>Ga0307375_10006275_pt1 | contig 11011 bp, 6 predicted proteins | sample TR1MG_FD_202531 | JGI IMG/M metagenome (GOLD analysis project Ga0307375, IMG submission 202531) | Soil microbial communities from Risofladan, Vaasa, Finland - TR-1 | ecosystem: Environmental > Terrestrial > Soil > Coastal area > Acid sulfate soil | place: Finland: Risofladan, Vaasa | collected...
AACAGTCCAAAACGGCTAGTTACGTACCCCATTCCTCCTAACCTATCGAGATTGTCGACGTTCACACGACTTGTCGAAGCCCGAGCCAGGCGCACAGTCTGAGGAAGCGCGTAGGAGAGTCTGTGAGGGGTCACTTCTGACTCAATATAGGCCCATTTCAGGCATATCTCAGAGATGTGGTGAGGCCCACACTGGTGCGTTTGCTGAATTTGATCACGTGCGAATCACGTTGCTCATAGTGCATGTTTTCCTCGGCGTACTTCGCTTGAGAGAGCCCTCTCCGCTGTTGTTCCGTCCAGCCCTTCTCTATTGCCTTCTGTATGCTTCCTATTGCGCTGTTTCCTCATCAATTCCCTGTCTTTCTGAGGATAAGAGAGCCTGCTTGCTGTTGATGTTGGATCGGATTGTGACTCCGTCCTCCCTCTGGGTCCTACTGACCCCCTGTACCCCTCCATCTAGTCTAGTCTGGCCTGGTCTAGGGTGAGTATCTTAATATCCTGTAAAGGTCTGAACCCAAAATGCTTCATAAACATCTAGTCGATTCTTGACATCCCTTGCATGTATCTCTTTGCCTCTATATCATTTCTTATAAGCCATGCCTCGTGGAAGACCGAAAGGTAGCACGAATCGAATCCATGCGTTCCCACAGCGTCTACAACCCCCCGACAACTGGACCACCGATGTGGCCAATCTTCGACAGACTCACCACGCTCTTCCAAGTGAGGGGGGCACTCTACGAAGGACAACGTCAGACTGTGCCTCAGATCGTCTTGAACTTGATACAGCAGCTCCCGCATTCGAACTTCAAGCTGTATGTTGGAATGAAGGGGTCTGACAAACACACGAAAAGTGGACACGACACAGCAGCGACGGACGTGCGCTCTGCCGATCGACCGACCCAGCACGCACTTCGGAGGTCCTCCTCTTCTCAGTTCGTTCTGCATCGTCGCTCCCCTCAATTATGAGTCGACTCGAGCTCTTTTGTGCAATGGTGCTCGTCGCATGTCTCAGCATTGGTACGCTACCTCTCTAAGCACACGCGAGATACCCATTGGTTGTGGTGTGGAACGGGGCCGGGCCCCTTCCACCAAGTTTCCCGTCTCCCATGCCTCTTCACATCTCCCTTTCCCTCAGTTACCTGCATATGATACATCTTCACATCTGTTTAGAGCAAATGGAGAGGATAACGAGATGATGGAATCGAGAAAGCAGCCCATGGAATCGCTAACCTCTTTTGGCTTTGGACTCCACATACACCGACACACCGTGCCCTTCCTCTGTTTTCGTCCTTTCTCTAACCTCGCCTTGGTTTTTTCGACCTCCCTCTCTTCAACTGGACTTCTATACATCATCTGTTACGTCCTCCTGTCTGATTCGTTGCAACTCTCTCACTGTTGGGTCTGGAATTGGCGTTTTGAATTCCGCCCTCTTCGCGCCCCGCCTGTTTTTGGTCGTATCCCGTTGTCTCTTGGTCTTGCAATGCTTGTAATGGATGCGCATAGTGATGGCTGCAAAGGCTCCTGGCCCACCTGCTCGATGCTTGCCGATGGGAGCTTGTACTGCGCCCGCTCCTGCTTGTCTCGACTCAATCCCTGATTTGTTCCATTGTGACTCTGCTTCTGGTGCCTGGGTTTCTAACTACACAGAATTCCCCGTGAACTTGGTGATTGGAGGTCCAGTTTTGATCTTGGGCAATATGACGGTGACTCTGAACCATGCGAATCTGACGTTTAATGAGTCTCGCAGTGCGTACATGACAGTTCGTGGACATGCTAATTTGACACTCATGCATAATACTTGGAGCATTGACGTGGGTGAGGACGATATTGACGCCCTGGTGCAGGTGGAGAAGTCTGGTTCTGTGGACTTTTCGGCGAGCAAACGCGAAGTGTTCGTGGCACAGACCGTTGAGCTTCCCTCCGGCTGGAAGATGCGCGTTGTTCCTCGTCCTTCTTGTCACGTCGTGAATTTGGTGTCCACGTCTCCAACGTGGGACAATACAACGTTCGCCAACGAGGACGGTACCCCGGTACCAGGCCTGTCCTTCGACCTCTTCTTCTACACGAAATCTGCCTGCTGGTGGTGGATTATACTCGTAGGAACCATTCTCGTATATCTTGCACTCCTCATCGTGGTCATCGTTGCATTCAGATGCATACCGGCGCTCAAGGCCTGGACCGCGCCACCAATCAACGAGGCCTTCTCAAAGCAGGCCTTCACCACCAACGCCTACCAATTGGACGACATCTCCGCGCACATTTCCCATTCCGATAGCATTCACGAGACTGATGAATCACATGACTCAGTCAAGCTCGACATCTGATCGATCAGATAATGATGATCGCTCAGGCTCTTCTCTCTTGAACTCTTAGGACGTTTCGATCTCGAACTCTCTTTCTCGATCCATAGACGAACACGCACTCACCACTTTGTATAGAAATGTCACCCTCTCTTTGATCTCTGTCAAAAATTGATCCGATCCTCTGCTCATGTTCTGTATCCCCGTGGATTTTCCGGGTTTGTTCCGGGATGGAGATATAGCACATGGAGTAGAATGAGATGCATAGTGACCTGCAAGGCCTGGAGAGATCGATACGGTTGAGAGGTGCGGGCGCAATTGTCAGGCTGTTTGGTACATTGGATTGAGAGAGATATCTACTGCCTGGCTCCAAAAAAAGATACTCTCAGAGGTGCTCTCGAGATAGGAGGAATGACTCAAAGCTGAGCAGGTTGCTCCTCGGTGACGAGGTCCTTGTAAGCAGAGTTCTCGGGAATCTTAGCAGGGTCAATGCCGAGCTGATGCATCTTGACGGCAATCTCGAAAAGGTAATCGTAGCACTCACACATGCTCTTTGCACGCTCCCAGGTGGGGCCCCAGACGTAGACACCGTGACGACGCACGAGGACGGCGTTGGCACCTGGATACTCCTTCATCGCTGCTGCCATCCTATCCTTGAGATCCTCCTCCTGAGGCGTGTTCTCGATGATCGGCACCACCAGCATATCATAATAGTTCAATGTCACCGCACTAGAACCAAAACCACGCTTGATACCTTTGATCATCTCCTGGTGCGTGATGCGGAACACTTTGTCGTTCAACAAGGTCACCATCACGGCACTTTGGGAATGCGTATGAATAACAGCACCAGCTTCTCTCATAGTATACGCATTGAAGAACAGCGGCGTGCATTGGCTCGCCTTGAGCGACTTGTCTTCGGGTCCAGAAACTTCTTTGCCCTCAGGCGTGTAGCAGAACATGTCTTCGGGACGCAATCTCTCCTTCTGAACTCCACTAGGGGCAATGTAGATCTTCTCGCTAATGAAAGGGCAACACAAGAAGGAGCAAAGTCAGAAGATGGTGATTAAGAAGCGAAACGGTTCGAGTTGGTCGTATCAGCCTCTGTGCGCACTAGATGGAACAACAGACCAACGTACTCCTTTTTGATACTCATACCACCTCCAGTTCCAGTAACCCAGCCTTGGTGGTACATCAAGCTGCAGAGCTCGGGGATCAAAAGTCTCGGATGACCAACCTCGATCTTCTCGCCTTGAATCACGAGTTCCTTCGAATCGCAGCAACCATACTCTCCGCAGCAAGACTTGCCTTTACAATCAGCCATTGTGATTTGGGGGATGAGCACAACTTTGACTGACTGAGTGCCTCACACAGAGCATAAGTGCTCCTCGGCATTGGCTCGCGCTCCACCACTCGTTCTCAGAATGATCCTGAGCCTCAAGCCTGGTTTCCTCCCTACATCGCTTGCATCATAGATCTGCTAGTGGTCCACGTATGTTTCAAGTACAAATGAAGCCCCCATGCAGGAGGAGGTTCTTCTAAAAACAGCTGTACATTGGGTCTCGCATGTGCTCCGCTAGGACCTCTCCATGTCCAATTTGATGATGGTAGCGATGAAAGAGGCTGTTGATTGTACAATTTTGGGATTCATCGCTCAGTGTTGTGCGCGAACTGGGCCGACAGGTCGATCATCTCCAAGTCGCTCAAGGGAGGACGCGAACTCGGCGTCCGTGAGAACGATGGGCTCCATTTGCTCTCGGCTGTACTTCTCTCTCAATCTCCTCTCTAGAGGATCATCTGTTGGTACATCTAGGCCAGTAACAGAGAGTTGTTCGCGAATCACGTCCTTCGCGGTGGAAGAGCCCTCATACTTCTGGATGACTGTCCGGGTATCGATTCCTTCCTCAACTCCAGCTGCCATATCTGTGGGTACGAAAGAGAGAGGTGAATGAGGAACACATGGAAGGAGATAGAATGAGAACACAGGAAGATAGTCAGTCAACAGAGTAGAGACAGATGAGAGATGAGAGATGTGAGATGTGAGAGATGTGAGAGAGATTCGGAGAGAGAGAAGAGAGAAGATAGAAGATATCAGACAGAGAGAGGACTCCTCCTCAGCAACAGAGAACGCACACTTCATGATCGGTGTCAGTTCCAAAAACGTCGTGTCGTTGGGGTTTCCATTCCATGGTTTGATTCTGAGAACGTTTTTGCACATGGATCCGCAGTGATCGTAAGAGTTGTCAAGAACTACGAGTCTTTGAGGCTTCCTTCCGATGAATCTCTCCTCGAGTGGTTTCAGCCATGAGATTCCATCCCATCTGTGGTCTTCAGCGGTGAATGTGTGAGAAGCGATGCCGTAGGGATCAAATAGTCTGAAGAAGTGCTTGGCAGAGGCCTTGGAGTGGTGTGCGGAGCTGAGGATGATCTCGGCGTTCTCTCCGAGCGACGCGAGGAAGTAGTCAGCGAAGGGTCTCTTCCTCATGACCTTCTCTCCGCTTTGATTGAATCCAATGCTGTAAAGGAGATCGGTGTCGACGACGATGGTCAAGTGGGGGGCCCATGGAGAGGGAGGGATGAGTGCTGTCCAGGGGGTGACGGGGATGTGGCCTGTTGCCATGATTCTCAGCAGAGGTGATACGTGATGGTACTCGTCTGCTCTCAAATCCTGTACCAAGCTCAAGGGAGTGTGCGCAACAATGAGGCGCTCGTCCTCGGACAACGGATCGCCCTTCCACATCTGATGCAACATTCTGAATCCAACAATCGTTCCTCCAATGACGTATGCCAGCTTCTTAAACGGTTCCAATAGGGAGAAGTTGGCTCCAAAGTCGTAGACAGCGTCCCAAGTATCTGAGATAAGTGAAGAGGCACCATTGGCAATGGAAGCAGAGATGGAAACTTCGCCTGAGCGCTTGTCCTGCTCCTCCTGATCCTCTTTGAGACGACGTTGCTCTTTCAGCTGTTCCTCATCGAATCGCTTCTTTCCCAGAAAGTCATACTCAGGGCTCGGGCGAAGCACAGCATATCCAATCAAACCAGCAGTGAGAAGCGCGTAGAGCACCAGGAACTTGCGCTCCCTCAAAGCGTATCGCCACATGCGAAGATCAAACGCCAACTCACTAAACGAGTACCAAAACGTCTTGCGAAGCACAGTGTTGCGTCGAATCTTAAGATCTCCAGAACTACGCAGGGACTCGGAGTTGGAAATCCCGGATTCACTTGGAGTCATTCCCTCGATATCCAAAGGGTCTGAAGAAGAGGACAACTTCCTACGATACTGTCCAAACACACTATTCTCATCGTGCGCCAAATGTGAGTACGGGCTTTCAGAGAACTTCGCCTTCTCCTCGGCAAACATCTGTTGAAACGACTTCGCGTCAGAAACGATCTCCTCACGAGTTTGCGGATCATCCGTCGCAAAGTAGCCATGATCAGGCTTTGAAGATGACTTGCCAGAGTCTTTTTGATTCGAAAGGGGACCATCAGACCTCCATCGACGAGAAACAGTGCTCAAAGAGGAAGAACGCTGATCGGATTTCAAACGCTGCGCAAACGAGCTACAACGACGTGTATTCGGCCAAAAGACTCTGGAGATGGATGTAGCGGTGGATGAAGAAGAGATGTGCCGATCTTGAGGGCTCGATGAGCAAGACTTGGATGTAAAGAGGCGACGTGAGGGTCGGATCGAACTAGTCTGCGATTGGACGCTTGCCTGGACTGTAGAACCTGCCGTAAGGAGAAAAAGCAAATTATACGTTAGTAAGGAGATGAATATGGAGTTATCAGATGATGAGCAGGAGAATAAAGCCGGGAAGCGAGAGCAGAAAGTTGAGGTGGAAGGAAGGAGCATTGCTCCAGTAGAGCGTACCCCATCGCCTCGACAATGAGCTCAGCTGCAACATGGTAACAGTGCCGCCAAAACCAATGCTCCAACAGATGACTGAGTACAGATCGGACTGCGCAAGACGAGCTCCCGTTCAAACTAAGAGTGAGCCTGAGGATCTCTGGAAATCCGACAACTCAGCTTCGGCATTGTCCTATGTTTCCAAAGTCGCTTGTCGTTCCATGATTCAACAATCAGTCTGTTCCTGGTCTGGCAGGTATTCACATTCAACTTACCATCATCTCTCAACATTGTGCATATCCGGGACGTTGGATCCAAGGCGTAGCTTCTGATTGGAGTTCTTCTTTGTGCCTCTACTTTGCACCTGTTCTTCTTCACATTGAGAATTCGGCCCTCGAATTGAGTGGTTTCGTCATTGTACATGTTACCTCCGCCTCCCAAGCGAACAAGAGCGGTAGCGCCACCCGCCGACGGATCGCATACGTCGACAACTCTTCCTCCTCCTCCCTCCTCTCGTGATCGTCGTGGTGTACGTTCTTTCTCCTCATTTGGTGCTATGATACCTTTCCTCTGTGCTACACCCCGTATTACATTGAAAAGCTGCTTCCGTATTCTAGAATTTGAGATTGAACCCATTCCGTGGACAGTTGATTCTATTGCTCTTCTTTCGCCTATTCTGTCTCCCTAATCCCTCTGAACTGGTTCTAACACACTTATACAATGGGTTTATTCCGGCTATTACAGAGAAGAACCGCAACGAGCGCAGCGGCACCGTCCCCTTTGGTCAGCAACCCCTTTTTGCCTCCTTCGGGCGTCTTTACGCCATTGCAGACCTTCACACCATTCACACCGATCCCTTCAGCTGATTCCACGAGTACAGGCGATGATGAAGATGCAGGTGAGCCAAATGCCAAGGAAACGCCCGCCGTCGAAAGTGCCGACGTTCTTACTTCAATCCAGTCTGATATGCCTCACGATGGTCTAGATGGCGTTGATGACACTGTTTCTCCATCAACTACTGTTATGCCAGATCTGGACGGACCATCGAATGGCCCCATACTTCATACACATCTCCCGACTTCTGATGCTCCCTCTGTCTCCGACCGCAACAATATTCATGATTCTCAAGAAGAGCCTGTTCAACTTCAGGAGAGTTTCAAACCAATCATTGGCGACCGAGACGATGGCGAACGATTCACGGAAGATCTCCCTCCTCATGGCTCTGATGACATGCTTGAGGACTTTGGTGGCGGTTGGAATGAAACTCACCATAGTGAAGAATCGATCCATCATATTGATAGCGCTGATACTGCTGATGTGCCTCTAGAAGTGGATGAACACACTGGAGCAGCTTTTGACGCTGAATCATCCCATGGCCATCATCTACATGACGCTAGAGACTCCTATTTGCGTGGATCTGGCGAAATTAGTGTGCTTTCTGCACAATCACAGGTTGAAGATCACTTTGGAGGAAGTGAGAGACACGTTTTAGAAGGCGAGCTCTCTTTCGCTCCTGAGGAGTCTGAACACGTTACACACATCGAAGAAACTCCCAAGATTGGCGAGATCCATGTTATCGACGACGACATCCATGAACACGCAGAAGGAGAGAGAGAAGCGGAAGACGACGTTTCGCATTCAATCGTTCTTCACTCCCTTGATGCGGATCATCATGAGCTTCTCTCACCACAAAACGATTGTCCCTCACTTCAAGAAGATTCCACCGCTCAACATACAGCATCCGACTTCGCCGACTGGGCGGGTGAGGAGGAGCACTTTCCGACTCACATCCAACCATCTGCACCTCATATTTCGCCCGAAGTCGACGCTCCAATTGGCGCATTTAACGATTGGGGAGAGGATTTCGAGGACATTGACTCATTGGACATTGGCAAACCGCATGATGTTCACAACGACGCTTTGCAATCTTCTCAACTTCTTCGTCTTGAACGTGCTCCTTCTGGGACTTTCCCGCACACAACCGACTCGCACATCAGCGTTGAACCCATCCAACCCTCAGAGGCGATAGCAACCTTCGACGATCAGCTGGCGACAATTTCAGAGCCTTTTACTGCTAATGCTGTCCCATTGCAGCTTCGTTCAATGCCCAATACGACATCATTCGGTTATTGGGAAGATGATTCCGATCTGATTGTTTCTCAGAATGACGCCTCTCCCATGGAACTTCCTCAAGCAACATCCGCGGCTCTATCTGATCTTCATGTTGTGCCTCTGGCTTCAAGTGATGCTATTCTGTTTGATGATGATGATGATGATGAGACCAACGCATCTACGCTGCCCTTGCCGACACAATCTTCTGATCTCCTTCCGCTGGACGTGGGAATTGAAAGAGGGGCTTCGACGCACTCTCTCCTGTATCATCCAGCTCTTCATTCAACACCCTCTGAATCTCTCTTCTCCGATGAAGAACCACTCCCATTTGACTCTCATCATCTACCTACTGAGTCTGCTGATATCCCTTCTTCTGCTACTGCTCTTTCTGGCACTACTCCTTCTACTACTACTACTACTTATACTACATTTACACCAACTGAACACGAGGAGACTATTCAACACAACGTCAGTGGCGGTGACGATGAATTGACTTTCGACAACCAACTGGTTCAGCATCCTTTTGCTCGGTCGGAATCCCCTCCTCTCTTTGAAACTGTTGATTCAGAAGCTCAACCTGCTGACCTCGAGCATTTGGCGACTACTACATCCGTTGAAGTACAGAACCTGCACATCTCCTCTTCCCCTCTTCTCGAACAAGCAACCCCCCACACTCTTCCTTCGAATCCATCTACTCGGGATATCGCTGATGAAGAAGAAGCAGGTGTATCAAGCCCCGAAACTGTTGACCATGATGAACATGTGAAGGAGGAGGATGACGAGGACAACTTCTGCGAAATCGACTCAACTTCAAGGCGCGTTCTCGCTCGTTTGGACCCATTGGACACTTCTATCCACTCCATTGCAGAATTTGACGAGGCATCATCCGCAGCAAGTGCAGAGATTCGCGATTTGGCGACGCCTCACAAGTTCTCCTCTTCGACTCTCTCTCTCCCTGCAATTGCTGAACATGACGATGATCTCGACTTCCATCCCTCTCTCATGGAGAAACCGTTGTCTTCAAGTGATTCCTACATCGTTCCGTCCGAGATGATCGAATTTGACGAAACACGACCCGAGCAGATGGGATCCGACATCACACTCCCCCATCACCCTGATCAACCCCACCATGAAGCCTCCTTCTTCTCATTGTTGGCCGGCGAAGCCCTCACTTCAGAATTTGATTACAAGGACGACATCGAGGAGGATTGGCAATTGACAGATGATCACGAGGATCAGGAAGTGGTTCAGGAGAATCGCGATGAAACTGGAGCCTCCCCTTCCGTAGAGGTTCACCGTCACCACACTCATGATGATGATCAGCACGAACAACGACAGCTATCTTCTGATGAGCCCATCACCACCCCTACTACATCCCATGAAGGCACGGACGAACAAACGGTCGCTGCAACAGAGATCGGAGACCATTCGCCTTTGGAGCATCATGAGACTCACGATTCTACTACTGCTGTGATTGAGGAGCCATTGGAATTTCAAGAGCATGAAGGACAGCTGCAACAGCAGCAGCAGCAGCAGGAGGAGGAGGAGCACGGAGAGCAGGAGGCGAGATCCGCAATTGTCTACTCCGAGTTGGATCCCATGGAGGCCGAATCGATCTTCAATCAGTACCAGGCCTCTCTTCAGGAACATCAAGATACGCTGCAGCAGCTTTTGGAAGAACGAGAGGTGATGAGATTGGAATTGCAGACGGTGATGTTGGCGCACGGTCCGCTGGAGGAACTTTCGGAACGGTTGGCTTCCCTTCAGCTGGAATTGGAAGACTTACAAATCTCTCATCAATCTGTTTCCGGCGATGGTGATGAACACGTCGAGCAAGACTCAGAATTCGAGACAAACGTCGCTGATCTCAAGGAGATGATCTTCCAATACCAAGCATCAATCGACAGGCGGCAAACAGCTTCATCTTCTTCGTCATCTTCTTCATCGTCGTCATCAAAATCGACAGAATCACCTTCCAAATTGGCAAATGAGCCCCAACAGATGATCCAACACCTCAAAGCGAGACTCGCTGAGAGAGATGCTGAACTTCAGTCGCAACTGTCTCTCGTGTCTTCCCTCAAGGATCAGACTTCTATGCTGGAACATCAACTCAAGAAGTTGCAAGAGACCGATCGTGAGAGTGCTTTGGAGAGAGATGAATTGAGGAGAGAGGTGGAACAGGCTCAGGAGCTCATCCAACGCCTGACTCTGGAACACAGCGCTGCATCTTCTTCTGCTTCTACTACACATGCAAATGCGATCAAATCTTTCGAAGAGGAGCTGGAACGTTATGTCAATGGGTCTGACTCTGGATCTGCTGGTGCTGCTGGTGGTCTATTCCTCGTCGAACCACTCGAGTTCGACGGAACCGAGCCGATCGAGCAGGTCAACGCCAAGGTCGCAGAACTCGTGCTCTTCAAGGCCCGTTCACTCGTTGAAATGCAGCGTCTCAAGTTGGAAGCGACACAGTTGGTGGAGAGACTAACGTCTACGGAGAGGAGACTGGCGATTGAAGTGAGCGCGCTGGACTCGCAGCTCGTCGAGAAGGAGACCGAAAATGTCATTCTGAGAGAGAAGTTGCAGAGCAGCGTGAAGACTGAATTGACGCCCGAATTGCAGCTAGAGATGGACAACTTGAAGAAGGGGTACGAGATCACGAAGGAACATCTACAGCGATGCGAAAGGGATCTGGAGGAGGCCGTTACGAAGGCAAACGAATTGGACCAACTATGGCGCGTAGAGTGTCAGCTCAGGAC
>Ga0307375_10006276_pt1 | contig 11010 bp, 32 predicted proteins | sample TR1MG_FD_202531 | JGI IMG/M metagenome (GOLD analysis project Ga0307375, IMG submission 202531) | Soil microbial communities from Risofladan, Vaasa, Finland - TR-1 | ecosystem: Environmental > Terrestrial > Soil > Coastal area > Acid sulfate soil | place: Finland: Risofladan, Vaasa | collected...
AGATCTACTTGCTTCCTTTCAAATTTAAGACAAGTCATTTGATTTGCATGAACATACTTCTTAATTACTTCACAATATACATCATTTCCTTTTCTTACCCACTTACCAAATGAGCATTGATAACATTTTCCTGTATCTATGTCTCTAATCTTTTTCTTTCGTGGGCCTAATAGATCATCGTACATTGTAAATCTCCAATTATCTAGCCATTACTATTCCAGATTCTTTAGCTTTAATTTGTGTAACCCATCCATCATATGCTCTTCTAAAATCATCTAATGGAGTAGATAAACTAATAATCTCTGACTTCTTTATTACTCCACCTTCTTGTTTTGAAAATGGGAAGTACATTCTAAATCCAATTTGATTTTCTTGTTGCCCCTGTACTTGTGGTGGCATTGGAATAAGCATAGCTGGATATTCAACTTCCAAAAGATCAATATTGGTATCATCTAAAGGTTGTGAATCTTCCGTCATTGTTACAACAATCTCACCTGTTCTTAACTGAATAACTATAAAATTCTTTTCTCCCATAATTACTACCTCCTATAAATTAAATTCGCTCTCATCAAAGAACGCTCCTTCTCTTATCTTTATCCCTGTACAGCTAAAGGGAATCCCATTCTCTGATAAAACTTTGTCTTCATCGAAATATACTGTAACTGGATAAAATCCTAATTCTTTAGTCTTTCCTTTTCTTAAACCACAATTTACACATTCCTCTGTTTTACCTATTTTCAAGGTAAATTTTTTTTTATTATCATCTTCTTCTTCTTTCAGGGAATCTATGAATAGTTTAAAATATGGATATAACTTCTTTTTATATCTCTGTTTTTTCCACTTATGTCTCATTAGATTAGCCTTCTTTTTATGTCTCATTAGATTAGTCAATGCTTATCGAAAAACAAACCTTTTCACCGTTTTCTTTATTACAATATGAAAACATCAAATATCCATTATCGTCATGATGATATCTACCATCTCTGTATCTATCACGGTGATGTTGACGTTCCTTATTCCATTCATGCCACATGTAATGTCCATTATATCTATATCCTCTGTATCTATCACGGTGTTTATAATGTCCATAAGCATATCCTCTAGGCTGATATCTAGGATGGTTTTTAGGATATCTCTGTTCTTTGTTATATCCTCTCTTTTCCTGTTTTTTATCACGTTGTCCAGCAAAAGACAACCCACTAGTCAAAAAAACTAAAGCTATTACTAACAATATAATCTTTTTCATATGGTCATTTCCTCCTTTGAGATAAAATCTTTGTACGGTTGCGTGGATTTAACTACTCTCATTATTTCTTTATAATCGTCTACTCCAGCTATGCCTATTAACTCTCCATATGCTTGAAGTTTACAATCGTCTACACTCAAATCACTAGGTATCTCTGTAACCAATCCATATATTCCACGTCTTGGTCTGTATAACCATCCAGCCTTAGTTAGAATATTTAAATATGTATTGAATGTATTAAACGAATATCCGTGAATAGTGCGTCTTGGAAGAAATGCTCCTGTAGAATTATCCACGGAAACTTGCATCCCTCTTTGCATATGAGTTACAATGTCTTTTCTTCTTTTTTCTCCAGTACTCAAATATTCATTTAAAACATTTTTTATACTTGTCCAGAAATCAGGCATTAGCATTACTTCCCATAATTCGCATAGTTTTTCAATATTAACCCGTTTCCAATAATAATATTCCCTATCAATACATTCACTCTTTCTGTTTCTTTTATATTGAAAACAATCCCTATCGTATTCACAATTCTGACAACTTATATTTTCATGATACATCCTTTGCAAAGTCAATAGCGGCTTGCCTTGCCTGATCATCTGTTTTTATGGTATATTCCTTCTGATCCACGTTACTAGCAGTAGTAGGCTTGATTACATCTCCTATAGCAAATCCATTTACCGCTCTATGACTCCATCCATACCATTTATTATCAGCTTGTGATTTACCATATGTGTTTATTTGACTAGTATCTGTTCTCTTTTCTCCTTTGATCATCAACCATTCTTTAAAATCTACCTTATCTCTACCATCAGAATATTTAGGAATATTCTTAAAAGAGCGTTTCTCTGGAGGTACGGAAGTTACCATTACTCTAGTGCGCTTATAAGTCTTATCTCTTAGCGTATTAGGATTAAGCTCTTTGACCTTCTTAGGCTTTCTCATTTTGACTGTATAGTTATTGTCTGCAAAATCTTTAAATTTAGACATCTTTAATCTCCCTTACATCTATCTCTACGTGTTCTGTAGAATCATCAAGAAAACTGAAATATGTAGGATCTGATTTTACGTTATCTTCTTCCAATTTAATAATTTCTTCTATTGTTACATCTCCATCATAAGCTTCTTCTGGAACTTCAAATGTTACTTCCTGTACACATTTAACATGTATTCTAAATTTTCTCATAGATCCTCCTTATGACTTATAAATAATTCAAATTTAAATTCAATATTATCCATTTCCATTCCTATATTATCTATTAGATAACATCTATTACAACGTGGATATATAATTTTCTTTCTTCCTGTATCAACATCATATTTACCTGTCCATCCACCATAAGCATTACTTAAATTCTCATCACTACAACTAGTCCTTCCATGTTTAGGAGCAAGTATATCTATTACTTCTTTTGTAATTATCATAGCTCTAAATCCTCTTCTTTAATAAACCAATTTACATCTACTCTTGGAATCCAATTCAAATATAACGGTTGCCTAGCTGGTGGATCTGAATCATCTACAGGATTACAAGCTAAATGTCCTTCATTCCCTGCTTTACATAACCAATTACTCCAACCACATTCACCTATTTTATTTCTGTTAAGACAAGTAATACAAGTCCTCTTCAAAGAACCGTCTGTTTCCAAGTAGTCATCTAAACATCTTCCAAGCTTGAATAGATCTTTCATTTTCTCCCTTCAAAATATTTCCTAAAGTGATATAAAGCACATTCCTTTTGTATGCAATCCTTTAAAGTAGCTGACGCTCCAATAATTGCAAAGGAAAATATTACAGGTCTACATTTATCTCCAAATCTCCAAGGACAATTTTCTCTTACTTCTTCGAATTCTATTTTATGTCTTTCTAAATCCATTACTTTTTTATACTTCATCATATCTCCTATCAGCACCATTGTTTATATTCCGGTATATGAAAATCTATCTCTTTATTTAACCACATATTACGTATAACATTAGGAAAATTCTTATCTTCTGGAAAGTTCTTTTGCGCTCTTTCAACGCACTCTTCTAGAGAAGTAATAAAAATCTTTGGAGTAAATATATGTCCTCTATCAAACGCTAATTTAACCCATGCATCAGTATACTTTTTTTTCAAATTAGTAGCATCCACAATTACTCTATCATGTCCAGCTTGAAATAAAGCATCTACCATAATACGTTCAATCTCTGATACCCTTGCTTCTTCCTTGAAGTACCTTATATCTCCACCTATAGCAAATCGAATAGAGTCTCTATTAACAATAGGGCATCCCTGAGTGTTTGACCATGTTGATTTACCACTTTGTGGTAGTCCTTGTGTTAAGATTAATGTTCTCATTCGCCCTCCGTATGCTTCTTGATATGCTTCAATATAATAGCATGGATCTTATCTACTTTAGCTTCAAGCTCTTCTATCTTATCTGGTTCTGGTTCCGCTGGACATGTTCCATTCTGGTTCTGCAAAATCAATCGTCTTACAGCTTCACTAAAAGTAATATTGTTATCGGCTCTGAATTTGACTATAGCATCAATTACTTCTTTATGTTTCTCTTCCTGAAACTCTATTAGTTTCTTCATCGTTTTCCTCCAACTCTTTTTGAGGTACACCAAATAATATAAAATGCTTTAACATGGAGTTATGATGGACAACATTAGTTTGTCCAGTAAATCTATCTTTTATAATAGTAAATGTCTTACCATCAGGATTAAGCTTTAACAGCATATGACTTTCTGCCATTTCAGATAATGCAAATCTATCTTTGACTAGTACAAACATATTATAGCTCCTTTGAGGGTGAGTGGAGGGTAACGATCCCTCTCATAAGGGGGCCACAACCCCTTGCGTTCCCATTTCGCCACACCCACCATAATTAATGAATATTAATGCCATTAATGGTATCCTCTTTGTTGACCGCTATTACCTGGAAATTTATCAAACAGTATTATTTGTGGCTTTACCTTTATCCTCTTCTTTGTCTTCTTTGGTGCTGGTATCTTTGGTGCTGTATAGTTAAAATTCTTAACGTACAAGCAATTGTCTTTTCTTATCATTACTAGCATAGTACCAGACTCTTCGTAATACCCTATAGCTAAAAGAAGCAATACAAATATAGTTAAATGTTTTATCACTTGTCTAAACTCCCTTCCTTGACTATTTAATCAAGTCATATTATTTAAGCAAGTCATATAATATCATGAGTTGACTAAAAAATAAAATTACACAACCTACTAAAAGAGAATAAGCATATATCTTATACCTATATCTATAAAGGAAATTCCAATAAGCATATATCTTATACCTATATCTATAAAGGAAATTCCACCTTATACTCTTTATGATTTGGATTATAAAACTCCCCATAAAATTTATTGCTATAACTTGTATAAAATTATGATTCTTTGCTTCCAAATCATATACAAAACATAGTATTACTAAAATACAACATGATATAAGAGATCCAAGGATACTTCTTCCTAAGAATGATTTCCAACTCCAATTCCAAAACCACCTTTTATCTGGAATATATTCCTTTTCAAATATATCAGTAAATAGTTTTACCTCTTCTTTTTCCATTTTTCTCTTTCTTGTATTTCTATAGGAGCATGACAATATTTCAGAGCCTTTTCATATAGCTCATCTATCTCATCTCCCATTACTTCCCTGAAAGGTTTACTCAAAACGTATATCTCTACATCCCTGATAATATGGATCTTAGCGGCTTTCTCACCTAGCACACCAAATAACTTTCCACACTCTTCTACTCCCTTTCTATGGTGTAGAAATTTCCTATGATATTCCAAATGAGTAGTAGGAGGAAATTTAGCCGCCCATTGATCTAACCATGCATGAACATCATTAAATTCCGCACCTAAAAGTCTCATGCAATCATCTATATGTGTTTCTCTTCTAGCCATATACTACTTTATATCATAGTATTTTTGTCTTAGATACTTGGTTTTTTCAACGTATCTATCTCTACTATCATAAATATAAAAATGAGCATCATCAATATTGACTTTATCTTTATTTTTAAGATACTCCAACCAATGAGCCGATACAGATTCATCTAATACCCATATATCTTGTATCACAACCTGATACGGTTGACGTTTTTCAACAATTGAGTTAATGGTAATTCCAATAATTACAAGCGAAATTAATATTCCAACTATATATTTCATTCTATCTCCTCCTTCTCAACATCTATCGGTAAATGTATATTTAGATCTGTTCTAAGTCTACAAATATCTTATGAGCTTCAAGGAATTCTTTATATCTCCATTTACATTCATTCCCAAATACTGTATGATCCTTTACATAGAATTCTGCTCCACACCTACATGTTTCTTTTATTTCCATTAGCTCATCCTTAACCTGTTTATCCGTCTGGATCTTCTAGCCATTTTATTTCTCATCCTGCGCTTGGCTATTTGCTTCTGCTTCATGACTGAATACTGCCAAGGCTTATGTTTACGTTGATTTATAAAACCTTGAATAAGATGTCTTCCGAAAAATGATTTCTTCTCTGATCCCTTTATATCTACCATTGGATTCATATGTTAAATTCCTCCTTGCTTATATATCATCAATATCTTCTTTAGTAATAAAATTGAGTGTCTGTTTTTTATTTTCTGGTTCTGGTAGTCTTTCTACTTCCCATATTCCCATGAAATATTCTATATCTTTATTTATCCCCTGTTCTCTCATTGACAACTGTAATGAGCTTGCTCCCCAATACCAATGAAATGTATACCCAAACCAAACCTTACTAAAACTTCCAACTAAAAAAATACTTCTCTTAGCTTTCCTCCATCTATATTGAACTAGATATTCTTTATAAATGTCTGGTTCCCATCCCTCTTCTAAATGTTCTACCTTAGTTAAATTGAATGGATTCATTACACTTTAAACTCCTCTTTTGAAATAAAATCTGTAAACAAATTTACTTCTTCTCTTCTATGCTGGAGCGGTTGTTGTTGTGTTTGAATCATAGAAGGATACATACCATTAATATCAGTATCAACAACAAATGGTATTGGTTTTAAAGCTCTATATGTATCCCATACAATTAAAGATATAGGAATAAGAGGAAGTAAAGTATCTTCCCACCATGAAAGACAAAGGAAAAATATTGTTAATATTATTGACGATATAAGATATATCCATTTTACAAACATAAATCACCTTACCACATTTCTATATAAAAGTAAACCTTTTTATATATTTTTTGGAAGGGCAGGAGGGATTCGAACCCCCGACAAACAGAGTAGAAATCTGTGGCTCTATCCACTGAGCTACTGCCCCATTTATCTATACTTTATCCTTCGCTCTAATCTTTTCAGCAACACCAAAATATTTCCTTGCTTTTTTATAAACTTCAAACAAGGCTCCGTAATTTAGAACCCAATCTTCTTTTGTCTCCTTATCTCTAATGACTGTATGAGCAGGAATACCATGCAGTACCTCACCTACCATATTACCTTCATCATCTCCTAGTGAAACTGATTGCATAGTCATCATGAGATTATTCCTAGATCTTTGAGGATCATAAATCCTTTCCAATTCGATAGTTATAGTCATTCTATCGTTCTTCAATTGTTCATCCTTCTGTTCTGGTCTTAATTCTACTTCTTCCATAATATAACCTCCTAAGTAAATATTATAATTAGAAAATAACACATCCAAAAAATAAGAATATTTCTATCTAATTCCTCCATATATTCATTGTAGTCAAAACTTTCATAATAATAATGCTTCTGCCCTCTCATCATTTTAATTTCTCTGTACAAATCTCTATTCATTTTTTTTTCTCCTTATGTTTCTATGCTAAACACATCTATATCATCATTCTCTTGTCTATGCCACAAAAGATAGTCAAACAGATTACCGACTACAGGACGCTCATCTTTAGTCAATATTAAATTCTCCAATACTTTCCATTCACGATTATCCCTAAACATAAAAGATCCATTTTTCCACTTACCTTCTAAATCAGCCCAATTGACATTCTTCTCATGTAACATTTCATGCATGTCTGTTTTATTCTTCTTATTCAGTTGCTTCTGTGAAAAATGAGATTGAGCTAACATCTGTAGTGAATTACGCTCCCAATCTTTCTGTCTCCAAATGAAGTAATTCTTTACCTCTTCTTTGGGGATATTAAAAGCTCTGGCATCGAATATACCTTGTTTATTGTAGGCATTGCTGAATCCTAGAGAAGCTATAGAAGCTGATATAGAGACTATCTTCTGGAGATTATAGTCAAACCATGCTTGAGTATCAAGTCTATCAAAATCCATCAATAGAAGTGATATCTCATCCGACTGAGTATAAGCACATTTCACACCTTGAACTTCCTCACACAATCTTCTCATAGTCTCAACCATCGACCATTGAAATATATCATCAAACGGCTTATTACATCCTCTGGTTAAAGTATGAAATGCCTTACCATCCAATCTAATAATAACAGGAGTACGCCTAGTCAATTTGATCCTGTAGGTATTCTCATAATTTTCTTTCATTCTCTTTCCAAGTAAATTTTTCTCCATTATATCTCCTCATATTCTGTTTAGTCTGTCTAAGACAAACCAGTATTTAGTTTTTAACTCCTCTATATGTTTAGCCCACTTTTCGTTAATATCTGGCCCATCACATTTCTCACAAACTAAAAAGTTATGGAATACCTTAGAACATACCCATCTCCACGTATCACCGACTTTAAACTTATATCCACAAAGATAACAACGGAAAAGCTTACCATTTGATACCCCTCCCCATTTAGCTTTTACGTGTTCTTCTGTAGCGACTCTATGCTTTTGATCTGTGAAACTCATGTGACCCTCCATCATCTTTCCTTCCACATTTTGCAATAAATAAAAATAATACTCCTATTCCAGCTAAAAATCCAAATCTACTACCAATAAGACCACTTCCAATTCCTATACATAATAGAATTTCAATTTCATTTACCACCATGAACCTCCTTTCTTTAGCCAGTTAATTGCCGATCTTACAAACTTTTCTTCTAAACGTACAGTTACTCTACCTCCAAACCCATAGTCAAGTACTCTACATTTATAAATCTCTTTATCAACTTTATAGTCAACTCCGTAAAGCCGCATGGTTGCTGAATTCCAGTTAAGGCAAAACTTGATTGCTTTAATAACTTCTCTATTTTTCTCCGCTGTTATATTAATTTTTCCAACCTCTTCTAAAAGTACACCAACCTAAAAACCATACCCATAAATAACCAAGCATAGACAATAAGACAAAGATATCTATAATCCATGTCCAGCCTGTATGCAACTCTATCCATATAAGAAATGGAGCTACAGGAATATAAGTATTGAAGTTAAATTCTTTCATTTCCTTAACATCCTCATAAGATCTTCAAATGCAAAATATTCTGGATTCAAAAATCTTGGGAGATCTGCAAATATAAAAACCATCAAAAGTATCCCTATCAAAATCAAAGGAAGTATAGTACAAATCTTTTGATAATCTTTGATTACATTTTTAGTTCTACCCTCAATTACTTCCTCTTCCCCCCACTTAGAAAATCTCATATCTCCGTATTTAAGAAGAATGAAAATAGAAATACAAGCAAATACAAAAATCGCAATTGCTCCCAACATAGCTTCATTGTAAACCTGTTTGACTAGATAAGGCCAAAGCTGTTCTACCGTCATGCCTATCTTACTTGCAATCTTGTCTAGTGATTCCCAAATGTGAGTTACTTGTAAATTTCCTTGTATTGCGTTCATTTTATTCTCCTTTCATAGCTGTTTAGTAAATCTTGCATGTCATAAAACAAGTCATTCACCAAATTCTCTTGCGCTGGTTTAACTGCTTCATCGAAATACATAGCTAAACACTCAAAAAGCAATTCACGGATCTTATCATATTGAGCTTTATGAGGTAGATCCGATTTCAGATATAGGCTTTCAAGATCCCTTTCCTTGAAACTGAAATACTTCTCCACTTTTTCTTGTGACCAATCTCCTTTTCGGATAGCTTTCAATTGCTCCCGATTACGTTCAAGATCAAGATCACCTTCAAGAAGAATCTGCTCCACTTCATTTAAAAGCCTGACAAGATGATATAAAAATTTTACATCCATATTATGAATTTTTTGAGATTCAAAACGATTTGTTTTATTCAATCCTTTTTTATACAATTCATAATATTGTTTTAGTTTTTTATCTGATAGATTATTTAGACTCATTATATTTTGATATCCTTTTACATATTTCAATGAAATAATATAAATCATATGTAGATTTCATTCTATTTATATCTTTATGTACCCAATGAATATTTCCCTTAATATATCCTTTATTACTATCAATTCTATCTATAGATGCAGTTTGGTTAGATTTATATTTATAAGAAGCCTCTAATATAATTTCTATTCCAGAAATATCACATTTTTTATTTTGTTGTAAAAATAAATCCCATGCATATTTTTTTGTTATAAAAAAATCAATATTTCTATTTTTAGCTCCTGTTCTTATACTACACCAATATCGACCACTTAAATCTCCTGTTCCTTTCCATAATGAATTTTTATTAGTTGTAAAATCAGCATGATTTTCTGACATTTTTTGTCTGGTTTCTTGTGTATGTTTTTTTCCATAAAAAGGATTATTTTTGCCACTAAATATTTTTGATCTTAGCTCTTTTTGATATCGTGACATTTCAAATCCTTTACTTCTTCCAAATCTCTTTTTAGTTTGATAAAAAGTATATGGATATTTAATATTGTATTTATTAATATAGTTTCGAACAGTATTGAAACTTATATTCAATATGTCTTTTATATCATAGATATTGAATCCTATTTTTATTAAAAAATAAATCGAAATTCGTCTTTTTATTTCTTCGTTTTTTTGTATCATAGTAGTTTTCTTTTTTTCATTTCTTTTTCAACTTCTTCAAATGTTGTTTTATGATCTATATTATGATCTTCTTCAAATTGTCTTATGTTTTTTATCTCACTACTATTTATCTTATTTTTACTTTTTGTGAGCATTGAAAAAGCATATCCTTTAAAGGTATGCCAGCACTTCTTTGATAGGAAGTCAAATCTCCGTTCTCTTACAAGCGTACCAATAGCGGTACTATGAGTAATACATCTAACAGGAACAAATAGAGAATCAATCATATTAGGATTACCATCAGCACACAAACGGAAGTACTTAGCTATATTATAGATAGAGAAGTCATATTCCTTTCCCTTCTCCTTATCTATTACATGGTGCTTCTGAAACTGCTCAAAGTTGCCTGGAACAGTCTTGTCATATCCAAATATAAACTTACCTGTAGTATGAGGAAATAATACTGACTTGGGGGGAATACAAAATCCATAAACATCCGTATCAGAAGCATCGGAAGATACTCCGTATGCGAAACTTCCCATAATGACTTCATATTGTAAACCACCATGTACGTAAGGCGGCATGGTTGCCAATTGTTTTGTATGTACTCTTCTAACGTAACTCATTTTCTTTGCTCCTATTAAATTTCTGTAACTTTTTAAAAAGGGGAAATATTTCTACTAACTCCATACATGCTTCTGGTTTTTTAACCCCTATATCATCATCATATTTAAGATCCCAAGAAAGTTTTAGATCACAAACAGGATGTCCTCCCTCATTAGAAAAATGAGTACAAGGCACTTTCCAATCCCAACAATAGTCATTATCTGGAACTTCAATCGGTAGTAGAACTGTCTTTTTCATTTTAATTTAACTCCT
>Ga0307375_10006277_pt1 | contig 11010 bp, 11 predicted proteins | sample TR1MG_FD_202531 | JGI IMG/M metagenome (GOLD analysis project Ga0307375, IMG submission 202531) | Soil microbial communities from Risofladan, Vaasa, Finland - TR-1 | ecosystem: Environmental > Terrestrial > Soil > Coastal area > Acid sulfate soil | place: Finland: Risofladan, Vaasa | collected...
CGGGACACCCAGTTGATCCGGTAGCTGTGGACTTGGGTACCGTAGCCGCTTAACGTCATCCGTCCCGTTTTTCATGCCATGGCCGCTTTCCGTTGCGGCCAGGCCGGATCAGAATACGTGGCCGATGTCCCTTTCGCGGTGCCTCGCATCCGGCGGTGACGTCGCTAGTGCACCGTCCCCTTTCGAACAAGGCGAAATCCATGCAAGCCGACTCATCCTCTGGCGTTGATCCGACGGGTCTGCGGGAATACTCGGTGGTGTTCACCGACCGCGCACTCAACCATATGTCGCAACGCTTTCAGCAGGTCATGCGCGACCTGTCGAATCATCTGAAAACGGCTTACCACGCCCACGCCGTCGCGATCGTGCCCGGCGGCGGTACGGCCGGCATGGAGTCGGTGGCGCGCCAGTTCGCCCACGACAAGAACGTGTTGATCATCCGCAATGGCTGGTTCAGCTACCGCTGGAGCCAGATCTTCGAGGCCGGCCGGATTCCTGCACACGCGACCGTGCTCAAGGCCCGCCCGAGCCATGCCGCACACCAGGCGCCGTTTGTGCCGCCGCCGCTTGATGAAGTGATCGCCGCCATTGCCGAACGCAAGCCGGACCTGGTATTCGCGGCACACGTGGAAACCTCGTCCGGCATGCTGCTGCCGGATGACTATCTGCAAGCCGTGGCAGCCGCGGCCCACGCGCACGGTGGCCTGTTCGTGCTCGATTGCATCGCCAGCGGTGCGCTGTGGATCGACATGCCGCGGATCGGTGTGGATGTCCTGCTTTCCGCTCCGCAGAAAACCTGGAGCTCGACGCCGTGTGCCGCCATGGTCATGCTTTCGGCGGCCGCGGAGGCTCGGCTGAAGACCACGCAAAGCTCCAGCTTCACGCTGGACCTGGCCAAATGGCGCGCCGTCATGGCGGCCTATGAAGACGGTGGTTTTGCCTACCACTCCACCATGCCCACCGATGCGCTGGTGCAACTGCGCGACGCCATGGTCGAAACCATGGCCATGGGGCTGGAACAGGCGCGCGCTGCGCAATGCGAGCTCGGGCGGAAGGTGCGTGCCTTGCTGGCTCGGCGCGGTTTTCCGAGCGTCGCTGCCGAAGGCTTTCAGGCGCCCGGCGTGGTGGTGAGCTACACCGACAGCGACGCCATCCACAAGGGCAGTGCGTTTGTCGCACAAGGCCTGCAGATTGCTGCCGGCACGCCGTTGGCATGCGACGAGCCCGATGACTTCAAGACGTTCCGGCTTGGCCTGTTCGGTCTCGACAAGCTCAAGGATGTCGACGGCGCGGTGCGGCGACTGGACGATGCGCTTGCCCGCATCATGGTGGGTGGAAACCGGGACAGTTAAACGCGCTCGGGCTGGTCTTCGGCATGCCTCGGCCGCCCGGGCCGTTGCACGTTCACCGGGCACCCAATCTTTTCCGCCATGGCCTGAAAGCGTTTGCTTCCGAAGGCACGTTCCTGTTGCAGGTGCCGGCGAATGGTGACTCCGTCTACGCATGGCCGCGGCGGAACACGAAGGCGTGAGGCGATCACGGTCGGAGCGCTGCGACTCTGGTGTTTACACCGTTCCGCAAAACCACCTCACCCGATATGTGAACCTGACCCCATTCGCTCTTCAATCGTCCCCCTCGCGCTCGGATTCGGCATCGCCACGACGATGGCATTTGACGCAGTCGGTGGTGTCCCGGATCCCTTCCTCCCGATGCTCGGCCTGGATCTTCGCCGGGGTGTGTTCATGGCATCCGTAGCAGGTGTAGCGGCTGAAGTCGTTCTCGACATGGCAAGTCGCGCAGGGGGCGTTGTGCTCCCCCGCCAGCGGGAAGTACCGGGCGTGATCGAAGGCGGCGGGTTTCCATTGCGTGGTGGCGTGGCACTGCTGACAGTTGCCGCTGATCTGTCGGTGCAGATCGTCTTTCGGTGGCGCATGGCACGCCGCGCATTGCTGTCGCACGTCGGTGGCGAGCAACGTGTGCTTGAACGCGGCGGGCTTCCAGTGCTGCGCTGAGTGGCACTGCACGCAGTCGCTGCCGACTTGGCGATGCAAGGGGTTCGCTGGCGGGGTGTGACAGCTGGCGCAGCGCTCGCGGATGCTGCTGTCCAGCAACGCATGGGTGAACAGCGGATGCACCGGTTGAGTGAGCTTCACCCCCGCATGTTCGGTATGGCACGCCATGCAGTCCTGGCGGGCCAGCGCCTGATGAAACGGCAACCTGTCGGCTTTGCGGGGAATCGGGATGCCCGTGGTGGTGACTCGTCCGATGTCGGCCACGGCGTGGCAGGCCACGCAGCGATTCGCCGCCGCGCCGCGCAGGGGGGCATGGCAGGCGAAGCAGTCGGTGGCAAGGGCTTCATGGCTGCGCGTCAGCGGCCCGGGGCTGATCATCAGGTTCGGGTAGACAAAGGCCAGCGCCACCAGCGCCAGCAGGTCAATCGCGATGACCAGCAGCAGCCAGCGGCGTTTCATTTCCAGCCCCAGAACAGGAAGATGCCGATGATGTGGGCCAACGCCAGTACCCCGAATGCCAGGGTGATCGGGAAATGCACCTGCCGCCATTGTTTGACCACGTCGAAGGTCATGATGTCGACATACAGATGTTCCTCGAGGTCGGCATCGGTCAGCCCCTGTTTCTGCATCTTTTCGCGTGCGGCGAGCAGGCGCTTGCGTGAACGCTCCAGCAGGAATTTTCCGGTCAGGCCACTGCCGACGTTGACCAGCATCGCCCCCACCGCCAGCCAGCCCAGGAGCGCGTTGAAGTGGATGCCTGCATGCACCAGTACCAGCAGTGAGCCGAGCCAGGCCATGCGCTCATGCAGACGCAGCAGGCGCAACGGCTGGCCGACATGGATCATTTGACGCTTGCGCAGCGAGTAGCCGAACGATCCGATGATCAGCAGCACGCCGGGGATGCCCAGGTAGCGACCGATCCACACCAGGCTGAAGTAGTGCAGCAGGGCATCGATCAGCAGCGTCAGCCCGGCGAGTACGGCCAGTGACAGCGTAAATGGCAATACCTCACGCAGCAGCAAGCGGGCTTTCATCGAGTTCATGCGTCGAGCACCAGTCGTGATCGTGGCGTGCCCACGCACAGTAGGCAGCGGCCAGGGGCAACCGGATGGTCGGGCGTGTGCGCGTAGCCGACGGTTCCCTCGATCAGCGTGGTCTCGCAACTGCCACAACTGCCGGAGCGGCAACCCGATTCGACGAAGACATCGTGGCGTTCGGCGAAGTCGAGTAGCGACGCATCCCGCCCGTCCCAGGTCAGGGTGCGGCCGGAGCGGCGGAACAGCACCTCGAAACTGGCGCTGGCCGCTGCCTTGTCCTCACCGGCGTCGGTGTCGCCAAGGCGAATGGATGCCGGCCCGAATGTCTCGAAATGGATGTCCTTGACCGGCACGCCCCAGTCGGCCAGTGCCGGCACCAGGTTCTCCATCATGGGCGTCGGTCCGCACACGTAGAACTGATGCCGCCCCGCCGGCAGGGTCTGGCGCAGCAGCGGCAGGTCGATGTGCCCCGCATGCTGGCAATTGCGATCGGCGGCGGCGGGGTTGCTGCACACCAGATGCAGATGGAAGGCCGGGTGAGTTTGTGCCAACTCCACCAGCAGCTCTCCGAACGCCTGCTCCTGTGCATTGCGCACGCCGTAATAGAGATGCACGCTGCGCCCGTGCTGTTCGGCGAGGCACCAGCGCAGCATGCACAGCAAGGGCGTGATGCCAATGCCGCCGGCGATCAACACCACCGGCAGATCGGGGTTGGGATCGAGCACGAACCGACCTGCCGGGGCTTTCGCCTGGAGTACATCGCCAAGTTGAACCGCATCGTGCAGATGGTTCGAGACCTTTCCGGGCGGGAGCTCCGGCTGGCTGGCAGGTGCCAGGATACGTTTGACCGTGATGCGATAGTGCCTGGGGTCGGGTGGCTCGGACAGCGAATAGCAGCGTACGAGCGGGCTGGCTTTTCCGTCCGTGGTGGCGACGGCGAAGGTGAGAAATTGGCCGGGCAGGAACGGCGGCAGCACCGCGCCATCCAACGGTGCCAGATAGAACGAACACTGGCTGTGGCCGGGATCCTCGAATTCGCGGCGCACCACCCGAAACTCGCGCCAGCCCGGCCAGGCACCCGCAGATGACGGCAGTGCGGGTGTTGGCGAGGCATTTGCGTCCACATTGCGACGCCGCCACACGATCACGCCAATGCCTGCCGCCAGTTGCAGCAGCAAGGCGACGCTGATGTAGGTCAGCAAAGTGAGCGCAGTCATGGGCGGCAGCCGAAGGGTGTCACACCGCACTTGGCCACAGGCGCGCTATCCGCGGACCAGTCCATGCGGGGCTGCCCGACGCTTGCCGCGGCTGCAGCGGATGGAATACTGGGCATTGGCTTGCCTCGCGTGCCACGACAGCATCAGCTTATGCGACGTGCCGGTGGCCATATTGACCATGATCAATTCGCGGCGGTAAATGGTGTCAGGGACAATTACTGACAGTGGCTTGGGGCGTTGGATGAGGGTGAGGCGCGGTCTGTCGGGTCGTCGCAGGTAGGGTGGTGAGCGATCCAGTCGGGCACGGCCTGACTTCCGCGTTTCGAACTTGCCAGTGCTCCGCGGCACGTGGTGCCGCGGGGGAACAATCGTCTGCCGTGCCATGTGGACGACGAGGATAGCCAGCGTTACCTGCAGTGCGGCAAGCACTGTTGTGGTTTGGCTGCAGGCTGCACGCACATGTGCTGATGAGCAACCCAAACGGGGTCACTTATCCCTTTGGGTCGCCGTAGTAGCTGACCCGTGCGCTCGCGTGGCATGGAGCGGGCCGATGGTGGGGGGCGTCCCGGTGTCCTGGCGCATCGCCGCGCGTAACATCGGTGGTACGAGTCGACACAGGCAGGCGCAGGCCGGGCGGCAAGGTCACTCGCCATCAATCGTCCAGTTTTGGTTTTTGGAGTTGTCAGGCACGCAATGAAAGGCATGTTCCATTCGCTCAGGAGCCACAACTACCGGCTGTGGGCCGGTGGCGCGCTGGTGTCCAACGTGGGCACCTGGATGCAACGCATCGGGCAGGACTGGCTGGTGCTTACCGTGCTTACCCATCACAGCGCGACAGCGGTGGGCACGGTGATGGCGCTGCAGTTCGGGCCACCGCTGCTGCTGTTGCCGCTGACCGGCCTTGCCGCCGATCATCTGGATCGGCGGAAACTGCTGCTCTTCACCCAGGCTGCCGCCGGTCTGCTGGCGCTGGGCCTTGGCGTGGTGACTCTCACCGGTGTGGTGCAGCTCTGGCAGGTGTACGGCTTTGCGCTGCTGCTGGGTTGCGTCACCGCGTTCGACGCGCCGGCCCGGCAGGCGTTTGTATCGGACCTGGTCAGCGACGACAACCTGGCCAACGCGGTGGCGCTGAATTCCGCTTCCTTCAATGGCGCGCGGATGGCCGGCCCGGCGGCGGCGGGCTTGCTGATCGCCGCGGTCGGCGAGGGCTGGCTGTTCGTGATCAACGCCGGTTCCTATGCGGCCGTTCTGGTATCGCTGTGGCTGCTTCGGGTGCATGAGCTGCATAGCGAAGCGCGACCTGCACGCACGCGCGGCAGCCTGCTGGCAGGTTTCCGCTACGTGCGGCAGCGCCCCGATCTGATGGCGGTTCTGGTGATGCTTTTCCTGATCGGCGCCTTTGGCTTCAACTTCGCCATCTTCATTTCGACCATGTCGGTCACCGTGTTCCACGGCAACGCCAGCCAGTACGGTCTGCTGACCTCGGCCATGGCGGCGGGCACCCTGTGCGGGGCCCTGCTTTCGGCCCGTCGCCAGTTCCCCGGCATGGTGCTGATGGGCGTTTCATCGGCGGCCTTCGGGATCACCCTGGCGGTGGCGGCGGCGATGCCCAACCCTTTTCTGTTCGCTGTCGTGCTGTTCTTCGTCGGTCTTGCCGCGCTCACCTTCATGACCGCCAGCAACTCCATGATGCAACTCACCACCGAGCGCGCCATGCGCGGCCGGGTGCTGGCGCTGCGGATTGCCGTGGTGATGGGCGGCACCCCGATCGGCGCACCGCTGGTCGGCTGGGTGGTCGATCGTTTCGGTGCACGCTGGGCGCTGGGCGTGGGTGCACTGGCAGGCCTTGCGGCAGCCGCGGTCGCTGCCGCCTATCTGGTCAGGCATCGCCACCTGCGTCTGGTCCGGGATGCCTGGCGGCTGCGCCTGATCATTCACCCCACGCCGGCAGACGTGACGGCCGTTCGCGTGGCGGCCGGGGAGCGCGTGACCTGAGCGGTGGCCGGGCGGAGATGCTGATGAAGGGATGGCCTACGCAGTCGACACTCGCGGACCAGGGGCCTCCGGTGGCGATCACTGTCGCCCGGACCGGTCCGATGGCCAACGGCAACACAAAATTCACGGACCCGACGAAGGCGATTCGGCTCGCGACATGGATACTGCCGCCGCACCGCAAGGGTTGGGCCGAAGCCATGCTCAACGAGTTGGCCTATGCCGCATCGCGCCGAGCCGCGTTGTCTTGGGTGCCTGGGTGCGTACTGTTTGCGATCGGGGAAAGGACGTCCTGCGAACCGAGGAGAACATTCATGACACGCAGAATTCTCAAGCTCCGGAAGTCGCCCCGCGGTCATGCTATCCGTCGTACCCTCTGACGTTCATGCCTGAACACCGGCCGCTCAGAACGGTTGCTGCCGGTAGAACAGCTCGAGCTGCCGGTACACTTCCGGCAAATGCTGGCGCAAGGCTGCCGGTGTCTCGAAAAATTGCTCGCTGGCCACGGCAAAGAACTCGGCCGGGCTTTCCAGGGCATACGGGTCGATCGGCAAGTCGGCCCCGTTGCGCTGCTCCTCTTTGAGGCGATCCCACGCGCCGGAGAAGACCCGCGACCACGTGCGGCGATTCATGCGCCGGTGCAAGGGCGGAAAGCCGTTGGCGTCCCCGTTGAGCATGTCGAGCTTGTGGGCCATTTCGTGGACGACCACGTTGTGCCCGGGCTTGTGTCCGATGTTCAGCACATCCGCCCACGACAGGATCACCGGCCCGCGCCCCCATGCCTCACCGGCCAGCACGGTGCTGGTCTGGTGCACCACCCCCGCCGCATCGGTGTGTTGGCGACGCGGATTGAACGCGCCCGGATACACGATGACGCTGTGCCAACCGTCGTACCAGTCAAGGCCCAGTTTCACGACGGGCACGCAAGCGTGGGTCGCGAGCAGGACAAGGTCGGCGTCGTCGAGATGCAATCCCTCGACTGGCTCCACCGACTTGCGGTCCAGGAACAGCGTCGCCAGCACGCGCAGCGTGGCCTGGTCCGAAGCGCCCAGCCGGCACGCCGGGCTGCAGCGCCGCAGTGCATCCCGCCAGAGCGATTCGGCGATCGGATGCCGCGCGACGATGCGGCGTACGCGCCAGTTTCTGATCTTGTCGAACATGGCCACCTGCTGGAGGGAGTCGCAGGTCAACAGCATCAGGGCCAACGTGTACTTTCTCAAGAACGAAGACACCGGTCACCCTGTCGTCGACCGAACCAATCGACGACAGGGTGCCCCGGGCTGTGGTGATCGGCGGCTATCAGCAGCGCGGGCTCGATAGGCGCACACTGGCCGAGCGTGTCGATAGGGTCACGCGGGTCCGCTCGTTTGAAGAGATCCCGGGCGGCTGGCCATTTTTCGGGGCTTCGAAACCCTGCACTGGCCGGGTCGGCTGGACCGGGCGCCTGGATGCATGCCCTGGCTCCTGACCACCCGTTACGCACGATGCTCGGGAGACGGCACCATGGATTCGAAGGTCGACGATCTGCTGCAACGCATCCGCACGCTCGAAGGCGAACTGGAAGTGCAGATGGCGCTGGCCCAGGCCGAGCTGGGCATGCATCTGGAGAACGGCAGGATCGAGTTCGAGGAAGCCGTACGGCGGCGACACCGTGCGATACGGAGCAGCCTGCTGCGCTATATCGTCGGCGCGCGGCCCCTGGTCCTGCTGACGGCTCCGGTGATCTATCTGCTCGTCGTGCCCTTCGCGTTGCTCGACCTGTGCACCACGGTCTACCAGCGGGTGTGCTTCCCGGTCTATGGCATCCCCCGGGTGAAGCGCAGGGATTATGTGATCTTCGATCGCCGCTATCTTGTCTATCTCAACCTCGTCGAGAAGATCAATTGCGCCTACTGCGCGTATGCCAATGGCGTGGTTGCGTATGTGCGCGAGATCGGCTCGCGCACCGAGCAGTATTGGTGCCCGATCAAGCATGCGCGCAGGTTGCTGGGCGCGCATCCGCGCTATGGCCATTTCGTCGCCTACGGCGATGCGCAGGGCTATCGGGACGAGCTCGACGCGTTGCGCGCCGAGGTGCGCAAGGCGCATGACCAGTGAGGCAAGACAGCGGCTGTACGACAGCGAGCAGGGTGCACGTTCCGGTGGCCCGGAACAAACAGGGAGCCCTTTGTCGGTCAGACGCCGACGCTGGCGAGAAAGGTTTTGCCCACCGCCGCCGGGCCGCCGCCCGTGCGCGCGCCACGCCCAACCACCATGGCGCCTTCCAGTGCGGCAAGCAGCGCCTCGGCCAGCGCGCCGGCACGCAGGTCGGCGCGCACCTGTCGCGCGCTCTGCGCATCGCCGAACGCAGCGGCCAGCCAGGTCAGATTGAGGCGAAAGAAAGCTTCCACCGCGTCGGCCACGCCGGCCGGCAGCGCATCGGCCTCGGCCCCCAGCATGCCGCACACACACAGGCGCCCGTCGTTGGCATAGGTCCGCGAAAACAATCGTACGTAGGCTTTCAACCGGGCCAGCGGCTGGCTGCGCGCGATATCGATGGCCGCCAGCGCGGACTCGAACCGCTGCGTATAGCGCTGGGCCAGTTCGGTGACCAGCTCGGCCTTGGTGCGGAAGTGATGATGCACGCTGGGCTTGCGGATACCGACCGCCTGCGCCACGTCGTCGTAGGAAAAACCGCCATAGCCACGCTGCTGGATCAGCGCCTCGGCCACGTCCATCACCCGCTCGGCCGTCCCGGCCGCCGCGCCGCTCATGCGGCTGTTTCCTCGGTCTGCGCGATCAGGTGCCCGGTCTTGACCAGGATGATGCAACCTTCCTTGCTGAAGGGCTGGTGCGCGCTCAGGTGCGGGCTGCGGATCCAGCTGCCGGCGGGATAGCGGCCGTACTCGTCTTCGAACACGCCCTCCACCACCAGGATCTCCTCGCCGCCGTGGTGCCGATGCGGGTTGAAGTGGGTGCCCGGCGCCCAGCGCACCAGCGCGGTGTGTTCGGTGCGGAAATCGTGCAGCGGCATCACCGACAGCCCAGGCACCAGCCCGGGCAGCCAGGGCTCGTCATGGGTATGCACGACCACGCGGGCCTGATCGGACGGGTCGAAATAGCGCAGTTTGACGAACAGCGTGCAGCCGCTATCCGACCACGGCGCATGCGCCGACCCCGGCGGATTGCGGATGTAAGAGCCGGCGCCGAAGCGGCCCGTCCCGTCGCAGAACTCGCCGTCGAGCACGAACAGCTCCTCGCCCTGCTCATGCACGTGGCGGGCGAAGTGCGAGCCCGGCTCGTAGCGCACCACGGAAGTGGCGCGGGCGACCTCCTCGCCGTCGCGCTCGAGCATCTTGCGTTTGACACCCGGCGATGGCGAATCGATCCAGTCCATGGCGTTCGCATCCATCACGACGCGCTGCGACCAGTCGGCGTTGATTTTCATGGGTAGCCTACCTACTGAAAGGTAGGCAGCATGAGCCTGGCCATCGGCGGGGTCAAGCCGAGGCAAAGGGGAGCGCCATTCTGCCGCCCGCATCAATCTGATTTCTCCGCGTAGTACCATCGTCGCGCCATGGGCAATGTCACCGACAAGATCCGTTTCAAGGCCAAGCTGCTGCGGCCAGCGGCGCCGAAGGGTGCGGCCTGGGCGTTTCTGGTGCTGCCGGTGGAGGCGAGCGGGAAGCTGCCGACGCGCAGCATGGTGACGGTGGACGGCACGCTCGATGGCCATCCCTTCCAGGCCACGCTGGAGCCGGATGGTCGGGGCAGTCACTGGCTCAAGGTGGACCGGGCGCTGAGGGAGGCAGCCGGCGCAGCCGTGGGCGACAGGGTCGCTTTGGCGATGGCGCCGGTCGACGTGGAGCCGGAGCCGAAGGTGCCCGCGGACCTGCGCAAGGCGCTCGCCGCCCATCCGGCGGCTCGCGCGCCATGGGACGACATCACGCCAGTGGCGCGACGCGACTGGATCCACTGGATCGGCTCGGGCAAGAAGGCGGAAACTCGCGCGCGCCGCATCCTCACCGCCTGCGACATGCTCGCCTCCGGCAAACGCCGCGCCTGCTGTTTCGACCGCTCGGGTATCTACAGCAAGGCCTTCAGTGCGCCGGAAGAGGCCGAATAGGGAGGGGCGGGCACGCCGTGGTTGGCCAGGTTCAGTTCCGAGATGAAATCGGCAGGCGAAACCGAGATAAGAGGGCATTTCGTGGAGTCATGCTGGCGCGGCATTACGTGACGCACGCAAAGGCGCTTGGCGAGTGGCCGGACGATTGAGCCGGAGCGATGCATGCTGAAACAGTGATGAGTGTCGAAACCCGGACATGCTCCTGCCGTTCGCCCTGAGCGTAGGTCGCAAGGCCGAAGCCGAAGGGAGCGAGCGAAGACGCGCTTCGACTTTGCTTGCTGACACGGAAGCAGCGCTTTGCGCGGCCGGGCGCCGTGTATCCGCGGCCTGGATGCGGCACGGCGGGATGTGAAGCCGACTCCGAGGTGCGTCACATCGCCGTCGGCGTCGCGCTCCATCCATGCTCCGGGTAATAGCGCTGCATCATGCGCGCGACGTAGCCCGCGAGTGCGGGGCGAACCTCCACGGCGCGGCGTAGCGGGGTGTCGAAGTACGGCGTGACCACGCTGGCGAGCACGCTGAACGCCGTGGCGTCCACGCCGCTGGGCGTGTCGCGCATCAGGTACGGGCGATCGCCGAGCCACTGCGCCAGCGCGTCGATCGAGCGTTCGCCGAGCTCGGCAATCTTCGCCGGCGAATGCCGGCCT
>Ga0307375_10006279_pt1 | contig 11009 bp, 3 predicted proteins | sample TR1MG_FD_202531 | JGI IMG/M metagenome (GOLD analysis project Ga0307375, IMG submission 202531) | Soil microbial communities from Risofladan, Vaasa, Finland - TR-1 | ecosystem: Environmental > Terrestrial > Soil > Coastal area > Acid sulfate soil | place: Finland: Risofladan, Vaasa | collected...
GAGGTGGAAAAGCGCCTCGCGTCCTCGCCGAAGGGTCTCACCCAGGCCGAGGCGACCACGCGCCTGGAACAGTACGGACCGAACGAGATCGAAGCGAAGAAGGTCAACCAGTTCCTGAAGTTCCTCAGTTACTTCTGGGGACCCATCCCGTGGATGATCGAGGCCGCCGTGATCTTGTCGGCCGTGCTGGGCCACTGGCCTGACTTCATCATCATCCTCATCCTGCTCCTCGCCAATGCCAGCATCGGGTTCTGGGAAGAGCATCAGGCCGGCAAGGCCATTGACGCCCTGAAGGCGGAACTCGCGATCAAGGCACGGGTGCTGCGCGACGGCCAGTGGGCCAACCCGCCGGCGCGAGAGCTTGTCCCGGGCGACGTCATCCGTCTGCGCCTGGGCGACATCGTTCCCGCCGACGCGCGTCTGCTCGAGGGAGACCCGGTAGAGGTGGACCAGTCCGCGCTGACCGGCGAGTCGTTGCCCGCGACGTGCGGCCCGGGCGACCCGGTGTTCTCCGCGTCGACTATCCGCCAGGGCGAGATCGGTGCCCTCGTCTACGCCACGGGCACGAATACGTACTTCGGCAAGACCGCGGAACTCGTCCAGGACAGCCAGTCCGTCAGTCACTTCCAACGCGCCGTATTGAGGATCGGCACGTACTTGATCATCCTGGCCGTAGCGATGGTAAGCGTCATCATCATCGTGTCAATCGTTCGTGGCGACCCGTTCTTCACCACGCTGCAGTTTGCCCTCGTGCTCACCGTCGCCGCGATTCCCGTCGCCATGCCGACGGTACTGTCGGTGACCATGGCCGTGGGTGCGCGTCTTCTCGCGAAGAAGAAGGCCATCGTCAGCCGCCTCGTGGCGATTGAGGAACTCGCCGGGGTGGACGTGCTCTGCACGGACAAGACCGGCACTCTGACCGAGAACAAGTTGACGCTCGGCGACCCCTTCGCCGTGGAGGGAGTTTCGGTCGACGATGTCATCCTGAACGCGGCGCTGGCGTCGCGCGTCGACGATAACGACACGATCGACCTGGCGGTCCTCGGTGGCCTGTCGAGCGACCAGGAACTGCGCGGATACCACGTGGAGCACTTCCAGCCGTTCGAGCCGGTCGGCAAGCGCACCGAAGCGACGATAAAGGCCGCGAAGGGCTCCTCGTTCAAGGTCACGAAGGGCGCTCCCCAGGTGATCCTCGCGCTCTCGACCAATGCCAAAGGAGTGAAGGCGAGCGTCGACGAGGCGGTCAACGAGTTCGCCGCGCGGGGGTTCCGCTCCCTGGGCGTCGCGCGTGCCGAAGGAAACGGCGCCTGGAAGTTCCTCGGCGTGCTGCCCCTGTTCGATCCGCCGCGCGCCGACGCCAAGGCGACCATCGCCACCGCACGCCAGATGGGCGTCGAGGTCAAGATGGTCACCGGCGACGCGCTCGCCATTGCGTCCGAGACCGCCAGGACCCTCGGGATGGGCACAGACATCCTCGACGCCGCGAGCCTGGGTGACACGAAGCGCACCGAGACCGCGGCGATGTCGAGAACAGTCGAAGGCGCCGATGGCTACGCCCAGGTGTTCCCAGAGCATAAGTACCACATCGTCGACGTCCTCCAGCGGCGCGGCCACATCGTCGGCATGACCGGTGACGGCGTCAACGACGCTCCCGCGCTCAAGAAGGCTGACTGCGGGATCGCCGTGTCGGGTGCGACCGACGCGGCGCGTGCGGCGGCCTCGATCGTGCTCACCACGCCGGGCCTGTCGGTAATCATCGACGCGATCAAGGAGAGCCGCAAGATCTTCCAGCGGATGAACAGCTACGCCATCTACCGGATCGCCGAGACGCTGCGCGTCCTGCTCTTCATCTCGCTCGTGATCCTGATCTTCAACTTCTTTCCGGTGACGGCCATGCAGATCGTGCTGTTAGCCCTCCTCAACGACGGGGCGATCCTCTCGATTGCCTACGACAACGTCCGCTACCGCAATCAGCCCGAGGCGTGGAACATGCGCGTCGTGCTCGGGATGGCGACGATCCTGGGAGTCGTTGGCCCCGTGGCCGCGTTCGGCATGTTCTACCTCGGCGACCGGGTCTTTCACCTCGGCCACCCCGAGCTCCAGACCATGATGTACCTGACGCTGTCGGTAGCCGGACATCTGACGATCTTCCAAGCCCGTACGCGCGGCCCGTTCTGGTCCATCCGTCCCGCCCGCATTCTCCTGCTAGCGGTGCTCGCCACGCAGGCGCTGGCGACGTGCATCGCTGTCTTCGGGTTCTTCATGACTCCCCTCGGGTGGCGCTACGCGGTCCTCGTGTGGGGCTACGCGTTGGTGTGGTTCCTCCTTACCGACCGGGTGAAGTTACTCGGGTACCGGGTGTTTGATCCCTCGAGTACGGCTGCCGACGACGAAGCATCGCTGAACGGACGCCGCTCCCGAGCCGACCGGACAGCAATGGCCGCCAGCGTCCCCCCGTTCCACACCGACGTCAACACGAGCCCGGGCGAGCCGGTGTACCACGACACCAGCGCATGCCCCTACGGCAAGGAGATCATCCGCGACGGCCACGACATTGCGGGCACCGGTGATCGGCGGCGCTGCGAATGGTGCGAAGCGCACGCGGGCGTAGCCCCATTTCACACCGACACCGACGTCGAGAACCCCGTCTACCACGAGCTCGTCGCGTGCCCCTACGGGCAAGCGATCACTCGCGACGGCCACGACATTGCGGGCACCGGCGGTCGTCGGCGCTGCGAATGGTGCGAAGCGCACGCGGGCATCAAGGACCCACTCGATGCATCACTAAGAGAGAAGAACACATGAAGCTCAACAAAGAGGTCTTGGAGGAGATGCGAGTCAAGCCGGGAAAATCGGCGGGTCTCGCCAAGCGCAGCACCAAGCACGTGACGACCGACTGGCTGGGCTCGCGCGGCAACGGGTCGGATGGTTCGACACGTAAGAAGGTGGCCGAAGAGGACCTCCGGGAGTTCAGTGTAGAGCTTGCGCACGCCCAGGAAATGCTGTGGGCCAGTGGCACGCACGCACTCCTGGTGGTGCTTCAGGCAATGGACGCCGCCGGAAAGGACGGGACCATCAAGCACGTCATGTCCGGGGTCAACCCTCAGGGTTGCCGGGTGGAGTCCTTCAAGCAGCCCTCACTCGAAGAACTTGGTCACGACTACTTGTGGCGAGCGTCGAAGGCGTTGCCCGAGTTGGGAGGGATCAGTATCTTCAACCGTTCCTACTACGAGGACGTGCTGGTGACCCGGGTCCATCCGGAGCTGTTGGACAAGACCCACGAACAGCCGGACAGCGGGGAGGAATCAAAGTTCTGGCGACACCGCTACGAGGACATCACCAACTTCGAACATCACCTGCACCGGAACAAGACGCGTATCGTGAAGGTCTTCCTGCACATCTCGCCTGAAGAGCAAAGGCAGCGTTTCTTGGGTCGCCTGGACGATCCGGCGAAAAGTTGGAAGTTCTCCCTTGGGGACCTCGCGGAGCGCAAGCACTGGGACGAGTATCAAGAGGCTTATGAAGAGGCGTTGAGCGCCACCTCGACGCCGTGGGCGCCGTGGTACGTGGTGCCAGCCGACCACAAGTACGCGCTGCGGGCGCTGGTTGGCGGCATTGTCGTCGACGCGATTGACCAGATGGGTCTGAAGTCTCCCCAAGTGGCAGCGGACCGTTTGGAAGCGCTCGACAAGGCCAAGGATGAACTGCTCGCCGAGACTTGAGATAAGTCGCGACCCTCCTCACACGCTCGCACGCTCGCGTCCGGTCGCCCAACAAGACAAACAGTCCGGTCCGAGGGATCTCGAACCGGACTTTCGTCACTTCTCACAGCGACTTTCGTCACTGCCTCTTGGTGGCGGGGGCAGGATTTGAACCTGCGACCTTCGGGTTATGAGCCCGACGAGCTACCAGACTGCTCCACCCCGCGATGCGTATTACATCATAGTTGAAACTACGCAACACCAACGAAGAACTTGATTCGTCGCGCGAACTCCCCACATCGCCACACCACATCAACCGTGGAGAGCGACGCTGAGGAGTTCGTTCTGTTAGGCGACCTGGGTATAGCGCACTCGGCACGACTTCCCATTGGCGAGGACAATCAGAAATGTGAAGACACCGTTTCTCGATCCCGCTCGCACCGAGGTCCGTACTGTGAGCTGTCGACCATTGTCGCGAATTACCCAGCTCACCGTTCCGAAATGGCTGGTGATCTTCGGGCGGCCGTAGAAGCCCCGCCCCCTGATGAAGAGTGTCACCGTACGTCCAGCAATCGCTCGACCAATGACGCGATAAGCGCTCAGTGCTGGCACGATCGCCTTGGAGACGACCAGCGTGAACGTGAAGGTGCCGTGATCGCCGTTAGGGTCGCTCGTCGTTCCCGTCGCGGTATATTTGCCCGCGCCAAGAGTGCCAATGGTTCCAACCACGCCGGTGGCGGACACGGTGAGACCGCTCGTCCCGCCGGTCTTGGTGTAGGTCACCACTCCATTTGCTCCGTTCACAAGGAGCTGGACCTTGAAGTTCGCCGACGAGGTGCTCACGACTGTGCCTGACAAAGGAGCGGTCTGGGTGATCACGCCGACACTCAAGGTGTAGGTAAAGGTGCCGAGATCGCCGTTCGGGTCGCTCGTCGTTCCCGTCACCGTGTAGTTCCCAGCGCTAAGAGCGCGGCTCGTAGAGACCACGCCCAGCGACGAAACGTTCAGGTCCGGTCCCTGCGCGTGCACGGAGTACGTGACGGTTCCCGTTCCACCGGTGGTGGCGAGTTGCGCCGTGAAGGTCTTTGATCCCGCAACGGTCACTGATCCGCTCGTGGGAGCGACTTGAGTGATTGAGCCCGCCGACGTCGTGAAAGCGAAGGAAGCGTCGATCCACGTGGATCCAGCGGGAGCAGCGCCACAGTGAGTTGCTGCAGCCGAGTCGTTACTCGGATAGGGCGTAGCGTTCAGCTCGCACACGTAGACGGTGTAGGCGGTACCCACGGCGAGTCCGGCGGGAACCGTGATGGTCCCACCAAGGCTCGGTGCGTACAGCGTTGTTCCGTCGTAGCAGTCATTCGAGATCGTGACACCGGCCGCACTGGCATTGATGGGTGTGACGGTTGGTGAGGAGAACCATTTCACAGCGAGGAACGCGGTGGGCACAAACCCGTATCCGCCACCGGTCTTGCACGTTGCGGGCGCCGCCATTGGTGTTGTCGAAAGGGTCGCCGCTTGCACGGCTTCAATGGCATTACCCCACCAGTACTTCGGTCCTCCAGCATCGGCGAGGGTGATCTTGTCGCCGACACCACCCTTGAGGGGTGATGCCGCGATGGTGGGATCGCTGGGCAATGGTTGACCGGCGTAGGTCAGAAGAAACTCACCGCCCGGCAAAGGCGCGAGCGATGAATTCACAACCGTGACCGCGCAACCGAAGAGTCCGGCATCTATCTGGGCCTGCGTGGGGGGGCACGCGGCCTTATTATCCGTGGAGGCGAACGTGCTTGGCACGGCGATCGTCGTCACGGTGCACAGTCCCGCCGTCGCGGCGGGGCAACCCTTGTCGGTCGTGCTCCTCGCAAACGTCGCCATCGTCGCGACGTCCGCCTCATTTGACGGCGTGACGCTCGTGGAGCCGAGGCCACCGAGTAACGACGATTGCAGTGCATAGGTGGCGGTCGACGACACGTTGCAATCGATGGTGATCTTGCTCGAGCCGGCCTTCACGCCCACAATCAGAACACCCGAAGCAGTCGCAACCACGGTGCCGGGGGCCACCGAAACGACTTCATTGCACGGTGAGACGGGCGCCGCCGCGCTTACGGACCCACCCGAGGACAGCGTCAAACCAGACACGAGAAGACTAGAAGTAGCGGCCAGCAACGCCAGAAGGCCAATTCGCGAGCGAACCTTCAGGAGCGCACCCTTACCGGTGGAGGAGTGATTCATGCGACGCCAACTCTCTTATCGTGCAACTGACGTTCTGTCAGATGACAAGGAAGCTGGGTCTTGACGTCCTGATTGCGACCGTACCACACAAGCGCGAAGTCACAGAAGAATACTTTTATACTCGTCGTTGCGACCACAACACTGTCTCACGGGGTCCGTGTCTCAGCACGCAACTGGTGCTCGTCTCCCCATCCAATGTTCGCAACCAATAGCCCTTTTGCGTTGGCCTTCGCGATCTGCAACGAGTGCACCGCACTCCGGGCCCGAGAGACCACGAGAATGCTCCACTACGCGCCGCGAAAGTTGTTGCTTCCAGAATCCTTGGATCTCGCGTTCGCGTAACTTAAGTCGTGGCTCAAGTGCGTCGACGGACACTCCTCGCGCGTCCACGACGTCACGGCCGCGTCACGCTGACGCGTCGTCGGGCTCAGCCCTTCGCGGTGGACTTCGTCCCGCTCAGCGCATCCTGAGCGAGTTGCAACTGCTTGTTCATCGCGTTCACGTCAGCCTGGTAGGTCCCCAAGTCTCCCGCGGTCAGTGCCGTCTGGGCGGCGGAGTAGTAGGCCGCCGCCTGCTTCAGGTAGTAGGCGACGTCGTGACCACTTGCCCCTCCGCCGCCCGAGCTCGGTGTCGTCGGGTTCGTGGAACCCGGGATACTGGCGCCGAGGACTTGGGACAACGCACTCGAGATCGTCGGCGCAATTGCTACATCCTGGTTGAAGATAGCAATCACGTAGCGCAGCTGCGGCAGTGGGTTCGACGAGCTCGACACGTAGAGCGGCCGGATATAGAGGACGCTCTGATCCAGTGGCACCATCAAGATGTTGCCCAGGAGCACGTTCGATCCGTGCTGGTCGAGCAGCGTGATGATCGAGCTCACCGCAGACGTCTGTTGAATCGCCGAGTCCGCCTGCACGGGACCAAGGACCGAGGTCCCTCGAGGGGTCTCGTAGAGGTTGAGTTGCCCGTAGTCGTTGGGATCACTCGTCGCAATCAGGAAGGCGGTGAGACCCTGCACGGTAGACGAGTTGCCCGAGGGCACGAACGCGATCGACTCGAGGAGTTGCTGGTGATTCGCCTGCGGCAGAGATCCGACCTGGAGCAGTGGGCTCATCGGTGCGAGCGTCGACGACACCACGGTCCCTGCGGCGTTCGTGACCGAGTTCGTCGAGAGTTGGCTGCTCGGGGCTCCGGCACCCGTGGTCGGCGAGATCTGCCAGCGGTCGGAGGCGGTGTAAAAGGCGGTAGCCGACGTGATGTGGTAGCGGCCGAGGGTGGCACTCTGCACCGAGAAGAGGTCCGGTGGGTAGTGAAGGTGGGTGCGGATTGCGTTGGGCATGCTCGACATGGGCAAGAACATCTTCGGGAACGCCGCCTCGTAGGCCCTGATGATCGGATCGTGGGGATCGGCCACATAGAAACTCATCTTGCCGCTGTACGCGTTGACGACAACCTTCACCGAGTTGCGGATGTAGTTCGTGTTGTACGGGATGTTCCCCTGATTGATGCTCAGGTTGTTCGTACTCTGTGAGTAGGGGTACTGGCTCGAGGTCGTGTACGCGTCGAGTACGTACTGCACCGACCCGTTCGCAATGACCGCGTAGGGCTGACTGTCGAAGGTCAGGAAGGGCGCGGCCTTCTGCGCCATCTGGGCAACGTCGCGTACGAACAGGATCCGGCTCTGGGGGGTGATCTGGTTCGAGATCAGGAAATTGAAATCACCCAGACGCAGGGCGAGCGCCGCGCGCGAGAAGAACCCGCCGACCGCCACGCCACCCTTGCCGCTGTAATGGGACTCGACGGGCTGACCGGCCTGGGGTCCACTGTTGACCTGGTAGTCCAGTTCCAACTGCTTGGTGTTGGCGACCACCCAGCCGGGGTCGTTGATGCCGAAGTAGATATTGGGCTGGGTGAGCTTGGGCATACCGTTCGTGGAGACGGGCGGCACGTTGGACACGACGAAATTGGGATTGCCGGTCGTGGAATCGACGGAATTCGCGGCGATGACGGCGGCACCTTGACCGTGGGTGTACTGCAGGTGCGTGTTGACCCAGCTCGGCGAAGGAAGGTTGGCGGTATTCAACTGGCGTGCGCCGATCAGCACCGGCGTCTCTTTCCCGTCGATGAAGTAGCGGTCGACCGAGAGCGTCGTAAAGGAGTAATACGAGCGGATCGATTGACGACGGGTCACCGTCGCCAGGGCTATTGACTTCGCGGGGTCCCACAAGCGAATGTTGTTCAGCGTCGCCGCGTCCGCCTTCACCTGCTGTGCGTTCACCGCCGTCGCACCGGCGAACGTGTGGTACTTCACGTTGTCGATGTTGAACGCCGCGCGCGTGGCGATGATGTTGCGCTGGATATACGGAGCCTCGAGCGAACCCTGCGCGGGACTGACCTTCAAGGTCTGCAAGAGCGTGGGATAGAGGACGCCGATGACCAGCGCCACGAACACCCAGAGGCCCACAGCGACCGCAGGTAACGACCAGCCGCGCGAGCGGACGTTGGCGAGAAGGATCACCGCTGCCGCCAACGAGAGATAGAAGAGAATCGTCATCGCCGGCATGCGCGCGTGCACGTCGGTATAACTCGCCCCTTGCACGTAGCCGTTGGTCGAGTTGACGAGCTCCCACTTCGCGATGATGTACCCGGCGGCCTTCATGAGCGCGATGCCCGCGCCGATCACCGATAGGTGCGCCTTCACGCGCGGCGACACGCGCGGGCTCACACGGGTCGCTCGAATGCCACCGTTCAAGTAATGGAAGGCGGCGGTGAGGATGAGGATCACGAACAATGACACCAGGGTCCAGGTGACGATGAAGGACAGGAACGGCAGCGTGAAGACGTAGAAGCCCAAGTCCTTGTGGAACAGGGCGTCCTTCGTCTGGAAGGACTGGCTGTGGATGAAGAGCAGGTAGGTCTGCCACTGACCGGTCGCGTTCAGCCCGGCGACCAGCGCGGTGACCAGCGCGATCAGCGCGTAGAAACGACCGGCGTAGGGGCGCACGACGTTCTGGAAGCGGCGAACCACCTCGTCCTCGGGTTCGAACGTGAGGTCACGGGCCCCGAAACGATCCGTAAGGAAGAGGTTCACCCACATCGCTGCGAAGAACAGAGCGCCAAAGGTGATGGCGAGGCCGACCTTGGTGACGAACAACGTCGAAAAGACACTCCCGTACCCGGTCTGTGAGAACCACATCTGGTCGGTCCACAACATGGCGAGACTGCGCAGTGACAAGAAGCCTACGAACAGGACCCCGACCAGGAGTCCGAGCCAGAATCGACGCGAGAGTCTTCCGAGGCGTCGGGGGCTGGCTGGCACATCGGTGGGGCTACGCACACCGCGAGCCTAGGCCGTTTTTCAGACCGGCACTACGCTGCACGCGCACCCCGCGTGCAGCGGCGGGTACTGCGAGCCACTCGCAAAGCTTTGCCCGGCTGGCCTTTCGCCCGACGCGGCGTCGAGTGCGCACGCGTCGCACGGCGCGTCATTCGGCGCCACGAGAAAACGAACCGATCTTCCCTGGGACGCGCCGATGACCCCCAGGTGGAAGGCCCGGCGAGCGGCGTCAGTGCAGAGCCGTTCGACCCGCGCCCCGCGCCACTCCTTGTAGGCAGCGTTCGCCCTCTCGGGACCGTCACCGCTGCCGTCGGCGAGGATGCGCTTGCGTAGCGCCAGCACGATCGTCACCGCGAGGTCCGCCGCGCAGTCGGTGATGCCCTTGCGATTCACGGGTGCTCCACTGGCGCCAGCTTCGTCGAAGGCGAACTGGGCACCCGCCGCGGTGGCGTCGGCCAAGGCGTCGAGTGCCGCGTCGGCGTAGCGAGCGCGCTGGGCGTGCTCGTCCTCGAGTTCAGTGGTGATCATGCCCTTCACGTCACGGAGGCGCTCGAGCATGATGTTCTGATCATCCTGAAGTGCGCGCTTGACCTTCCTCGTGAGGATGGCGAGCGACTCATCGAGCGCCCGGTCGCGGCGAGCGAACAATTCACTCGATGGTGTCTCGGGCTTGACCGACACGGGTGCGGGCTTTCGCGGAGCGGGCACCGTCGCGCCGCGCTCTTCCAGCGTCGCCTTTCGCAGGCGTGCAAAGATCTCATTGACGACGTCCGTACCGCTCGCGTCATCGCCCAGCACCTCGTGAGCCTCAGTGGCGTCACTCGGGACCTTGGCGGCCTTTCGTGCCTTGGGTTTGATGACCTCGTCGACGTCGGGCGCGGGAGCGAGCGTGGCGTCGGGCACCTGACGAAGTGGCGTGCCCGCAAGGAGCTCCTCCTCGGTGGGCTCGGGCACCATTGGTCGTAGTCGAAGCGCTTCGAGTGCGGCGTTGCGCGCCACCTCGTCGGATCCATTGATGGCGTCGAGCACGTGGTCGACCTGCTCGCGCACCGAACCTACGAACGCACCGAGTGAATCCCTCGCCGCGCGCAATTGCTCGATCTGCAGATGCAGGGCCTTACGCTTGACGGCCAGATCGTTCAGGACGTTCCTTCGAGCTTCGTTGGCCTGTTCGACGATGGCGCGACCTTGTTCACGGCCCCGGTCGACCAACGCCTCGCCGTTGACCTTGGCGGACTCGATGAGACGCTCAGCAGCAAGACGAGCGTCGTGATCGATGCGGACTGCAGCCGCCTCCGCATCCGAGATCAATGCCGCCGCGCGCTCCTGGGCCTCGATGAGGTGCCCGGCGCTGCGCTGTTGGCTCTCGGAGAAGACCTGCGCGCTGCGCTCTTGCGCCTCGGCGGTGACGCGCCCGGCCTCTTCGTGGGCCGAGCGCAGGATTGCGGCGCTTTGCGCGCCAAGGGCCGACGCCAGTGTGGCCTCGTCGAAGGTGGGGTTCGCCACCTTGCGCTGCGCCTCGGAGAGTTGCTCCTGCATTTCGCGGATTCGGTTCTCCAGATGGCCCATTTCGCGCGCGACGGCCTCGAGGTGCAATCGCACCTCTTGAGGGTCGACACCACCTTTGCGTATCGGCGTGAAGTTCGTACGGACTATTTCGGTCGACGATTGACGCGTGGTGGAGAGAATTCGGCGTTCGTCCATTCCTTCAAGACTACGACCTCGAAGGCCTAGAAAAT
>Ga0307375_10006280_pt1 | contig 11007 bp, 11 predicted proteins | sample TR1MG_FD_202531 | JGI IMG/M metagenome (GOLD analysis project Ga0307375, IMG submission 202531) | Soil microbial communities from Risofladan, Vaasa, Finland - TR-1 | ecosystem: Environmental > Terrestrial > Soil > Coastal area > Acid sulfate soil | place: Finland: Risofladan, Vaasa | collected...
ACACTTAGTAATTCACTAGCCTCAAACCGAGGCGTCAGTGCGTGAAAGTCTTTCATAAAGTTCTCCACCCTCAACCTTTATATAGATATAGATAGTCGTAGTAGCCAGGGGGGTTTCCTGTGGGTAAGCGTGAAAGATGCAGGTCAAACGGGGATTTTTCTATCCCGTCCTTGTTGAAAACCTGGGGGTTACTCAAGCTACAAAAAAAACTGATCATTCTTCTCACTACCCCCACCTTTCTTTACCTCCTAAATAGAATCCTTCACCCACAGTTAAATGCACTTCATCCACAGTTATCCACAGGATTTCCCCAACCTGGGGGTAACACCCCCAAAAAGGACATTCCACCCAAATTACTGTCTTTTAGTTCTTTTTAGCCTGTTGTTTAATGCGATTTGTTAACTCGGTGACTTGATTATAGATAGAACGCCTCTCGGCCATAAGGTGGCGGATTTTCCGGTCGGCATGCATGACTGTGGTGTGATCTCGCCCGCCGAACATTTGCCCAATTTTTGGGAGAGAGAGTTCGGTTAGTTCCCGACAGAGGTACATAGCAATCTGGCGGGCGTTGACCAATACCCTAGAACGGGAAGTCCCACAAAGATCATCTAAGGTCAAACTAAAGTACGCCGCTGTTTGGGCCATGATTGTTGCGCCAGTGATTTCTGGGGTGGACTCATTTGGGATGAGATCTTTAAGGACGATTTCCGCCAGACTTAAATCAACCCCTTGACGGTTGAGGCTAGCGAAAGCAGTAACCCGGATAAGGGCTCCTTCAAGTTCACGGATATTGGTAGAAATTTTACTGGCTATATATTCCAAAACATCATCAGGAGCATTCAATTTGTCTTGGGCGGCTTTTTTTCGAAGGATTGCAATTCGAGTTTCTAACTCGGGGGGCTGGATGTCTGTGATTAAACCCCATTCAAATCGGCTACGTAGCCGATCTTCTAAAGTAGTAAGTTGTTTCGGAGGTCGATCGCTAGAGATAACTATTTGTTTGTTGGCGTTATATAAAGTGTTGAAAGTATGGAAGAACTCTTCTTGCGTCCGTTCTTTATTTTCTAAAAATTGAATATCATCCACTAGAAGTACGTCTAAATCACGGTATCTACGCTGAAAAACCGAAGCTTTGTCATCGCGGATAGAGTTGATGAAATCATTGGTGAATTCTTCACTCGAGACATAACGGACTCTTACCCCACCATATAATTCTTTGGTATACGCTCCAATTGCATGTAATAAGTGAGTCTTCCCTAATCCAGATTCACCATAAATAAAAAGCGGGTTATAGGCTTTAGCGGGAGCCTCAGCCACAGCCACTGCGGCCGCATGAGCGAATCTATTGGACGCACCAATAACAAATGTTTCAAAAATATACCGAGGATTTAATTGCGAGATTTCAGTGGTTTTATTTCCAACAGTATCGTCGCGGCCCGTACCGGATTTAGGAGCAATAAACTCAATCTCAACTTCTGGCTGCGGAGGATTAGGAATTTCTAAACTCTCATCAATAGTTACCGCAATATTTGTTTTTTCTCCTAATTCACGGGATAAAACCTCACTTACTACCGCCCGCAGGCGGGTCTCTAGAACGTCCTTAGCAAAGGCGTTGGGAGCGGCTACCAAGAGGTTGGTGGCCCCATTGCCCTTAAGTAGCCCTAAAGGCCGGGTGAGTGAGAGAAAAGCTCTGTGCTGCGGGGTATCAATAGCTACATCTGTAATAACTCGGTCCCACAACTCCGTAAGATCGTTGCCAACAATGGTCATAGACCGACCTTCCCAGGATAATCCACACGTTTATCCACAGGCTGTGGTCTAAACCCCGACTTTAGCGTTGAGACCCTGTGGAGGGGATTGAAAACTAGAGGGGTTTGAAGAGAAAAGCAAGTAGTTATCCACAAGAATGGCCAACTTCACTCTAAAATGAGGGTTCCCATAAGAAGTGAGTTTGACCCCTTTATCCCCAGACCTCTACCGTTACCTCCTCATTGATTTATCCGATTTTTTATCTCTTTTCAAGGAGTTCTCATGACTAAGCGCACCTTCCAGCCGAATGTTCGCCGGCGTGCGAAGAAACATGGTTTTCGCGCTCGCATGGCAACCCGGGCCGGCCGAGCTGTACTTTCTGCCCGCCGCGCCAAAGGTCGCGCTCGAATCTCCGCGTAACGAACCCTCGTGCTACATCGCAACGCACGGCTAACTTCGCACGATGATTTTGCGCGAACAACAAAAAGCGGCCTTCGTGTAAGTAGTAAGTCTCTGGTTGGTTATCTCTGCCTTACTGGCTCGGCAGAACCAGCCAAGTGCGGACTGATTGTGAGCAAGGGCGTCGGTGGCTCTGTCGTACGTCATCGGGTGGCTCGTCAACTTCGACATGGTTTATTCGACCATCTTAATGAGTTGCCAATCGGCGCTCTCATTGTTGTTCGCGTTTTATCCGGTTCAGCCACAGCTGATTTTAAAAAGGAGCTTTCAGTTTTAATTCCTAGGTTGGTAAAAAAAGCATTGGTGACGACGTGAAGTCCCTCATCATCCGTGCTGTGCGCTGGTACCAAAAATGGGTTTCTCCCATGTTTCCCCCTCGGTGCAAGTACTACCCATCCTGTTCTTCTTATGCGATCACTGCAATTTCAAGGTACGGCTTAAAGGGTTTTGCGATGGCGGTATGGCGATTAGTCCGCTGTAATCCATGGTCACATGGTGGTGTGGATTATGTTCCTAAAAAGCCAAACAAAATCTCTTATTCAACCGGGAGCAATACTCAATGAGTTCGATCTTTAAACCCTTATATATCGCTGTTTCTTGGGCCCTTATCTCTATTCACAAATTGCTTTCACCTATTTTCTCTGCCGATAGTGGTGTTTCGTGGAGCCTATCGATTATCGGGTTGGTAATTTTAATTCGATTATTATTGATCCCGCTTTTCGTGAAACAGATTAAAAGTCAACGGGCGATGACTGCTTTGCAACCCCATTTGAAAGCGATTCAAGCCAAACATAAGGATGATCGGCAGAAGCAATCTGAAGAAATGATGAAGCTTTATAAAGAGCACAAAACCAATCCGCTAGCCTCATGCTTTCCCATATTGGCGCAATCCCCAATATTTTTCTCACTCTTTACCGTCCTCAATGGCATTGGTAAGAACCCTCCCGTTGCCCACGGGGTATTGACTGAAGCAGATGTGGTGAGTGCAGCACATGCCAAATTTTTTGGTGCACCCATTTCGGCAACTTTTCTAGGCTCTACTAGTGGCACAGTTAAAGTTGTAACGATTTTGCTCATTGCTTTCATGTCATTAACTACCTTCACTACGCAACGTCAGTTGATGGTCAAAGGTATGCCGAAGATGGATTCAAGCAACAATATGATGCTGCAGCAACAAAAAATAATGTTGTATGCATTCCCCTTAATTTTTGCAATCACGGGTGTAAATTTTCCAATCGGTCTATTGATTTACTGGTCCACTACAAATCTTTGGACCTGGGGCCAGCAGTTCTATGTCATTAAGCGGAACCCAACGCCAGGATCTCCGGCATATTTAGAGTTGCAAGCAAAGCGCGCCCAGAAAAATGAACTGCCTGCAGTAGGTGAAGTAGCTGGCGAGGGGGAGAGCCCTGAGCCTGGATCAACTGAGGTGAAAGGCCAGCGCCAACAACCTAAAGGTAAGAAAAAGAAGAAGAAATAACAAAAGCGGCAAATAGTATTAAATCGTGCAAACCCGACAATAGGGTATAAGGAGTAAATTATGGACGAAGAAGAGACGGTCGTAGAGAAGCCCGCTGAGAAGGCGGAAGGAACCTTGATAACAAAATTGGAGGAAGAGGGCGATATTGCCGCTGACTACCTGGAAGGCCTACTAGATATTACAGATCTGGATGGGGATATCGATATTGACGTCGAAAATGACCGGGCTTCCCTGGCAATTGTGGGTGGAAAGTTGGCGCACCTGGTAGGCCACGACGGTGAGGTTCTGGATGCCCTTCAAGAACTTACCCGGCTAGCGGTGCAGACCGCCACGGGAGATCGCAGTCGCCTCATGCTCGATGTTGATGGGTACCGGGCGGGACGGAAAAATGAACTCCGAAAGTTGGCCCAAGAGAGCGCGGATGAGGTGACGGCCACTCAAAGTTCTCTTAAACTGGCCCCAATGAATGCTTTTGAGCGTAAAATAATTCATGACACCATTCAAACTTTGGGTTTAAGCAGTGAATCCGAGGGCGAAGACCCCAACCGCTCTGTTGTTATTTTCCCCGCTTAAAGAATTTCGTACCTTTTGTGGTTTCACGTGAAACCCTGATCTCCCAATTTTTCCCGGGCAGGGAAGATGAGATCCTCCATTATGCGCAATTTCTAGCAACTGCTGGAATTGAGCGGGGGTTAATTGGCCCCCAGGAGGCTGACCGCATCTGGGAGCGACATATTTTTAATAGCCTGCCGGTGATCTCCCTTATTCCGCCAGGGGCATCCTTATTTGATATTGGTTCTGGGGCTGGTCTGCCAGGAATCCCCATTGCCTTAGCTCGCCCTGATTTAGTGGTGACTTTAATTGAGCCCCTGGCGCGCAGGGTAGATTTTTTGAAAGAGGCGGTGCTGGGCCTAGATATTGCTCTGCTCCATGGCAGAGCTCAGGACTTCACAATGAAGGCAGATTTTGTTACCGCCAGGGCAGTGGCCCCTTTGGAGAAATTGAAGGCCATGAGTTGGCACCTTCTGAAGGTTGGCGGAAGTCTTTTGGCGATTAAAGGGGAGAATGCCTCTCAAGAGATCCTCGGAGTTAACCGAGCTGAGCTTCATGAAATCCAAATTGAGGGACTTCCCCTGGGGCGGGTTATTTCTCTGAGAAAGACTGGTTAACTTACCCACGTGGATGATTCACGTGAAACCCCGCCGGCGCAGAAGTCGGTCATTGGCACCCGCCGTTTAAAAGAAGTGATGGCCAAGCCCACAGCCATAAGGGTCTTTACGGTAGCCAATCAGAAAGGGGGAGTTGGCAAAACCACTTCCGCGGTGAATATTGCCGCCGCCTTATCCATGGGGGGTCTACGGGTCTTAGTTATTGATTTGGACCCGCAGGGCAACGCCAGCACTGCCCTTGCAGTGGAACATCGCGACCGTGAGGGAATTTATGAAGTTTTGATGGGGCTAACCCCTATTGAGTCGGTCGTGCAGAAAGTGGCAGGTTTTCCTCATCTGGATTGCATTGCTTCTAATACTGCTCTGGCCCAAGCTGAAATCAATTTGGTCGGGATGGTCGCACGCGAATTGCGTTTAAAAGAGGCAATCAATGAACTGGTCACCGCCCGATCAAACGAGGGATTCAATTATGACTACATTTTTATTGACTGCCCTCCCAGTTTAGGTCTGCTCACCGTCAACGCCTTGGCGGCAGCTACGGAACTATTAATTCCCATCCAATGCGAGTACTACGCGCTAGAGGGACTCACGCAATTGCTTGAAACATTTTCTATTGTAAAAAAACGACTCAATGCCGCATTGAAATTGTCAACCATCATTCTCACTATGTTTGACGGCCGAACCCGTCTGGCAAATGATGTCGCCGCGAGTGTCCGTTCACATTTTCCAGATGAATTGATTGACATTCCGATTCCGCGTGCCGTGCGAATTTCCGAGGCTCCTTCTTACAGTCAAACCGTAATGACATACGATCCCGTTTCACCGGGAGCCATCGCATATATGCAGGTGGCACGGGAGCTTTCAGAGCGTGGCAAAGCCTTTGATTCCAATGTTGTCAGTATTAATTATAAAAAAGGAGAAAGCGCGTGAGTGTTAAACGAGGGGGGCTAGGAACAAATCTCGATGCACTCATTCCAACTTCTCTGTCGGTGTTGGGAAATGAAGTCGCACGTCAAGATGAAATATCAATAGATGCAATTTCTCCCAATCCCAGGCAACCACGCACTGCCTTTGATGAAGATTCACTCCGTGAATTAACGCAATCAATAAAAGAAGTAGGCCTTTTACAGCCGCCAGTGGTTCGCGAAGTCTCTCGAGGTCGCTATGAACTTGTGATGGGTGAGCGGCGGTTTCGGGCAGCCAAGGCTGCCGGTCTCAAATCAATTCCCGTGATAATTAGACAGACCGTTGATAATGAATTGCTGCGTGAAGCACTCATTGAGAATATCCATCGGAGCCAACTAAACGCATTAGAGGAAGGTGCTGCATACGCGCAGTTACTTAACGATTTCGAATGCACTCACGAAGAATTGGCAAAGCGACTTGGGAAGTCCCGCTCCCATTTAACAAACACTATGCGATTGCTCAATTTGCCCGCGAGTGTGCAGAGAAGAGTAGCCGCGGGGATTCTTTCGGCCGGCCACGCGCGGGCATTGCTGAGCCTGACAGAGGATATGGAAATTGAACGACTAGCCGCTCGGATTGTGGCAGAGGGCTTAAGTGTTCGAGCCATTGAAGAAATTGTTTCGGCAGGGACACCAATGGCCAAAAAGAAAAATAGAAAGGGCGCGACGGCTTCTCCCGAACTCTCGGAAATTGCCGAACGACTTTCGGATTTATTTGATACGCGCGTAAGTGTGCAATCTGGAAAAGGAAAAGGCCGAATTGCCATTGAATTTTCCGGGATGTCAGATCTTAAACGTATTTTAGATTTGTTAGAGGATTAAGAAATCTACTGAGAGATTTCAAAACCACTGCTACGTCGTTCAATTTCTTGTTTTACAACCTGACTTAAAGCTTTAACTCCCTCACGAATTCGCTCTGGGGTTGGGTGGCAGTACGACAATCGCATAGCCCATGTTCCGAAACCATCAGCATAAAAAGCAGTGCCAGGAACGTAGGCAACTTTTGCGACGATCGCTTTCGGCATCATTAACTTGGTATCAATTTCCGGCGGAAGATTGACCCAGACATAAAATCCTCCTCCAGGTTTTGTCCAGGTGGCCGAAGCGGGAAAGTATTTGTCGAGGGATTCCAACATTGCATCTCGTCGCACTTTATATAATTCGCAAAAGGATGCAATTTGATCGCGCCAAGGTTGATCCGCTAAATAGTTGGAGATTGTTAACTGAGTAAAATTTGAAGGACATAGAATCGAAGATTCGCTGGCAATTACTAATTTTTCTTTTAGAGAAGGTGGGACCAGCGCCCATCCCACTCGCAAGCCGGCGGCAATTGTCTTGGAAAAAGATCCGAGATAAATAACATTCTCACTATCTTCTGCTCGCATTGCATTGGGGGATGGACGATCGAAACCAAGGAGTCCGTAGGGGTTGTCTTCTACAACGAAGATCTGCTCTGAACGACAAATATCCAATATCTCAGTGCGGCGATCGGCGGGTAGGAGGACGCCGGTTGGGTTCTGGTAATTTGGAATCAAGTACAAAAACTTTATTTTCCGTCCAGATGCACGTACCAATGTGATCGCCTGGCGAAGGGACTCAGGAACTAATCCTTGGTTGTCCATCTCGACGTGGACCACCTGGGCCTCATACTGGCGAAAGGTACCGAGGGCGCCCACATAGGAAGGGGCTTCAACCAGAACCACATCCCCCGGGTCGATGAAAATTCGAGATATTAAGTCCAGGGCTTGCTGTGAACCTGTGGTGACGATGACATCATCGGGATTTGCTTGAATCCCTTCCAGCGCCATGACGTCGCAAATCTGTTCCCGGAGTTTGGGATGGCCCTGCCCGCTTCCGTACTGGAGTGCCTCAGCGCCATTGGTGATGATGAGATCATGCACAACCGAGGCCATCATTTCCATGGGAAGTGCCGAAAGATTGGGCATTCCCCCGGCCAGAGAAACGATCTCAGGGCGAGAGGCAACGGCGAATAAGGATCTGATTTCACTGGCCTGCATGCCGGCAGCTCGAGCGGCGAAACGTTCCTCTAAATTCTGGGGAAGTCCGGTGCGGTAGCGATTGGCAAGATCAGACATTGTCGAAGTCTGCCACACTCGAAGGTGGGCGCGGAGACTTATCTCCGTATTCCGGCTTTTCTGAGATCAGCAATCTTGAGGGTGCCGGTCTTGGCATCATCTTCAGAGGCCAAATAAAGGCGTTGAATCGCAATGACCACCGACTCTGCGATTACGTCGCGGAAATCTGGCCGCCCCAAACGTTGGGCATCGCCTTGATTGCTGAGGTATCCCAGGTCGATTCGGACTGTAGGCGCTTTGGTTAACCTCAGTAGGTCCCATGTTTTAGCGTGAGTTCGGCAATCGAGAAGGTCAGTTCGGGCACAAATTTCTCGTTGGACTAAAGAGGCGAAGCGCTCTCCTACAACAGAGTGGATTCCATGGGCTTGGCTGCCGTAGAAATAGGTGGTGACACCATGGGCTTTCTCATTGGCATATTGGTCTACATGGAAAGAGAGAATGAGGTCGGCATTTGTCTTATTAATGAAATCAATTCGCTCAACTTCGTTGGGCAAATTATTAGCCCCACGTGTGAGGAAAACACTCACTCCTAAAGCTAACAAACGTCCCTCTAGCCGTTGAACCACATCATAGACAACCTCGGATTCTTCGACTCCGTGGGCACAAACCCCGTGGTCGGTTCCGCCACAACTGGGATCTAGGACGATCACTTTATTCGCAAGAGCCGGTCCACGACTTTTCTGCATGGCGCTCTCACGCAAAATAGACGGCGTTCCACCCGACACCGTACGAGTTAATCGGATGAGGGCAGTAATTGTTGTAGGTCCGCACTTGCCGTCAACATTCACCCCGACAGATTGTTGGAACTCTTTTACAGAATTTTCTGTCCGGTATCCAAAGACTCCATCGACCCGACCGCAGTTAAATCCCATATCTGTTAATCGTGCTTGGAGCGTTGCTACATCATCGCCACGCATTAATTGGGAAGGCTGAAGATAAAGGGACCTATCTCCCAATTTCCAGCGCGCCTCTTCCAAGGCCTGCAGGGTCGCCGAGTTCACGACACCGTTAACGGTTAGGCCGCGAGACTGTTGAAAAGCACGAACGGCGTTTTCAACCGCGGCATCAAAAGAAGTCGGTTGGCCAGCCAACAAACCTAATCGGTTGAGAATGTTAACGATTTGAATCGTGACGTTCTCACTACTTCCATTACCCGCTCCGAATTCTTCCATTTCACCCAAAACCTTTATCCCATGAATTCAAAACGCTTTTGGCTAGTTACCGTTATTTGAGGAATGCGTCGAGTTCTCTAAGTAGGGCAGGCTTTGGCTTGGCGCCAATGATGGTCTTCACAACTTCGCCATTGACAAAAACATTAAGGGTTGGGATGGAGGTGATCCCGTACTTGACCGCGATCGCGGATTCTTCATCCGTATTAAGTTTGACAATCTTCAGTTTGTCGCCGTGTTCTCGGTAGATCTCCTCGAGGATTGGTGAAACCGCCCGACAAGGCCCACACCATTCAGCCCAAAAATCTACCAAAACTGGAGTACTGCTTTTTAAGACAACCTCATCAAAGTTCGATGTTGTTACTTTCTGTGGTGTGTTCATTTTCTTCTCCCTCGTAACTGAATGCATAGATTACTAGTGAATACCTTCTAAGACATGCCCAAAACCGTTGACTTTAGTGGTGGGATAAGAAACGTTCTGCATCAAGTGCAGCCTGACAGCCTGTGCCAGCGGCGGTTATTGCTTGGCGGTAACGGTGGTCGACCAAATCCCCACAGGCGAAAACCCCCGTGAGGTTGGTGTGCGTTGTCTGCCCTGTAACCTCGACGTACCCATCAGCATCTAGAGTCACCTGGTCGGCAACCAGTTCGCTACGCGGTGAGTGGCCGATGGCAATAAACAGACCTGTGTAATTCCCTACATGCTCTTCGCCCGTCTTGGTATTACGTAGTTTGAGACCTGTGACCTTGTCATCTCCAAAAACATCAACTACTTCATGGTTCCACAGGAATTCAATTTTTGGGTTGGCAAGAGCGCGCTCAATCATGATTTTAGAAGCGCGCAATTCATCGCGGCGATGAATAAGAACTACTTTGGTGGCAAACCGCGTCAGAAAAGTGGCCTCCTCAACTGCGGAGTCACCCCCACCAACAACGGCGATTACTTGATCTCGAAAAAAGAACCCATCACATGTTGCACACCAAGAGACTCCTCGACCGGAAAGTCTTTTCTCGTTTGGCAGACCTATTTCTTTAAATGCAGATCCCATTGCCAGTATTACTGATTTTGCTCGCAGGGTATTCCCCGAACCATCCTTCAATATTTTTTCAACTCCAGAAAGATCCATCTCAACAATGTCGTCGGTGACCAATGTGGTTCCAAATCGCAATGCCTGCTTTCGCATGGATTCCATGAGATCGGGGCCCATCACTCCTTCGGAAAAACCAGGAAAATTTTCTACCTCGGTGGTGTTCATTAAGGCGCCGCCAGCGGTGACTGAACCTTCATAAAGGATTGGCGCCAATTGCGCTCGTCCAGCGTAGATTGCCGCGGTATAGCCTGCTGGACCCGACCCCACGATCACTACTTCATGGACTTTCTCTGTTGTTGTCATAACATCACCTTAACCTCATCTTAGGTCGAGTTATTCCCCGTGAGAAGGGGCCGATTTACGGCGAGATCGAACGGTACGTTGAAACTGCATTCTCATTAACTCGCCGGTCTGAGAGATCTCGTCCACCTGCATGGCCTTGGCGGCAAAGTAGTATCCAACCGGGCTAACGAACACAATAATAAAGAGTTCCCCCATTCGGACCAAAGTGGATGTGTCGGCTTGCGTCCAGGAGAAAATCCGACTTAGTGCAAATATGGGGATCATACCGATGAGTGAGGCGACCAAGAGGCGGGTGTGTTGTCCAAGGAAGTCTCCAAGATGAATTCGTCCGGTGTGTTTTATTAAAAGTGCGAGGGTTACAAAAAGACCCAAGATGTAGCTAATAGAAAAAGCCATACCTAAACCGACCGTGACCCACTGAGTTGGAAGTATGGTCAAAGATAGATAAGAAAGTCCCACGGCAACAATATTGATAAAAAGAATAGAAAGCACCTGTGTTCTTGTGTCTTCAAATGCGTTAAATCCT
>Ga0307375_10006284_pt1 | contig 11001 bp, 20 predicted proteins | sample TR1MG_FD_202531 | JGI IMG/M metagenome (GOLD analysis project Ga0307375, IMG submission 202531) | Soil microbial communities from Risofladan, Vaasa, Finland - TR-1 | ecosystem: Environmental > Terrestrial > Soil > Coastal area > Acid sulfate soil | place: Finland: Risofladan, Vaasa | collected...
GCAGGCGGGGCACTGGTAGGCGCGTCTCTCGTGGCGTGTCCCCGCGGCGTCCGCGGTGTTCCGGGTCCTGGCGAGGGCCAGGAGCGCGGCGAGCCGGTCCCGGTAGCGGATCTTCTGGCAGCTCATCCGACTGTCTTCGTCCCGGTCACGTTCACGCGGGCCTGCGCACCCGGGTCACCGCCGGACCACACAGCCCAGACCTGCTCACCGCAGGCCACCCGCTGGCCGGCGATGTTCGACGTCGAGTCGCCCGTTGACCCGCTGAGGGTGCCGTCCACATAGTAGGTGTCGGACGTGTCCGGGCCGGCATAGATCTTGCACTGCGCCTCGGAGGTGATCGCCAGCTGGTTCGTCTTCACCGCCACCACCTCGGGCTGCCAGGTCTCCCGGGCGGACAGCGGCCCGGTGCGGGCCGTGCCGCTCCCGGTGCCGTCCAGGGTCACCACCGCCGACTGGCTCAGCGTCACGACCGCCATCAGTACCCAGCCGCCCGGTTCGTGATCGTCGCGGCCAGCATCGCCGGATAGGCGATCGCGGTGGCCCAGACCACGTCGCTGGTCCGCAGCGGCCAGCGCGCCGACACCCCGGCCATCCCGGCCGGGATGGTGCCGAACACGTTCAGCTCGCCCCCTCCGGTGTTGGCGACACCGGTAAATGTCACGGTCGGAACGGCCGTCGCCGACGCCGGCGGGAACCCGCCGGGCGGTGTCGGGTCCGGCCAGTACGCGATGCCGGAGGACGGGCTCACGTACGTGAACGAGTAGGGGCCGCCGGCGACACCGGACACCGTGACCAGCGTGCTGGTGCTGCTGGTGCCGACGATCGTCGCCACGCTGATCCGGGTGATCGTGCTCCCCGCCGGCATCGTGGCGGCGAACGTGCCGACGCCGGCGGTGATGGCCTGCGAGCCGCTGGACACCTGCGTGACCACAGGGACCGGCGGGACATACAGGAGTGTGCCCTCCGGGTTGAGCAGGCCGCTCGCGGCCGAGTTAGCCGCGGCCTGAGCCTGGGCCTGGCTCTCGCACAGCACCACGCTGTTACCGCTCGCGACGAAGATCGTCTCCTCGCGGCTCAGGTCCTGCGCCAGGACCGGGATGACCGGGCTCGCCGCGCTCAGGACAAATGTCCTGTACACCGTCCTCAGGTGCCGGCGCTTCCCCGGATTGCCGCAGGGAACCCCGCCGGCGAGGGCCGCGACCAGCTCGTGCAGGTTGGTGATGTGCGCCGGGACCGGCTGCACGTCGTCGCTCATGCCGCTACCTCCGCTATCCGTGTCGCGATCGGGACCGCATGGGTCAGTTTCGCCAGGCCGACCGCGATCAGGAGCAGGCCGAGCGCTACCTCCGCCACCCGCAGCCACAGCGCGCCCTGGAACAGGCCGGCGAGCGGGTTAGCCGAGACGCCGCCGGCACCTGTGTACTTAGAGGTGCCGGCCGCGTTGCTGCTGGTGGCGCTCCCCCCGGCCGCCGCCCTGGTGGCGTACGGGCCGAGCACCCACTCAACGTAGCCGCCGCCGAACTTCCTGGCCTCCGCCGGCGTCATCGGAGGCTGCGACGCGGACTGCACCACATGGTTCTGGACCTGGTCCTGCTGCTGCGGGTCGGCACTGATAACGCCGACTACCCACCAGTTAGCCATCTCAGCACCCCGGAGAAGACCAGTTGGACCAGTCCGCGCCGTCACGGGTCGCGGCGACGGTGATCCGCGCGTTGGTCAGCGGGTTCTCCAGCTGCGTGATCGTGTAGCCGGCGCCGACGCCGCCGGGGGTGTCCAGCTGCCACAATCCCACGTTGGTACCGCCGTCCGGGTTAGCGCTCTGCGCGATGGGCGATCCGCTGGACTCCTGCATCCCGTGGCACGCGGCGTTCGGGGCGGAGGCCCGGCTGCCGCCCGCCATCACCCACAGCGACTCCAGCTGGCTCGCCGAGTAGTTGCCGTCGATCGAGGACACCGGCAGGTCCTGCACCGCCGACGTCGACGTCGAGGTGGTGGCCGGCGCGGCGCCGGGCGCGGTGATCGGATGGAGCTTGGTTTGCTTCAGCGGGCTTTTCCCGGTGATCACGTCTTGCAGCGTCGCGGGGAGGGAGTAGCCCTTGATCCCCGCGAAAACCAGCAGGATTCCCGTGGCGACGGAGCCGGCGGCGACACCGGACACGTTGTTGTCGGCCATGGCATCGCTCAGGCCGCGGCCGGCAGGTAGGCGCTGGACTGCGCGGCCCCGACCATCTGCCCTGTCGCCGGATGTACGGCGATCGCATGAATATAGGACACGTGCATGGCGATGATCGTCGAGCATCCCAGGATGAAGATGTTGACGTCCTTCGCGAGCAAGCTGACGCCGCAGACCAGGACCATGCTGGTCCAGCCGGCCTTCTTGTTCGTGGTCACCGTCGACGGATGCCAGGCGCTGGTGGCCGCAACCTCCCCCGCGGTGCCGTTGTGCAGGTTGTAGGTCGCGATGACCAGCCCGATGACGGCCAGGCCGGCCACCATCGAGTTTTCGGGCTTCAGCACGGACTTCATGTCCACCATGGCTACTTCTTCCCCGTCTGCTCGTGGATGCCGAGCTCGACAATCGTTCCGGCGGCGACCTGCCGGCCAGCCGCCGGGTTCTGGCTGCTCACGGTGTAAGTTCCGTGCCGTCCGGCCGGCAGCTGGCCTCTCAGGTGGCTCGCGTCGAGCTTGCTGACCGCCTGCGCTCCCGACATGCCGGTAACCTTCGGCACCGTCACCTGCCCCGCCGCCGGTGACGGAGCGGGGGCGGGCGCGGCGGCGGCGACGTGCATGCTCGGCGGGAACCCGCCAGGCCCCGACACCGGCGGGTAGTTCGCGATCGCGATGGCTTCCTCAACGGTGCTGACCTGCGTGCTGGTGAGCTGCGACCCGCCCAGGTACTTCGCGATCGCCGCGGCCGTCGCGTCGGTGCCGTCGCTGCCCAGGGCTTGTTCAGCGTACGTGCCCCAGTCGCCGTTGCTCAGGAACGCCGGGACGCCGCCGCTGGTTCCGCCGCTGCCGCCGCCGAGAACAGGCGCGGTGTACGTGCTGCTCTGCCCGCTCGCGGACAGCTGCGCCAGCGCCGCGGTGTCCTCCGCGGTGCCCGGGCAGTACCCGGTAGTCGGGTTCGCCGCGGCACACGAGTTGCCCGCCGGGTCGGTGAACGTCGCCGCGGTCGTCGCGGTGGCCGCTGTCGCGGTAGCCGACTTCTTTCGCGCGTAGATGATCACCCCGACGATGGCGAGGGCGGCGATGCCCGCGGTGGTCTTCTTGACCTTCTTCCCCGCGATGCTGATCGTGTCACCGCCGCCGGCGGGCGCGGTGTCAGAAACCAAGAGAAGTCACTCCCCACGGCGTCGCCTGCGCGGCCTGCGCCAGCGGCGGTGCTGTCGGCACGTCCGGCGGAGGCACGTAATCGGATGCGATCCCGATCTCCGCGGCGCCCGTGTCGTTGCCGACACCGGGGACCTGGCCGGCGAACGGCGAGCCGGCGCCGACCGGGTAGGAACCGTACCGGCCGGGGATGTTCAAGACCATGGGCCTCTGCGCGCCCTGCATCGAGGTGTCCGGCACCGGCAGCGTTCCCCGCGACGGGTCCTGCCGGGTCACGTGCGCGCCGTCGAAGCCGAAGCGGTTCAGGTTCTCGCCGGGCACGACCCAGCCGGCGAACCGGTCCCTCCCGGTGCCGCCGTTCCCGGTCAGCTGGCCGACCTGCACGCCGAGCGGCAGGCCCGACGACACGTAGTCCGGGTCAAGCTGCCAGGGCATCTTCAGCGCCGGGGCGCCCTGCAAGTTCGTTGCCCACGCCGCCGGATCACCCGAGTCAACGGAGTGAAGCTCGGCGTTGGCCAGGGCCAGCGCCGCGGTGGCCTCGGCGTTGTCGACGGCGCCGGAGTCGGGGATGTGCTGCCAGGGCCACGGCGCGCCGTGAGACAGCGTGGCGGTCGGGTCGGCATACGCCTCCGGGTCCTCACCCGGGGGAGCACCCCGCGGGGTGACGCCAAGCAGCGACTCCTCAACGGTCGGCTGCTGCCCGGCCAGGCTCACGCCCTGCTGCGCCGAGTACGGGTCGCCGGCCTGCGGATCCCAGGAGGCCTGGCCGTGCGCCGGATTGTACGGGCCGCCCATGACACTCGGATCGAGGGTCACCCCGGGCTGGTCAACCCAGACGGGCAGGACGCCGTCGATGCCGGTGATACCGGTAACGCCGGCCATGTCAGCGTCCGATCGCGGTACCGAGCGTGCCGCTCACGAACTTCTGGCCGGCGCCGAGACCGCTCGCGATGCCGCCCGGGTCCTTCGCGATGATATAGAGCGCGCCGAGCCCCGTCAGGCCCGCGAGCCACTTCTGCACCGTTGTCATCATGGCTTGTACCCCAGCATTTTCGAGACGTTCTGGACCGGGCTAGGCGCCTTGCCCAGCGGGATGACCAGCACCGTCAGCAGCGCCAGCGCCGCCAGCCCGAACGCGAACCCGGGCGCGAGCTTCTGCAGCCCCCCGAGCGCCAGCGCCCCCAGCAACGATGCCGGGACGATTCTCCAGTTGAACGAGGAGGTGATGTGCTGGTGGTCGGCGACCGGCGCGAAGATCACCTCGTTTCCGAGGGTTATAGCGCCGGCGACCAGGACCAGGCCGGCGGCGCTGCCCGTCGACGCGGTCGCCCGCACGGGTGCGACGGCCAGCCCGCCGGTCCTCGCGGCGACCTGCCGTGCCGTAGGGCGCGGGCGCTGGTCCATCAGGGGATGTGGGGCCCGATGACGGGGATCTTCTTCAGGTGCGGCGCCAGGAACGCGCCGGCGAGGAGCAGCGCGGCGTAGATCAGCCACTTCTTATCCATGTCCCTACCTCCTGTCAGGCCAGCTGGGTGACGTACTCAGGCAGCGGCCACGCCCCGATCACCGGGATGAGATCGCCGTTCTCCATGACCCAGTGCGTCTCGATCGTCGACCCGCCGACGATGCCGCCGCTGGCCAGGTGCACGTGATGGGTGGGCGGCATCAGCTTCGCGGCGGCCTCCTCGGCCTCACGGGCTACCCGCTCATCGTTGGCCTTCTTCTCCGCCCTGAGCGCGCGGAACTCGGCGACTTCCTCCGCGGTCAGCTGCGCGGAGAGCCGGTCGACGGCGGCGGCCTCGAAGTCGGCGGGAACCTTGTCCGGGGTCCCGGGCGGGAACGGGTACGTCGCCGGGACCGGTGACGGCTCTGGCTCGGTCATGGCTGTCTCCTTAGCCCTGGACGATGCTGTAGTAGGACGCGGTCACCGGGGCGACCCAGTTGGTCAGCACGTTCAGGCTCCCGGCCGCGCCGAACGTGCCGGTCAGCCTGACCAGCGTGTTCGTCGCCGTGTCCAGGTACCGCTGCCGCAGCTCGGCGCCGACCTGCATATCGAAGTCCTGTGTGCGCCACCACACGTAAACGCCGTACTCGCGGCCCAGCGCCGAGTCCGGGACCGGGTTCGTCCAGCCGTACGGCCGGCCCATCTCCGAGATCCAGCGCCTGGCGCTCTTGCTGAACATGATGACCTGGCCGTACTGGAGGGTCACCGGGCTGGGGAACGCCGCGTCACCGCCGAGCCGGGTCCCGCTGGCGGTGTCGAGGTACTTATAGATCAAGTTCCTGATCGGAAATCCGACGCCGTTCACCAGGTCATAGTTGCTGGAGCTGGCCGGCATGGCGCCGTTCTCGCTGCGCCAGTACTGCAAGGTGCCCGGCTGCGGCGGCGTGGAGCTGAACGTCCGCCCCGGGGGAACCGACGACACCGGAGTCGAGTAGGACACCGGGTACGCGGCGACGGTCATCGTGCCCATCACTGACGGCACCTGGTTGTAGGTCTTTGCCTGGCTTTCGAGCCACAGCTCAACCGTCCACCCGGGCTTGGACTTGTTCTCGGCCACGCCCAGGGCGTCCCTCTGGACCAGCTCGAACGGCAGGTACAGGGAGAACTGGAAGCTGCCGGCGGTAGAGCCGGGGCCGGCGACAGCCTGGTAGGTCAGGTCTGCCCGCGGGTCAGCGACGTTCTGGTAGGCGCCGGCCTTGTTCAGCGTCATCCAGTCATAGCCGCCGATGGGCCCGATGATGGCCTGCTGGCCCAGGTCCCGGAGGATCACCTTGTTGACGCCGCTGAACACGTTGTCGCCCGAGTACGTGACCGTGTTCGTATTTCCCGTCACGGCCATGCTGAAGTCGAACCAGACACCGCGAATCCACCCGGTCGGGGTGACGTTGTAAATCGCGAACTGCTGCGGCGCGGCGGCCTGCAGCAGGGACATCGTCCCGCCGTCCTGCGACTCGTTGTCGTACATTCCGACAGGAAAAGCGTAGGCGGGCGCGGGGGCGGCCTGCTGCCCCGCCGGCGCCGGCTTCACCATGGTCGCTCCCGCTAGGGTGGTCATCAGCCGGTCCTCTCTACAGCGCGGATCGTCCCGGCCGCCATGGCCGCGCGCATCCGGTGGTGATCCTCGGCGGTCAGCCGGGGGATGAGCTCGAGCGGCGGGTCGTGGCGGCCGGTGAAGTTCAGGCCCGCCTTGTCCGCGTCCCTGTGCAGCTGCATCAGGCTGCTTGCCTCGCACGGGTTCAGGGCGTGCCGGCCAACCCGCAGGTACGCATACCACTTCGCGCTGTGCTTCTGGTGGCGTATCGCCTCGGCGAGCGTGTCGTACAGCTGCCCGTCGCTGGTCCCGTCCTGCAGGCTGACCGCGAACACCTTGCCCACGTTGCTCAGGCCCAGGGCGGCGCCCGCGGTGCGGTGGAGCATGTAGGTGTCGGCGACGCGCTTCGCGGCGTCGGAGTGGCCGCCGCGGCCTTCCCGGCCGTAGGAGCAGCCGGCATCGTGCTCGATGACGGTGACGACGGTCATCTCAGGCGACTCCGGCGCAGAGGCAGAGCCCGTTCGAGGTGGTCGACACGATCGACGCGGGCACGATGTTGCCAAGCGCGCCGCTGGTCGCGGCGATGCCGAACCGGGAGTGCGGGACGTCGGTACCCATGTTGATGCCGAGCGACCCGGACGTGCCGGGGTTGCTCGCGGCGAGCGCCGTGCCGAGCGTTCCGGTGACCACGAGCGCGACCCAGTAGCGGCCCTGCGGCAGTGCCAGGGGGGCGGCGGCCACAGGCACCAGGGCCAGCGAGTTCAGGCCCGCGACCGGCAGCACAGCGACACATGAAGCCAGCAGCGTCCCGGGCACATTCGGGCCTACCTGGTCCTGGCAGATGATCCCGGCCTGGACCAGCGTCCACGACCCCACGACCACGTTGGGGAGCAGGATTCGCGTCGGGAACGGCGCCGAGTCAGGCTCAGGCCGCCAGTAGATACTGGCCAGGTACTGGGTCGCGGCGACGAACGACCCCGAGATGATGCACGTCGCGGGGTCCAGCGTCCAGGCGCCGAGGCCAACATCGCTGGCCTCGGTAACGGTCGCGCTATATGCCATCCGGTCCTCCGTGACTCTGGCATTAGGCCAGGCCCCCGGGCAGGACAAACGGCCAAGTCCGATCCCGTCCGGGGACTTGGCCGTTCAGCGCCCAGAATAACACAAGGTCACGGGCCGAGAATGCACATCGCCGGGCCCTCGGGGCCGTGGGATGCCTTGGAGATCACGAGCTTGTCGCTGATCGCGTTGCCGTTGATCTCGTGGACCTGAAGATTCTTCACGACTTCGGAAACGTAGCGCCTGTCTACCCCGCCGATCTCCCCGAAACGATCCCGGTTTCTCTCATCCTGGTCATTGCCCAGGAAAAGCCATGATGGAGAATTGTAAAAGAAAGACGTGACCGATCCCTCACGAGTGCCGGACGGCTTCTGGTCGGCTCCCCACAGCCCGCACTTCGCCGACCGGCCGTCCCGCAGGATCTCCGAGAACAGCTCATTCATCCCCAAAATTACGGCCTGGGTGTAAAGGTCGTCGCAATCATGGATGACGTTGCCCGTCTGCAAAGAATCCATCGCCGCGGCTTTCATCTGCCGGCCGACGTGCTCCCGGTCAGCGGCCAGGATAAGCATCGGGTCCTGGCCCGGGCGGGCGGTCAGGTGCTTAGGCCAGATCGCATGCCCGGGCGGCTTCCGCTGCCACGGCGGGCGCGGCGCCGGCGGCCACACCGGCGTTTCCGCGAGACCCAGCGCCCGATTCCAGCTCGCGGACTCAGCATCACGCCGTTTCGGGATGGTGACCTTGACACCGATCCCCGGGTCGTCGGCCATGGCCTGGCGGAGCAGCTGATATTTAAGCCTGGTTTTTCCGCCGCCGGTCGGCTCGATCATCGCCACATGCTGGCCGCGCCGGTAATTCCAGTACCCGTCCAGAAACTCCGCGCGTGACAGGCGGATCAGCGACACCAGTACCTGGTCACGAACTCATCGCGAGATATACGCGGTACCGGGGGCGCGGTCTCGATCGCGCGCACGACGGCGGCCTGGAGGGCATTCGTCGCTGCTAGATATGCCAGACGGTTGGCCTCGGAAGGGTCGGCCTTATATGCCATAGCAGCATGATCAAAGTCGATGTCGGCACTTTTCTTCAGGTCGGTCCTCACGCCGCCGCGCTTTCCCGCAGCTCGGCGAGCTGCGCCTCAGCCAAGTTCCGCTCCGTCAGGATCACCACGGCGCAGCCGGTCACGGGGTCAGCATCTCGGTTTGCGTGATCTGCGACCAGGCGATGGATGCCTGGTCGTATGCGCCCGCTATCTCAGTCAGCTCATCTTTCAGTGCGGACGCCTTTTCCGGCGGGACGGTGAAGTGCCAGCACGCATTCTGATATGCGGAGACGGGCTCGGAGTAGCGGACACCGAATATGCGGGCGGCGGTGAAGCGGATGATGTCGTCGGTGTCCTGGCAGTAGGCGGACCAGCGCTGCTGGGTGAGCTTGTCGTCGCTGTTGCCGATTTCGGCGCAGACGATCATCACGCCGCCGCGCTCTCCCGCAGCTCGGCGAGCTGCGCCTCAGCCAAGTTCCGCTCGGCGAGGATTTCCGCCTGCGCGCGGGCGATCTTTACCGCGTTCTGGGCCTGCAATTTCTCGAGCAACAACGCCGGCGGCAGCACGCCGAGGCTCAGCAGCTGCGGCGGCATGGCCTCCCGCGCCTCCTTCGGGGCGTGGTTAGCAACGATCTGGTACACCAGCGGCAGGACCGCCATGCCCACGCTCGCGACCCCGTTGATCAAGCTCAATCGGTCGACCAGCGCGGCGGCCATCGCGTTCTGCGCGGCGACCTGCGCCAGGCCCGCGCCGCAGCCTTCGGCGTGGATGCTCAGCGCCGCCGCGTCGAGCTGCATGGTTTCCGCGCGGGCGAACACCGCGGCGGCCTTCGCCATGCCGGGCTTGTTGCCCGCCGCCTCGGCCTTCGCGTACGCCGCGTTCGCCCGGCTGCCCGACAGCATCGCGAAGATCGTCCCGAACCCGCTCAGCAGCTCCAGGGTCGTTTCCGCGTCAGCGGCACGCCGCTCCGTCACGCCAGCGTCAGTGACCGCCGGCTCCGCCTTCGCGGCGCCCTTCCTCGTCGGTGTCGCGGCGCCCTTCCCGGCCTTCTGCACGCGCGCCTGATCGTTCGGGCTCGAGTGGCCCCGCCCGGGGCCGGGCGGCACCACGCGGGGCCGGCCCTTGTTCGGCCCTGTCTCCGTGTAGCCATACGGGGCGAGCGGCTTGCCCGCGTCGTCGTGGCCGTGCGGGGCGTCCGGGTCCCGCCGGCGCGGCGCCGGGTAGTCCGGGGCCTCCCCCGGCTCCGGGGCGGCCATCGCGCTCGCGAACACCGGATCGACCGGCACCGGCTCGCCGGCCGGAGTCGACAGGCTTTCAGCCACGGATGCGGCCCGTCTCGGTCTCGAGGCCGGCGATCGTGGCCACGGCCAGCCGGCGCACCAGCTCGGCATAGCCCATGTCCTGCATCATCACGCAGTGGACGTCGGCGGCTACCAGCTGGGCCATCGCCGCGGCCGCGGCCTCCAGCTGGGCCATCGCCGCAGCCGCGGCCTCAGCCTTGGCCTGCCACGCCAGAAACCGGGCGTACTGGCCCGCGTCGACGACGTGCTCCGTCTCCGGCATCAGGCCGTCACCTCTCGCACGAACTTCCATGATCGCGTCTGCGACATGCAGGCCAGCGACACCACGACGGAGATCACCGCCAGCAGGCACGCGAGCACCGCCACCTTCATCGCCGCGGTAACCGACTGGCCGGCGCTCGCCACCGACTCCCGCACCCGCTTCACACTCAGCATGCCCACAGCCTAACTCTCAACCAGAGGTTTAAAGTACTGGCATGCCAAAGGGACCGCCGCCGCAGTACACGCGCAGGGACTGCCGGCTTGATCACATCGTCGCCGCGGTCCTCGCCCGCGGCTACGACCAGCCACTCCACTTCGCCGGAATCGAGACCGCCGACCGGGCGAAAGACATCAAGCAGGGGTTCTACCGGTGCGCCCGGCACCGCCAGCTGAGCGGCGCGGTGGAGTGGAAGCACGGCGGCGACTGGGTCACCAAGTCCGCGATGTGGCCGCCGGACAAAGAGGCAGACGGCACCATCACGCTCCGCCTCACCGTCCGCAGCAAGGCCGCCGGCCGGCGGCATCTCATTGCCAGTAAGGGCGCCGACCGGGCCAACTGGGACTACAACCCGCGCGCCGCCAAGAGCCAGGCCGACATCGACGCCTGGGCCAAGCAGGGACTAGACGAGAAAGGACACCGGATCAGATGACCTACTGCGGAGAATGCGGAGTCGACCACCACGCCGGCGAGCGCAAGGACAGCATGGGCGACGAAGTGAAAATCGCGAAGATCCGAGCCGACGCCGAGGTCGAGATCGCCCGCATCCAGCGCGGCGAGGCAAAGGCAGTCGTCCAGGCCGAGACCGAGACCGAGATCGCCGTGACCGAGATCGCGGCAGCCGCCGCCGTCGAGATAGCCGCCGAGACCGGGCCGCCCGAAACAGAGACCGAGCCTGAGACAACCGCCATTGTTGTCGAGGGACCGCCGGCCGAGATACCCGAGGAATCCGAGCCGACAATGTCACCGGCGGA
>Ga0307375_10006286_pt1 | contig 10997 bp, 9 predicted proteins | sample TR1MG_FD_202531 | JGI IMG/M metagenome (GOLD analysis project Ga0307375, IMG submission 202531) | Soil microbial communities from Risofladan, Vaasa, Finland - TR-1 | ecosystem: Environmental > Terrestrial > Soil > Coastal area > Acid sulfate soil | place: Finland: Risofladan, Vaasa | collected...
GAAAATTTTCCAGCTGTGAAATATATTTCTACAGGAAATGCTGATAATAATGCTCCTATGTTATCAATCAATAATAGAATGGGATTTAAGCAGTACAGAGAAATTTGGTGGTATGAATTTAACTTGGAAGAATTAAAATTAAATAAAAAATGAAATTTCAGAAAAAAATGTTTCTTGTTTTTAAAAAAAATAATATTAGACTTCTTGAAAGCTTTTATTTCCTTCAAGAAGCTTTATTCCACTTTTTTATAAATCTTTAACGTATTGAGCTGCTGCTGATGAAAATTCAAATTTAATTGGTTTATATTTTTCTTGTTTTACATCATTTTCATCAGTGTATCCAACTTGTATTTTTTTGAAACCTTTTTCTTTAGCTATTTCATCCATTTTTAAAAGTAGTTGTTTCATGTAATCCTCACTTTTCGCATGGATTACTTGTAATCTTACTACAGATGGTTCAATTCGATTTATATTTATCCAAAAGAATCCTTTAAGTTCACCATCGACCTCAATAGCTCTTAAAATTCTATTCACAGTATTACTATCATTTTTTACTTGGTTTAGAAAGTTTCGAGCCCACTCTTCATCACGACCGTATTCTTCAATTAAAATTGGAATCAGTCCTTCAAAATGCTTATCGAAGTCAAAGTCTATTACTTTTTCAGTGGAAGTCTCATGATCTATTTCTGAAAGATCTATATTGTAGAGTAAATAGCTACTAAGTTTTGCGTTGTAACCCAGTTTCTCTGCAGCTTCAATTGGCTTGCTAGCAATGCATCCAAACCAAGTTTGCACTTTCTTTACTTCACTTTCTTTCAAAACATCAATAGCTTTATCATAAAGAATCTTCCATGCTTCTTTATGTTCTGGTAATACTGATGGAAGTGTTAAATTGGCTTTTTTAATACCAGTTTCATCATCTTCTAAAACTTTTGAAGTAAGGAAACCAATCATTTTATCTCCTTTGAAAGCATACAATCTTGTCTTTGGATCAAAATTCTCTTGTGAATAAACATTTTTCAAACGTTCAACAGGAGTCTGATGTGGAACAATGAAGGATTTTGCAACTTCAATACCTATTCTCTCTTGCTCTTCTTCAAAGCCTTTTTGATAATATTTGATAGTATAATCAGTCATAATACATCCCTAAATAATTGATAAAATTAGTATTGTAAATTTTTAACTAAAATACTATTTTAAAATTTTCTCATAGCTATGAGAAATAAAACTCATATAAAAGAGAGAGATTATGCAAAAAAATTAAGAGAAAATTAGTGTTTTAAGTTGGTTTAGAAATCTCAGATTTTAATAGGAAATAATGTTTCATGAACATGAAACCATTCTACACCATTAGGTGCTTCTTCTTTCTTACGGAAGATAGCAGAACTTAAACGAGCGTTTTGTCTTCCTTCAATTTCACTCCATTCCTCATAGGTTACTAAACACGTATTTCCTTCAATTAATCTACACTCAAAGTTTTGAATCCATAATTTATAGGGAAGTTTATCACTTTTGTGGGAACCATAACCTTCTCGTAATTGTACTAATAATTCTTTCTTGGTTGTAGTATTTCCATTTGGCATAACAAGCATAAAATCTTCATGAATAGCATTAGACAGTCGTGAGAAATTTAAATCGGTATTATCAATTTCTGCATTGAACCATTGTTTAAAGAATTCATGTAAACCAATTACTTCTATTTTACAATTTTCTATCAAAAAAATCACTACATTCTTTTTACTAATAGCATCTTTATTAAAACTCTGTTCATTGGGAAAACGTTATTAATTTTTGATAATATGAATAGAGATTATGAAAGAACAAATGAAATGGTGGCAAAAAGCAATATTCTATCACATTTATCCTCGTTCATTCTGTGATAGTACAAATAATGGCATTGGTGATTTAAGAGGAATAATTAATCGTCTAGATTATTTAAAAGAACTAGGAATAGATGGAATTTGGATTTCTCCTTTCTTTTCTTCTCCACAGAGAGATTTTGGATATGATATTAGCGATTACAGAACAATTCATCCTGAATATGGAACCATGGAAGATTTTGATGAATTACTAAAAAAATCACATGAAAAGGGAATTAAAATTTTATTGGATTTAGTATTAAATCACACTTCTGATCAACATCCTTGGTTTCTTGAATCAAAATCTAGTCGAACAAATGATAAACATGATTGGTATGTTTGGGCAGAAGGAAAAGGAAGAAACAAAAGAAAAAGACCAAATAATTGGAGAGCAATAGTCGGAGGTTCTGTATGGGAATGGTGTGAAGAAAGAGAACAGTACTATTTACATCAATTTCTACCCTATCAACCAGATTTGAATTGGTGGAATCCAAAAGTACAAGAAGAAATGATCAATATTATGCAATTTTGGTTAGATAAAGGAGTAGATGGTTTTAGATTAGATCTTATTCATACACTATTTGAAGATAAAGAACTGAGAAATAACCCTCCAAGTAGACATCTTTTCCCAGCACCAGAGTATGTAGAATATCTATTACAAAATCCAAAATATACTCAATTTCTCCCTGAGACTATGAATATCTTAAAGGAATTTAGGAAAATTGCTGATTCTTATAAACCAGATCGTGTTCTTGTTGGTGAAGCTGTTGGCAAACCTGAGATTTTTAAACCAATATATGGTGAAAAAAATGATGGTTTACATCTTTCTTTTAATTTTAAATTCTCAGGAGCGTCTTTTTCTGCCAAAAAGTTTTATGAAGTAATTCAAGAAATGGAAACGGTTTTACCAAATCCGTTTTGGCCTTGTTTAGTTTATTCAAACCATGATAATCCAAGATTGATTTCGAGACTGGATAATAATCCAGAAAAAGTAAAATTACAAGTATTAATAAAACTAACAATCCGTGGAACACCATTCATTTATTATGGCGAGGAAATTGGTATGCCTCAAGCAAAGGTTGCTGAAGAACATTTCCAAGATCCAATTTCTACTCATGTTATTTGGGGAATTCCAATAGGCAAACTCTTTGGACGAGATGGATGTCGAACCCCTATGCGATGGGATGAAAGTCCCAAAAATGCTGGTTTTTCTAAAGATCCAAATACTGAACCTTGGTTACCAGTTGGACTTAATTATTCAGAAATTAATGTAAAGAGACAACAACAAGATGATATGTCACTGTTAAATTTCTACAAGAAATTAATTCAAATTCGAAAACATGAAGACACATTACTAATTGGAAATTTGGAAATCTTATCTGAAAGCAATTCGCAATTTCTTATTTACGAACGACAAAATGGAAAGGAGAAATTTATGATTGCTTTAAATTTCAGTAAAAAAGAAGTCATCTTTGCTAATCCATATGTAAAATCACAAAGAATATTCTCTACTCATTTCTTTGATAATAAACAAGAAATTGGAAATGAGGTTATTTTACTTCCATATGAAGGAATAATAGTTAAAAATAGCCTAAATTGAATAAAGTAATCATTAATATAAATTATATAAGAAAGTTAAGGAATGAGAAAAATGGCAGATAAAATTTATGATGCAGTTTCTGAAAAAATGATTGAAAAATTAATAACATTGAAAGGAAAAGCAGTAGATTCAAAAGCTGGAGCATGCCTGAAAATTAAGGATGAAATTGTTTTTATCGAAAATATCTCGAGTTGGGATGATGAATTATATGGCAAAGAATTGTTGATAAAAGGTATTCTAAAACTAAAAAAAATAATACCTGATGTGGTCATTGAAGAGGATGGAGCTATTAGCCAAGGAGCTCCAGGAAAGCAATATATTTTAGAGAATATAGAAGACATTAAGAAAAAATAATTCATTTTTTAATAATTTTCAGAAATAGCTCTTTATCGATATTTCCACCGGTTATTATAGAAACAATCGTTTTTCCAGTAAATCGTGATTTATTTTCTAAAATTGGTGCAATTGCAGCAGCAGCAGCTCCTTCAATGACTTGTTTTTCTTCCTTCCAGAAAAGGTCTATTGCTTTGTATAAAGTATCTTCTTTCACAACAATAACTTCATCAACAAATTCTCTCACTAAATCGAAGGTTATTGAACCTTGTTCAATACCACCATACATTCCATCAGCTATTGAATCCTTCATTTCAACATCAATTATTTTACCTATCTTCAAAGATTCATAGAAAGCTGGACAAGCTTCTGTTTGAACACCAAATATTCTAATAGCAGGATTCAATGTTTTAAGTGCAACAGCAATACCAGATAATAATCCTCCTCCCCCCAAAGGTACTAAAACATCTGTCACTTCTGAAAGATCATTATAAATTTCAAGACCAATAGTTCCTTGACCCGCAATGATCAGTTTATCATTATATGCAGAAACAAAGGTTCTTCCTTCTTTAGAAGTTAATTCTCGAGTGTATACTTCAGCTTCATCATAATTTTTACCAAAGAGTTCAAGAATAACATCTAATTTTTTTATTTTGTCAATTTTATTTTTAGGTGTAGTTTCTGGAACAACTATTTTTGCTGAGATTCCTAATTGCTCAGCTACAACACCAACCGCTTGAGCATGATTACCTGAAGAAGCAGTGATAATACCTTTCTTTTTTTCTTCTTCAGAAAGAGACATTATTTTATTTAATGCTCCCCGAATTTTAAACGAATTTGTAATCTGTTGATTTTCTAATTTAAGATAGACTTGTCCATCACAATAATTACTTAAAAACTCACATATAACTAAAGGAGTTTCTTTAATATGGTTTTTTATTTTCAAATAAGCGGAATTAATCGCCTCTAAATTAATCATAATTTAAGAGGAACACATTAATGATTTATTATTTTTGTAAAATAGTTAATTTATAGGAAAAATAAGATTTTAAAATTGGTTCTTCAATAATTCGTTACCATAATTTCTTCTTTTGGTAAACTTTCATCAATAAATAAATAACCTAAAGAGAATATCAATCGTATACCAGCAATTGAACCAAACATAATTATAGCCATTGTTGTAATACCAACTTCTTTTGTAAGAGCATCTGAAACAATCCCAGCTATTAGAGAACCAATGAAAGTTGTTATTCCCCAGAAAAATTGCATTAGACCTGTATAAGTTCCACGAAGTTCTTTATGAGAAATATCAAGAACATAAGTATTGATGCCTACAAAGGCTATTCCTACAGGAAAACCAGTAATCACTCCTTCAATTAATAGCAACCACCAAGAATCAAAATAAATTGCCAGAATCCACAAAGGACCAAAAATAAATAGAGATATTCTTCCATATGCGATCAACTTTTTTCTACCAATTTTATCGCTTATTTTTCCACCAATAAATTGTCCAATACCAATAAATACAGTAAAACTAGCGAAATATATGGAAACTTCCCAGAAATCCATATGTAAGATATTAATTTGAGTTAGTGGATAAAGTGGCCAAGAAAGAGACATCATTAAACCATTTAATGAATTAATAATGAGGAATTTCCTAAAGGAACGATCTTTAAAAGCTTCAAAGATATGAGGTGTTTTAAATTCTGTATTTTCAGCTTTGGTTTCCTTAAGGAAGAGTGCTAAAATAATGCAAATCAGATAATTGATTGCAGCAATTACAAAAATAATTTTGTATTGTATTTCTAATGGTATATCAATAATCCAATTAAAAATTAATTTCCCTTTTAGAATTGTATCTGCTAAATAAAAAATTATAGTGATTACTAATTGTAAACCAACTGATATTACTAATCCAAGAGCAGATATTCTTCCAATGAAGAAAGCTCTTTCCTTTATTTTGGTTATATCTCCTAAAGAAGCATTCCAAACAGGAGCAATGATACTAACTGAAATTGCTTGGAGTATTGAAACAATAATCAACATAACAGGATGTCTGACAAAAATCAAAAGTACAATGACAGCAAAATTTCCAGCAAATCCAGCTACAAGAAAATATTTCCTTCCAAATTTATCACTTAATCTACCAAAAATTCCTTGAAAAAGACTACCAAGAAGATTTCTAATTGAAGTTATTAAACCAAGTAATGTCCCTGACAAACCAATTAATGCAGCAAAAGGGGGAAAAAATGTGCTAAAGAATGATTCTCCTGTTGAGTTACTAATAGAAATTGCTCCAAAAAGACTCTTTTTATTTTCATTGTTAATTTTTTCTTGTTCTTCTGGAGGAGAACCTTTATTGAGAAGATCTATACTCAATTCATTCTCATTATCTATTTTTTCTTCACTAATAATCTTCATCTTCCTAAAAGCTAAAATTATAATTTAAATGTGAGCTACCTAATTTAAGAAGATTTAAAGCTTATCAATTATAGGAAAATATGAGAGTAGAAAAAACTATAAGATTTCTAGTAGACAATTAATAGAGTGGAGTTGTAGAAGTTTGAAAATTGATACTTTTTTAGTTGAGCAATTTATGGATACTTATGAACTAAAAGTTGAACTAAATATTGCAGAAACTTGTGTTGATCCTTTCACATTAGAAGAATTTCTAAAATTAATGGAACAAGAGGATTTCTTTGAAGATTTTAAAAGAAAGAAACTTACATATGGTCATATTAATGGTTCACCAAAATTAAGAGAGGGAATTGCTAAACTCTATAAGCATTTGACAGCAGAGAATATTTTGATAACAGGGGGAGCTATTGGAGCAAATTTTCTTACATTCTATAGTTTTATTGAACCAGGGGATACAGTTATCTCCTTTTTCCCAGCTTATCAGCAATTATATAGTACTGCAAGATCTTTTGGTGCGAATGTTAAATTACTGAAATTAAAATGGGAAGATCAATGGCAACCAGATTTAGAAGAGCTCTCATCTTTAATTGATAACAAAACAAAAATGATTGTTATGAACAATCCTCACAATCCAACAGGAAGTTTAGTTGATAATAATACTATAAAAAAGATTTGCAAAATAGCCGAGGATTGTGGAGCATATTTACTTTATGATGAAGCTTATAGGGGACTTTACATTAACGAAAATGATAATGTTACCTCTGCAACAGATATTTATGATAAAGCTATTTCTATTGGATCCTTCTCTAAAGGGCTTTCATTAACAGGATTACGACTTGGTTGGATTGCTGCGAATGAAAAAATAATTGAAGAATGTGTACGACATAGACAATATACAACAATAAGCAACGGAATAATAGATGATGCTTTGGGGGCATTAGCTATGCAAAATGTGGATAAAATTTATAAGAGAAATTTAGAAATTATTAGAACCAATTTTAAAATCCTTTCAGAATGGATTGAAAATGAACCATTAATTGATTGGATCCCAGTAAGAGCGGGAAGTGTTGCTTTTCTAAAATATCACCTTGATGTACCTTCTGAGGAATTTTGTTTGAAATTAATAAAAGAAAAAAGTACTTTTCTTGTACCAGGTTCATGTTTTGAAATGGAAGGATATTTAAGAATTGGATATGGAAATAAAATAGAAGTTTTAAAGAAAGGTCTCTTTAGATTAAAAGATTTTTTACATATCATCGATACTAAGTAGAAAAACAAATATAAAATTACAAATCAAAATAATTTTCTCAGTAAATGTTCTCATTAAATAAGTGTTAATAGTTGCTAAGAAGTAATCAATAAAATAAGAAATTAAAAACCACAAAATTAGAAGAAACATTAAAATTACAAATGATAAATCAATAAAAAATATCGGGCTTTTTTCGAAAGTGCGGGTACCATACCTGCGTGCTAATCTTAAAAATAAAATAATAAAATTAGAAAATGAAAAACCAAGTAAAAATAAAAACCAACCCCCTTTATTAAGAAGAGCAAAAACTGAATTGTAATCTACAGGGAATGAAGATCCAATAAGACCAATTGCTAATAATGTAAAATAAGTAGCTTTTGTGAATCTATATCTTATGCTTTTTTTTATAAAATATAAAACTGAAATTACAGATGAAATAATTGAGCAAAAACATAATCCTATAATCATTATGATTGAAGAGGTAATATTAACATAACCATTTTCGCTATAAAAACCACTTAACATACTTATATATTCAAAAAAAGGATAATAAGGTTCTGGGTAAAAAATAATTGCAGCAGTAAAAGTTAGTAATAAGATTATTGGAATTAACCAAACAAGTAATCTTAACACCCTCCGAATTCTTTCATCTGAATAAATCATATGAAACACAATAATACATTTCCAATTTAAACTATAAAAATATTCACGAAAAACTATTTTTTAATTAGAAAAATACTTATTATTACAAAAAATTTTTTTACTATTTAAGCTATATATACTTAATGTGGAGGGATTTGAAATTAATAGAAAAGTAATAGTGATATTTGTTTTTATCTTCTTTCTGTTAATTATTATCCCTTGTAATATTGAAAAGACAGAAACTAAAGAAAAAATTGAATCAAGTTTACAAATTAAAAATACACAATTAGATTTAGAAATTAATTGGACGTTTCATGCTGAAGGAGAAATTCATTCTTCCCCATTATTAATTGATATTAATGATAAAAAAGAAAATCGTGGAAAGGAAATAATAATATTTACTAAAAATCATAAATATTTCTTTGTAAATTCAAATGGTGAAAAAACAATAAGCGGCTCTGCTTGTAATGCATATCTTTCATCACCAATTGCAGCTTATTTAGATAAGGATGATAATTATATGGATATCTTTAGTTGCAATCTAGATGGAAGATTAATCCAAATAAACTCTAATGGAGTACATGATAGGAGATTTTATTCTGAGTCAATAATTACTTCTTCACCTGTTATTGCTGATTTAGAAAGAGATAGAGAATTAGAGATTTTGTTTAATACTATTGATGGAAAAGTATTTTGCATTAATTCGGCAATAGAAAAGAAATGGATTTTTTATTCAAATCAAATGTGTTCGAGTTCATTATTAGTAGCTGATTTAGATGACAATAAAGAAATGGAAGTACTAATGGCTACAACAAATGGAACATTAATTTGTTTAGATAGTAGTGGAAAAAAAATATGGGAATTTGAATCTAAAAATTACAATCCTTTTACTCCCGCTGTAGTAGATTTAGATAATGATAGGAAATTAGAAGTGATTGTTAATTCTCAAAATGGAAATATCACATGTGTAAATCATTTAGGAGCTAAACTATGGTCTTGGAAATTAAGAGATGAAATATTCATAGCAACTCCTCCCTCAATTGCAGATGTTGATTTAGATGGAATAAAAGATATTTTTTTTGGTGATGTTAAGGGAAATATTCATGTTCTAAATAAATACGAAAATTCAAATTATATCAAAGTTAGTAAAATAGCTGAACTTTCAGATGTAGAAATTCAAACTTCAATTGCTCTTTCTGATTTAGATGGAGATGGTATTATTGAGATTATTGTCAGTAGTAGTACAGGTTGGATTTATTGTATTGATAAAGAATTAGCAATAAATGATCTAAATGAGGGAATTATAGGAGAAATAGCAATTCCTTCACCTACATCACCTATAATAGTAGATATTAACGATGATAATAAACTGGAAATAATTGTAGGGAGTAAGGATGGAAATCTATATTGCATTAAAATAAAAAACATATCTGAATCTGGAGAACAACAATGGTATGCATTTAGAGGGAATATTTTCCATACTGGACAACTAGATAGTGATTCTGATTTTATAGATGATATAACAGAGAGATATTTTGATATTAAAACTGAATTATATGATTCTGATTTTGATTTATTATCAGATGGATATGAGATTTTACAATATCACACTGATCCTAACGATATGGATACAGATAGAGATAAAATTAATGATAATATAGAGGTTCAGAACGAAAATAGAGATCCAAATAGTTTTGAATTGAGTGTAATACTATGTATTATTTTACCAACAATTTGTTTAATAATACTCATAATTATTTTAGGCATTTTATTATTTATTAGAAGAAATAAAAAAGTAAGAGAAGGATTCGAATTTAATATTGTTTTTGCTCTAAAAAAAATAAAAAGCGGGAATGAAGAGAAAGCTGAAGAAATTCTAACAAATGTTATTAAAGAATGCAACGAAACAAGATTATTTAAAGATCATCAAAGGAAAATAATTGAAAAAGCTAATGATACTTTGAATAATTTATCTGAATTAATTTTAAAGAGTAAAATTAGAAGGATCTTTATTCTAATTTCCAAAACACGCGATTCAATATCTGAAGATAAACTTATGGAAAGATTGGGATTCGATAGTAAATCTGAAGAAGATAAAAAGAAATTTGAGGAATTCTTACTAAATAATGATGATATAGCTAATTATAAAATAAGGAATAAGATATACTATTTTGAAAACAAGAGTATTGCTTATAGTAAATTTTTATTTTTAGCAGCAAGTCCAGTAGATCAGGATAGAATGAGTTATGGAAAGGAATATAGTAATATAAAGAAAAAACTGAAATCATTTAAATATAGTTATCAATTCGATCCTGATATTGAGCCTTCTGTTTTATATATTGATTTCACCGATTATTTGGATGAACATTTACCAAAAATTGTTCATCTCACTAGTCATGGAGAACTCACTGGGAAATTATATTTAGAGGATGAAGATGGAAATTCAATAACTTTCGAGATTGATGAATTAGCTAAAATTTTTGGCAGAAGGAATCATTTCATCAAATGTGTTGTTTTAAATGCATGCCACTCAGAAGAACAAGCTATAGAAATAGGGAGATATATAGATATAGTAGTTGGGATGAAAAGAGCAATTCCTGATGACATAGCCATCCTATTCTCGATTAAATTTTATAGTAGTATTGCTATGGGAAATAATGTTCAGTGTTCATATGATGATGCACTTGCAGTTATATCAGCAAAAGAAAGAGAAACAAAAGATATTCCATCATTAATGGGTTTAGAAAGTGATAAGGCTTCTAATTATTATCTTGTCAAGAAAATTGAAGGAGATGCTTGAAAACAAAATTCTATACCGCTTTTAAATTTAATACGAATTTTACTAATTCATATTTTAATCTCCCATGAATTCTTGTTTTTAGGCATAATTTCTAAT
>Ga0307375_10006291_pt1 | contig 10990 bp, 11 predicted proteins | sample TR1MG_FD_202531 | JGI IMG/M metagenome (GOLD analysis project Ga0307375, IMG submission 202531) | Soil microbial communities from Risofladan, Vaasa, Finland - TR-1 | ecosystem: Environmental > Terrestrial > Soil > Coastal area > Acid sulfate soil | place: Finland: Risofladan, Vaasa | collected...
ATTGATGAAGGGGACGGATTGGATGAAGTTGACGGTCATACCTCTATAGATGGGAGATGGGGCGCAGAATCACCAGAAAGGGCTATGTAGATAACTACGCAGACACAAGATGTAGTGGTTGGTCGTTGATGCCCCTGAGGAGCCGGAAACTAAGGCCTAGGCTCTTCCAGTGGACGACTGGCGGCGATCGACATGGGCAACGGCGGGCATGGTCGTGTTCGTAGGATTACTCGGCGTCGGTACCACATGGGATACGGCAACCCCAGCCCGACCGCTGTGGCCCCTTTTGTTCATCTTCGGATTTGCAGTTTTGGGGCTGGTCGTTTTTGTCATCGCGATGGCGCGCCCTGACTGGCTCCCAGGCCGCACCGCCGCCGAACGCGACGAGGAAAAGCGCCATCAAAAAGAAATCGAACTAGAGAGCAGGAAGGAAGGCGCCCGACGTATGCGAGGTTTCTTTAGTCCTGCGGCGCCCGACCATGATCAGCAACGTCACACAGAGGCCCTGAATCGCCACTCTGATGAGTTACGCCTTCAAAGGGAGGCAGGGGATGATCAGTCGGGCGGCGGTCGAGAATGACCCTACGCCGCCACCTTCCCGTAGGGCCGACCAACCACTACATCTTGTGTCTGCGTAGTTATCTATATAGCCCTTTCACCAGATTTTTGAACCGGATACCGGATCAGGAGGCCTGTGCGTTGGCCAGGACGTCAAACAGCGACGACGGTGGCGCGAAGCGCGTCGGCGCGGCTGGCTTGCTCGGCGGTGCCACTTCGGATACGTCAAAGAGCGACGGCGGCGTCCGGAAACGTGTCTCCTCGGCCCACGCGACGCGCGCCTCGATGATGGGCCAGTATTCCTCGGTCATCTCGCAACCAATCCAGTCGAAGCCGTCAAGAATCGCCGCGACCGCGGTGGTGCCGCTGCCCAGGAAGGGGTCAAGAACCACGCCGCCGGGTGGGGTCACGAGCTTGATGAGATATCGCATAAGTTCGAGCGGTTTCACGGTCGGGTGTCGCGTTTCGACGCCTTCTAGTCCCGCGTCGCGCTCGGACGCGCCAGCTTTGGCACAGTAGAAGAAGGACTGCACGTCGTTGTCAACGTCGAAGGTGACGGACTTGAAGAACCTGGCCGCCGACCCCTCGTCATCGTATTCCGCGCCCGTTGCCGTCATGCCCCAGCCGTCGCCGCTAGGACCGCTGCGTGGCGTCCCTTGTCGACTCGGCTTTGTTGTGGGAAACGCGTCGAGCACTTCGTCACTGCCGTCGAGAATTATGTTCGCGGGAAATCTTCCTAGCGCGTGTGGCTCTACGTTCCCTTCAGACCTGTCTCTTGAGTCACTGCCGTAGATGGCATTATTTCTGGGACCAGCGTTCCTGACGCTGGCGTACTTCTCGGCTAGTTGCGAGTCCGTTGACTCAACACGCGACTCGTCAATGTTCAGTGCACCGGTGCCGTAGGTGAGAACGTTGTTGGCCACCGTGCCGACGATTGGCTTGCGAGCCATAACGAACGGCTCGACTGAGGGTTTTAGAGCAGTACCAAATCCTTGCCATTTCTTGGCCGCATCCGTGGCGGGAATCGTGACGTTCACCTCACCGGTTCTGCTCCCCGCGGTGAACTTGCCACCTTGGATTCCGACATTGGTCCTCTTGCTGCCAACCACCTCGCGCTCTACCCCCGCGGCCCTGTCGATCTCCTTGCTCACGTTCAAACTTTTTGGAAATCCGCTGCCATAGACCCACGAAATCGAATCGCGAATCTCAAAGCCCGCGTCCTCGATGGCGCACGCGAGTCGGTGGTAGGTGCGACTGCCGCCGGCCGCGAGAAGGTGGCCGCCGGGCTTCAAGACGCGCAGTGCCTCAGTCCAAAATTCGACGCTGTACGCAATCCCCGATGAGTCCCAAGTTTTATTCATGAAACCGAGCTCGTACGGCGGGTCGGTGACGATGGAGTCCACGGAGTTGTCGGGCATGAGCCGTAGCGCGGTGAGGCACTCGGATTTCAACAAGGTTCCCGACGACTCTTGGTCGGGGTAGTGGTGTTGGCGAATGCTCATACTTACCTATGTGCCGGGCTCGAAATCAGTCGGCACTTTGCCTGTTTGACACCATCGCGGCCATGAAGGACCGGGCTCGGGCTCGCTAAAAACGTGGTCATGCCTGTATAGATGGAGAACTTGGCCGGAATCACCAGATTCCGCCAGAACTTCGGACGTTGGTCGCAAAACTGTCTCATCAGTCGACGCGGTTACCGACCCTGTGGTATTATCAGAACCGATAATAGTAGACAACCAGGAGGAAGGTCTGATGGCTCAGAAGCGCCAGCCCAAGGGCACTTCGGACGGTGGCAAGTTCGCGCCCGACGTGAACCCCGAAGCGACCGTTGAACTTACGCCGTCCGGACTGACGACCGACGACCCGCGACTGCGGGCGCTGTACGCGTCGGCGGCCCGATTGCAAGAGCTCGTTCCCGACGCTGTGCTCGTCGGTGGATCGGCGGCTATCTTCTACGCCAACCATCGACTCTCGACCGATCACGATCACGTGCTCGTCGATCTCCGAGAACGCTTTAACGTGGTGCTCGACGCGCTCGAAAGTGACGACGGCTGGGCGACGGCCTACGGCATCAACCGCAAGATTATCCTCGGAAGTCTCGGCGGGATCAAGGCTGGCGTGCGCCAACTACGCCGTACTCGACCACTCGAAGTCGCCGAGTACACGCTCCCCGACGGGGGCACCCTACGAGTACCGACACCCGACGAAACGCTGCGCATCAAGGCGTACCTCATCGTGACGCGCAACTACGACCGTGACTTCACCGACGTAGCGGCGCTGTCGGCGTGGATGGGCCGCGGACGTGCCGCCGAGACGCTCGTCGCCATCGGCGACTACTACGACGACCAGTTGCCAGATCACGTCGCCATGTCCACCCAGATCGCCTACCAACTCGCACACCCCGAGCCACTGCCCGCCACCAAGCCGGGACAGGGCGTCGCGCTCGCCGACGTTAGTCCTGTGTGGCGTGACTTCGACAAGGTGCGCGAAGAGTGCGCCGCGCTGGCTGTTGAGATGGTCTTGCGCGCCGGACCGGAGGCGTGATGTCGTTCGACTTTCATAACATGTCGGTTGACGTTGACGACCCCGTCGAGCTCTGGGGAAGCGGCGGGATACTCGCCGCGCTGGAGCGAGGCACGATCCGCGAATGGTCACGAATTGCTCACAGGGTGATGGACGATCCTTGGGGACCGGTGTCGCGCGATCTCGAAGCGGTCATTGCGTTCTCTCGACCAATCGATGACGACTCGCTGATCGGAGAAGGCAACTTGGATCTGATGGAGGGAGTCATCGAACGCGCTCGCCGCGAGACTGCCGAGTCCGAGCGCGACACGGTGGCCAGCGAAATTCACGACATCGTCGAGCGCTCGGGACTTGCTCGTAGGGAGTTTGCCGCGCGCATCGGCACCTCGACGTCGCGTCTGTCAACGTACGAATCAGGCAAGGTCGTTCCGTCGGCTGCGCTGATGGTTCGGATGCGCCGCGTGGCCTCGTCCCGGCGCTGAAGGACCAGGATGCCCTTTCGTCCCTCAGCCCGTCGGTTTGTCGTGGGCCTTGATGAGACCACGTCCGGTGACGGTGATCCGGGCGTCGCAATCGGGGCACCGGCGTAGCCGCTCTCCGTTGCGCCACGTGCCCGTACCGCTGCTGGGGCAGCGCTTATCGGCCTTGTCCGCCTTCTCGAGGTCGTACTGGTTCGTGTACTCGACGGGGGCGCTCGGGTAGCAGACGGTGCAGAGGATTGCCCCGTGTTCCTTGACGGCGTCCGCTTCGGCGAGTCCACTCAGGTCGGGGAGCCAGCCGAAGTCGGTGGACTTGCCTTCCTTGTTGCAGGTCGAGCAGTTGAGTGACGAGTGGATGTGACCCTTAGGCACCAGGAAGAATCTGTTCCAGCCTTCGTACTGCCTGTTCTTCTCCACGTAGTCGGCTTGAGCGGCGTCGAGTTCAGCCTTGCGCTCGTCGTACGTCACGAACTCCCTGGCGTAGACGTCGTGGTTGTAACCCTCCTTGGGTCCGATCTCGCCGGCCTCGAACATGGTGCGGAGCCGCTCGACGCTCGCCACCTCGATCTTCCCGTCGATGACCATGTACGCCCGGTCTCGGGTCCTCATCGAATTGGGGACCATGTAACGAATCTGGGAGCCGCTCGAATCAACTCGATTGGCTTCCTCATCACTTCGCCGTACGCAGCCGCAATTTCCGTGTCGACCTCGACCTCGTGACCTGTCGGTTCGGGGGCAGCAGCCAGCACGACCGTGGACTCTTGGTTCACGTCCGGCGCGAACTGTCCACCCTTCTCAGTGCCCGGAGGTTGGCGTTTTAAGTTGGTGTTCACGAGTCCTGCGGTTCGTTGAGCAGATGAACGATGCCGGCGGGCCCGAAGTACATGGGGCCTTCTTCGCCGGTGTCGAGTCGACGAAATTGCACGACGTTCAACTTGCGGCCGAATCTGTCGGTGTGGCCGTCACGCTCCATCTCGGAGGTCACTTCGCACGCAACGTCTCGGAGCATGACACGTTGTCCGAACCTCAGTTCACTCGCGGGCAAGATCGAGGTGCTCGGCCGTGCCCGCGACTCACGCCATCCTTGGCTTTGCGCGTACGCGAGGGCGGGCGCAACATTCGATTGCTCCGGTCCAACTTGGTTTCCTTCGCCGTCAAAGAATCGCACCGCGTGGCCTTTGCGATACATGAAGACCTCGTCACCGTCCGTAGTGACGTAAGGAAGGTTGCCGCCGTAGGGCTTACCGAAGTTCGGGTCGACCCGTACGTTGTCGTCAAGAGCGACGGTTGACTCAGCGTGGACGTCAGGTGCGAATTGACCGCCGGTCTTGGTCCCCTTGGGTCGACGTTGCTGGGTCATCGTTGCTCCTTTATCGAAGTTGAAGGGCAGACCAGGTCTCGATGAGCGCGTCGCCATTCTCATCGTCAGTCGGGAGATCTTCCAAGGCGAGGATTCCGAATTCGGCGCAGGTCAGTCCAGCGCTCTCGATGGCGGCTCGAACACTGTCATCATCTTCGAACGAGTGGCCGGCTCCTGCATTACGTTGTGTTGGCTCAGACATTGACTGGGACCTTTCCGAACTGCTCGATGATCTGGTGTGAGGCCTTCTGGATGCGCTGGCCGGAGCTTTTGAGTTGCTTCTCGACCGCCTCGGGGTCGCCATGACCCCACGAGGTCAGGTATCCGAACGAGTAGTCGCCGCTGTTGATGCCGAGCGCTTGGCTGACCACGTAGGCCACCGACTCCGCCTCGATCTCCTTGTGGTCGCGGGGGAGGTCGTTGCCCTCTTCGTGCAGGAGCGCGTGACCCAGTTCGTGGGCGAGCGTCTTGACCTGCTGTACCTCGTCGTTGCGCGACTCGACCACGATCAACTTCTCGGATGGCGAGCAGTACCCATTGACGCCGCCGGTCAGTTCGCGCCTCTCGACACTGAACCCGAAGCCGCCGGCGACCTCCGTGAGGCTCTGGAACTGCCCTTCCGGGGCCACGCCGGTCAGCAGCGGGGCGATCTCGGGAAGCGGCTCGCCGTCGGTCTGGCGGACGTCGAAGACGGTCGCGGTGGTGAAGCCCGCGACGTACTTGTGGTCCTTGTCCTTGTCGCCGCTCTCGTCCTTCTTGGTGCGGATGATCGGGGCGAGGATGGACGCGCCGTGCTCGCCCTTTCGGACCTGGCGTCCGAGTTCCTTCCACTTATTGAAACCAGCGACGCGGGTGGCGTCGGGATTTTGAATACCTATAAGTACGGCGTTGCCGAAGCTGTAGGAGTGGAACTTGCTCTGGGTGTCGAGGTACGCCTGCCACTTGCCCGACTCGGTGAGACCTCGCACTCCCGCCGACAGTTCGGCCATCACTCTGTCGGACTTGGTGGCGGTTGGCTGGACGTTGTCGTCGAGTATCACGGTGGACTCGGCGTTCGCGTCCGGCGCGAACTTGCCGCCGTCCGACGTGCCCTTGCGGTAGCGCTTCTGGTTTGTGCTCATACCTGTATAGATGGGAGAAAATCGCAAAAATCACCAAAGTTTTTCATGTCTCTGCGCCGAGGCAGAATCCGTCGACTTTCTGTCGTCACCCGTGGGCGCTGACTCGAATCTTGGTCCAATTGACGGTCCCGCTGGGTGAGTTCACGCCGTTCTCCCCACCAAGGAAGACCTCAAATCCAGTGTCGAGGTTGGTGAATCGTCTCGATATGCGAGAGTCGGTCGGATGTTCCTCGTCGCTGTAGCGAGGAAGGTCGCGAGCCATGAGTCGGAACTCCCGGTCGCCGGTCGTGTCGAACGTGGCCATTACCTCGACATAGCTTGGTAGGGCGCGAGCCTCGTTGACGTCGATCTCAGTCCCGATGGGTGGTGGAACGAATTCGCCATCCTTGTACCACTCGCGGATGCCGCCGGGTCCGACGCGGATGTCGGGTGTCTCGGGAGCATCTAAAGCGTCGGACGTCCAAGCCTCTTCTGCGGCTTTTCGGCCCGACTCTGCGGCCCGCGCTGATGCTTGGACGGCTGATTCTTCACTGCTCTTGTTGTCATACAGCCGTTGCCACGCTTTAGAAGCGGAGTTGTGAGACTTAGCAGCGAGTTCGTGTCGGTGTCCAAGATAGGATTCGCTCCCTCCCGCCTTGGCGCTGGCCTTCATGTAGTCAGAGGCAAGTTGAGCGTGGATGTGCGCCTGCTCTAGTGGCGGCTGTCGGTCTATCAATGCTCTTCCGCCCCGGTCGTAAAGGGTGACGGCCTCTGCATAAGCGGTAGCGGTTGGCTGATCGCCGCCGTCGAGTACGACCGTCGATTCGGGGTTGACACTCGCGGCGAACCGTCCACCCTTCTCAGTACCGGGGCGTTCACGCTTCTGGTCCATGATGTCTCCTCCATCTCTCGCTACGACGCCGGCGCGTTCACTGCGTCCCAGAGGGCTTTGGACACGTCGAGGGCGTACAGCGTGTCCGTGGCGGGCTGACCCTCGGCTTCTGTCGCCATTCTGAGGTAGTAGCCGCGACGTCCACTGGCGTCCGACGAGGACTTGCCGGTGATGCCACCATTCTCGAGGATCTCCTTCAAGGAGTACGTCGGGCCGTCCCGGAAACGGAACTGCTTGCGCAGGTCGGCCTCGACCCGCTGCTGGCCCACCATGCTCAGCTTCGACGTGTCGATCGTGCGGTACCGCGGGGCTGGCGGGTTCGGCGGTTTGGGTGGCGGCGTCACGTCGGGGTAGTTCTTGCTGGGGTCGACGACGAACGAGCCGCTGTGCTTGCCGAGTGGCTGACGGAAGTCGGGGTTGTCGTAGTCGGCTTTGGGGACCAGGATCTCGCGCTCGTCGCTCATGTAGCGTCCGTGTTCATCGCGTCCACCTGTGCAGACCGTGACCTTCACCATTCCGTCCGAAGCGGTGCTCGCAGAGATCGCGATCTCGTCGTCCTCGTGAAGTTTCCGCCACGTCTGCTCGTCCTTGGACTTGGACTGACCACGGGCAAGCGTCGTGTGGAAGGCGGTCTCGTACTGGTTAGGGAACCAGTTGATGAGTCCTTGTTTCCCGAACTCTCGCATCTCGTCGACCGTCTGCTCCCCGCGAACGAACGCCTCGGGGTAGTGCATCATGGGGATGTAGACATCGCAGTCCTCTTCGTACCAACCCGACGCTTGACGCAGGGCGGTCGGAATCTTTCGGTTGCGCTCGGGTGAGAGTTTCACGCCACCGTGTCCGGGGGTTCCGACTGAGACGATGCCTGGAGCGAGGTGGGTCACGTAGTCGGCGGCTCCCCACGGCGTGCGCGATCCCTCACGAACATTCGTGACGTCGCCGAAGTTGGTTGCCGTCGAGTCGTTGAGCATGACCGTGGACTCGGCGTTGACGTCTGGCGCCCACTTGCCGGCGTCCGTGCTGCCGAGTGGGTGACGCTTCTGGTTTGGGTTATTGCTCATACCTGTATAGATGGGAGAAAATCGCAAAAATCACCAAGTTTTTTGAGATTTCTGCGCCGAGGCGGAATCCGTCGACGTTATTCCTTTGTCGGGCCGGGGTAGTCCTCGAAGCCGGTCAGAGTGGTCGGACCCGAGATGACGTGCGTGCCGTGCAGCTTGACGCCGCCTCCCACCATCGCGTTGCCGCCCAGTGTGGCGTTCTCGTAGATCGTGGCCTCTCCGCACGCTCGTGCGTTGCCGTTCATCCTGGCGCTGTCCCTGACGGCTGCGTGGTCGAATACGGCGGCGTTGTCTTTCACCACGGCGTGACCACCAATGACGGCGTGGTCGAAGATATTGGCATGATCGAGCACGCGCGCATCGCCGAGCAAGACGGCGTCGCCGTGGACCGAGGCGAATCCGGCGACCCATGCCCGGTCCGAGATCGCGGCCCGGTCGAGGACTCGAGCCTCTCCCGAGACGGTGGCGTCGTCCATCACGACCGCGTCAACGATCAGTGCGTTGTCGCAGACGATTGCCCGGTCCATCACGATGGCGTGACCGGACAATCGGGCACCATTCGTTACCTTGGCAAAGTTACAGACCTTGGCGTCGGGTCCAACGAAGACTGTGGGGTCGACCGTTGCGGTATCAGCCACCCACCCGCTGCCATTGGTGTGCCGGTGCGCGGGCTCGGGACCGTTTCCAAAGTCGTAGGAGATGTTGGCGCGGGCGGTGACCGGTCCGTAGGTGTCGCGAAGGCTGATCTCGTTCTTGATGTCCTCGACGACGTCGGTGTCAAAGCCGCCAATGCGCCAGGCGTACTTGCCTAGCGGACGACCTCTGAGGTTGTCGGGGTGTGCGTCGTAGATGTGGACCACGCCGGACGGGGTTTCCAAGTACCACTCTGTGGTGCTCTGGCCGCCATCCAGCACCTTCAGATCGGAGAACTGTGGCTCGCCGAACGTGCGAACCAGGTCGTCGTAGGTGGTGCTCACCGTGTCGATCCATGTTGCACCGGCTAGGGTCCGCGGACTGACGACTGCGAAACCTTCAGGCATCTGGTGATGTGTGTCGTCCAGCACCACCGTGGACTCCTGGTTGACGTCCGGCGCCCACTTGCCACCGTCTTTGGTACCTGGTGGTTGGCGCTTCTGGCTGGAGTTATTGCTCATACCTGTATAGATGGGAGTTCGGAGCCGAAATCACCAAAGTTTTTCATCTTTCGACCACCTCGGCGACCAGACAGAAGTCATCGAGGGCTTCGCTACCAGCGAGACCGGGGAAGCCCGCAGAGACGCGGTCATTCAGCTCTGAGATGCGCTTCCAGCCGCCGTCCTTGATCTGGTAGTGGTTGGACCCGCCGTTTCCGCCGTTCTCGACGTACAGGATCTCGTCACCGATCGTCAGTTCTCCGGTCCACGCAACGCCATTATGGGTCTCGAGTTCGCCGGTGATCTTCATCGAGGATTCCTTGATGAGTTCCACGCCCTCGTCGTTGGGGTCGTATCTGCCGCTGTCGTCGAGGTTTCTGTGGATGCTGTCGATGTACCGCTGCTTGTCGGCGGACGGTGCCTGCGCTGCGTTGGTTTGGTTGACCACGTAGGTCATCTCATTGCCGCAGTCCGCGCAGATCTCCTCGGCACTATCCGTGTCGATGTTGCAGTTATGACAGTGGTAGTGGCCGGAGTCGACGTCGGTGTGTCGCACCGCTTCGCTCGCGTCAACGAACCTCCACGTTGAACGCCCGACGACCTTGCCGTTGATCGTGATGTCGCTGCTGAATCGGTCGCCATCGAGCGTCGCCCCGGAGCCGATACTGAGAGCGAAGTCGTTACCGATCTTCAGGTTCTCGCGTCCGCCGGGATGTAGCAAAGAGCCGGTGAAGGCCCGAGCGCCCGACTTGGTGATCTCGATGGCCGCCCCGGCGGTGTTCGGAATGTACGTGTTCTCGACGCACTCGATGACGGTGCCGGGCCTGAGTCGAGCGGCGATCTTCTGCACGGTGCCACGTGGTTCGGGTGGGTCGTTGCCCAGTTCTACCGTGGACTCGGGGTTGACACTCGCGGCGAACCGTCCGCCCTTCTCAGTGCCCTTGCGCTCACGCTTCTGGTTCATGATTTCACATCCTCCGAGTTGCAGTCGTTGATCTGCTTGATGAGTGTCGTGATTGACGTATCGGACCGAAACGCGATCTTGTCGATGTCGGGGTCGTCGAGGATGTCCTGGAGGTCGCGGTTCGTCACGTTCGTTATACCGCGTTCGCGAGCGATCTGTGCGATGGCACGTGGCTCCCACCCGGCGCAGTTGTTATCGGCGTCGCCCCACTCCTCCATCCACACCTGGACTGCGACATTCTCCTCGTGCATACCGGGAACCCACGGAACGACTTCGACGTCGTACTCGAGTACAGAGCCGACCTGAAACGGCCCCTCGTGACCGTCACGCTCGACGCGCAACTTGTCGGCGAACGCCTCGAAGTCGAAGTTGGTCTCGCCCGTGCACTGGGTGCAGATTGACCTCTCTGGCTCGTCCCCCTCTGGAACGGGGATGGATGCATCTGGAACACCCCCACATTGTCCGCACTCCTGAGTGTCTTCGTATCCGAGGGTGAACTCATCGCACTCAGGGCACCAAGCAGCGACCAACCCTTCTTGACAGTTGGAGCATTCTGAACACACGTACCCCTCAATGGTGACGAGTCCGTCTTCGGTTGATTCGGTGCTAGGTATCCGATTGACCCAACCACTACTCCGACCACACTTGAGACATACGTTGCCCGCGTCGATGGCAGGCTTCTTGTTCGGATCGAGTAACGACGCGCACAGTGGGCAGTCGAGGCCAAGATGATCTGGGTCGCCACAGACAACACACGTCGATGGCGCGTCGAGCAGGATTACCGTGGACTCAGCATTGACGTCGGGCGCAAACTGTCCGCCGTCCCTGGTCCCCTTTGGTTGACGCTTCTGGTTCATTACTCGTCCTCCTTCAAGATGTCGCCGAGCTTCGATTCGATCTCGGACATGCAATACTCCGAC
>Ga0307375_10006292_pt1 | contig 10989 bp, 10 predicted proteins | sample TR1MG_FD_202531 | JGI IMG/M metagenome (GOLD analysis project Ga0307375, IMG submission 202531) | Soil microbial communities from Risofladan, Vaasa, Finland - TR-1 | ecosystem: Environmental > Terrestrial > Soil > Coastal area > Acid sulfate soil | place: Finland: Risofladan, Vaasa | collected...
CCGGATCCTGTGCGTACTCGCCCAACAACTGCTCAATCAGCTCCGCAAAGATCTTCGTCACCGCGTCCTCATAGTAGCGACGCATTCCCTTCACCAAATCGATGGCACTTCTTCGGCGCGTGTGCAAGTCGGAACCTTCCAGATCCGAACGAATGTACTCCAAGGCCTCATTCTGGAACATCTCCATAGACTTCTGCGTGAAACGAATATTAGGCATCACCACCGACGTACACAACTGAGTGAGCAGAGACACATCCTCGAACATGCGATGATGGACGCCTGTAATGGCCTGTGTCAGAAACGCCAACGCCTCAATTACAAGAGTGTCGAAGTGCAACTGAACCTCCTGATCCATCGCTCCAACTCTCTGCAAGATGTTCCAAACGTCTTCCAAGAACGGCTGAACGAAGGCCTCGATCTCCTCATCGTACTTACGAACAAAGAGAGACAGCACTCGAATCACACTCGACTGAACTTTGGTAGCTGGTCCAGGAATCGGCTCCAAATCATCATCTCCATGAACCAACGATACAACTTCGGGATTAAAGGTCAAGAACTTGCGAAGCAGATCCATCCAGAAGGCAATATCGTCCAAAAACACTTGAGGAAGATCAATGCTCGTCAGAGAGAGGAAGATCTCGAATATCAGTCGCATCATGTTCAACAACACGGTGACCACGTGAACATCGCCTTGATACTGATCAAACTGACCACTGTAGGACTCGGCGAGCAAACGAAGAGGAACGGCAAAGTCCTTCAGAATCGCGAGCAAATCAGCCACATACGCTGTCGTATCGGGCTTATTACGATAGAACTTCAACACCGAATTCATAGTCTTCAAAATGGCAATCACAGACTCGGGCTCACTACTCTGCAAACGCTCAACGAGGGCGGGCATCAACTCGGCCCAATTGTGGGGGAACTCATGCGCACTCACGATCTGCAACGAACCAGACACGGACTTGAACAGGAACGCGGGCACCTCAAGCATCAAAGCAACCAGACGATTCTTCACCACGGCCTTGTCTTCATCGGGAATTGGGGGGTAAGGAGAGTCCTGAGCACAAAACACGCAATTTCAACATCACACACTCTCAAAGTCAGCTACACTGAGAAGCAAAAGGACGATAAACTCAAAGATGGATGCAAAGAGGGGGAGAATCGCGCATGGAAAGACTGAATGAAGGGTAGAATTGGGCATAGAAGGGGCGGGCGGATACAGCTCTGCAATGGAGTGGCAAAATCGACACTCAATCAACACGGACACAAAACGCACCTCTGGATTCCAACTACGCTGAATGAGAGAGTACAAGTTCGCAGCGGCAGAGCGGCGCAGGTTCTGCTCCAGAGTCTCATTCGAGATCACGTCCATCAACATGCCCGTCAATCCAGGCGTACCAGAGTTCGACATCAAGAACTCACTCGCTATTCACCACCATACAAATCACGTCAGCGTTTTGCACACAATAGGGAGCCCAAGGAGAGACATTCAAGACCACAGGAAGCTACTTGGAGCGGTGAGATAGTCGTTGCTACTTTCAACACTTCCCACGCCTCTCAAACTCAACCAACACCAAGGAAAGATCGGCAAAGGGGGACACCAGGACACGTACCGGCATCGCGCATCTGTTTGTCTGGGGAGTAGGAAGCTTGCAAGGCCTCAACCAGCTGAGTGACCGGATCCACTTCGTTGCTCATGATTATAGGGACTCAGCGACGGCAAAAGCGAATGATAGATCGGAGTAGAGGATGAGATTTCAACAGCGCTGAGTGAATCCCGCAATAGTACACACGCACTTGGCAAGCAACGGCGTAAAAGCGAGAATGAAGAGGGCCGCAGAGTTTGGGCAAGAGTTGCCCTCCCTCAGAAAACTCGGTTTGCGCCTCTAAGTGCAGTACAGACACCCCAACCATAGGCCGAAAAGTCATCCCCTATGAGGAGAAGAACATGAATTGGGGTGAAAGAGGGAGAGGGGAGGGCTCATAGGGTACAGGGAGGGGAAGAATGTTTGGTTCTGGCAGAGTCATTCCCATCTCCACGCAAGTCGGTTACATTTCCCATGCATAATTCGCCAATCGAAGATGTGAACCATCGTTGAACAACTTGTTCAGGGAATTTTGCTCCCATAAGATGATTGGGACGATGAACGAGCTTCACCGGTGTCAGTTGGCATCTCGGGTGGTCTCCTTCCCTTCTGACTCCCAGTGCAGCTCTAAAGCTACCTTAGTTCACAACCTTACTCAATTGAAAGTTAAAATTTCGTCCGATTTGCCGTCTTGATCCTGAGAAAGGACATCTCGTTCCGTCCCGGCAGCCGACTGGGTTATCCTGACTCCAATGGGTGTTGTACGTCCATTCAACTTCAGAAATAGGATGCCAATCCCCCATTCTTATACCTTCCCCTTCTGTAATGGTACCTCTTTGCGCGGACCTTGGTGACTTCGTTGCGTGCTCTCCCGGACTCCTCACTCATGGCCCATCCTACGTGCCTTCGTCTTCAATGGACAGTGAAGAGTAGTCAGTGCTGTTCGCAGAGTTGGAGGAGTTTTGCCAAGATCATCCCAAAATAGCAGCTGCTTTGCTCGAAGTCTTCGGCGAAAATCGCGAAACGACCGCCGGTCTTCGTTTCTCTCCTCTCTCTCTCTCTCTCTCTCTCTCTCTCTCTCTGTCGGACATTGTTGCCGTCGACTCGCCGACATCCCACTCGCGCTGTGACCTTCGTCCTGCTCAAATCCCCCTCTATCCCCCCTTCATCCCCATCTGCTACACTTTCTTCATCGAATGTCTGCTGCTCCACCTGCCGTTGAGGTCTCTGCTCTTCAGGCGGTCAAGTTGAAGCACTCGAAGATCGAGAAGGATGCGTCCAAGCCCCTGTTCGAGGGTACCATGGAGCGCGAAGGTCTTCAGGCGTATCACACTGCTATCTTGGATATGAACATTGAAGTCTGGTATGATTTGCTTGGTGAGTACACCTTCCCAACGAAGTTCTTCGAGTTGACGATCGAAACCGCTCGACTTCTGATGAGTTGCTACGAGACCTTGGTACTGAACAAGTCTGCTCTGTCTGAGGATCAGGCTGCACGTTTGAAGGCTTTGGAAGACGGTTTGCAGGCTATCATTGATGAGGTGAGAGGAGGAGATGATGTGGTGTTCGTGAAGACCTCCTGTCGATCTCCGAAGGATACCGTCGTCTATTCCACCCGATTCCGCCAACTTTACCGCGATTCATTGGCAAGCAAGCCCACTAGGACGGAAAACGATAAACTCGTGTCGCTATTGGACGCTGCGATCGACCTATTGAAGACAAGAAGCGCACACGAGTTGCTTCAGACCTTCACCTCCTCCGAACGCATCTATCAAGACATGAGTGTTGCCGTCTCTCATCCCGATCGTTTCAACCAACACTTTGCCATCAGAAAGTGGGTCACCGTGCCTCCTGAGATGGAATTCAGAGGATTCTACTTCAATGGAAAGTTGAACGCCATCTCTCAATACAACCACTGCTGCTACTACCCACATGTTGCCAATCACGCGCAAACGCTCGCCAAGAACATCCAAGACTTCTTCTACAAGAACATCCAACTGAGACTCCAGAAGGGTGGCATCACACAGTGCGTGGTCGACTTCGCCGTGACGAACGCGGAGAACAACGAGATCTACATCATCGAGCTCAACCCCTTCGTCTACACCACCGACGGATGCCTATTCTCATGGACACACGAAAGAGGCATCTTGGAGAATGGACCTTTCGAGTTCAGGTATCAAGCCAAGGAGTGCAAGGGATCACTCGTTGCAATCGCAGACGCGTGGAAGAAGGTCGTTGAGGAGGAGGACGAGATCGCTGCATCCAGTTCCAAGTCTCACTGACGAGTCAATGAGCTTCGTACGTTGTAAAGTAGACAAATGTACATTTGGATCCGAAACAAATCAACAGTTTTTCACTCTTCAGAGAAAGGGACGGAAAAGAATTTCATGGACCACAATACACCGGTCGACATATCCCACACACCATTGTACATCATAGGAACACCATAACCAGCAGCATATTTAAACAGGAGAGCGAAACGGAGGACTTTTCCATGCCGAGAAGGCCCCTGGTTGGAATCGTTGTGAGCGGGTGAGAAGAAATCACCTTGTGTGTTTCGGACGGTGTCGACCAACGTACAGCCAGCGGTTCCAAACGCTCCCATCTCGTTTCAAGCCTTGGATCGACCTTCAATGAGCAAAAGAAGTGATATTCGAAGTAATATGTTGCGTATATGGATGTGAATCAGTAAAACGCGGGATCTGGAAGGTTCATGGAGAGGAATCGAGGGGTCAAGGTGGAAAGGCAGCGGATTGGCATGTGGTGACCGTTCACAGATGGAGACAGGATGAAATGCTTACGCAGATGTTGATACAATGGCAGAGCGCGTGATGGGGACGAAAGGAGTGAATGTTTGCATTCTTCGGATTGTGAAAGAATTTGAGTGCGTTGGAGAGCAATGGAGGACTTCTGACGATGATTTTGGGTGTGTTTCAGATTTTCCACAATGATGAGAATGGTATTTTGGAAGGAGAGGTTCTGCACGCACCGAGAGATACCATAGCGAAGAGCCTGTTCAGAACTGACGTTGTACATTGAATACACACTCTCTACTGGTTCGATGGGCCAAGGAGCCGATGTTTGACATGTGGCACATGGAGGGGCAGGGATCTAATCGTATTCACACTTGAAGGCAGCAAAGCAACTGACGAACAGACAGACTTGACTTGACTTGACTTGACTTGACTTGACTTGACTGACCTGACTGACTTGACTCAGACTGACGCTACTTCCCGAAGCCTCCTCCTCCGAAGAGCGATCGGTTCAAATCGTTGAGTCCAAACGGTTGGTAGGACAGGTTGACTCCCAAGTGTTGATTGATGGTGATGGTTGCGGCGTCGCCCTTCCCATGTTGATGATTCTTGATCTGAGTTTGTGTGAGTCCTTGGAAGCTCTCCGCGTGCTCCAGCTTGACGACTGCTGTCGTCTTCCTCGTCGTCGTCGTCGCCACTCCTTCCACCACCACCGTCTCCTCAGAGATTGGGAATGGGACCGTTTGTGAGGTGTTGGCAGCGGTGTGTTTCGGTGTGATTGGGTGCAATGCTTCGAATGCTTCGTGTGGGAGGACGTAGGACGTACTTGAGAGCTGAGGTGCGGACAAGTTCGATCTCTCTTGCGTCAATTGGTGGTACTTGTGAACCCAATGTCCTTGAGGAATGCTCAGACTGAGGGCTTGATCGTTGGTGGCCTTGGCGACTCTGAAGAAGGCGATGGGAGAGCCTGGAAGAGAGGATGATGGAGGCGAAGACAATTCCAACGCGTTGCTCGATTCAAATGGCGGTACGAACTGCGCATATGTCACAAAGATCGGCCTCTTTCCAAGAGAAACCATCTCGCCATTGTTGACTGCAGTGTACCCAATGAGTTCCAACCAGTGATGGACTTGAAGCAAATCTGTGAAGACGCCCTCAGGTATCGACGGATAGCAACACTGTGACGTTGGCGTATTCGAAGCGAGCATTTGCACTTGTCCGTTAACGATGGTGTTGGCGGGAGATTGGACGTTGTTGGGGAGAGGAGAAGCAGAAATCTCTTCCAGGAACGTGTTGGCCAGCCACTCGTTGCGTCCCGCTGCGTAGATGTTGTACACTCTCATCGTTCTTAAATGACAAGTGAAGGATGTAAAATGGTAGTGTGACATGTTTTGAAGCTGGAAGGAGACGATGAATGGGACGCCAATTTGAGCGATGTCTGTGGTTCCCCAACTGAGGGCGATTGGCAAGTTGTTTGGTGCTGCAACTTCAGGGGCCACGGAGGAGAGCAGTACTGAGGAGGTGAGGGAAGGTTGGAATGAGGTGAGTGGAGGAACGATGACAATGTCCTTCGATATGGTGATCACTTTGCCGTCGATGTGTGCGTGTACTTGGACTGTGTATGTGGATGAATAGCTCTGTCTCGTGTAGGTAGGAGGTAGTCGTTGAGGAAGAGTGAATTCAAATGGCCATGCGTGAGGACCTGCGATGGTGGGAGGGGCCAAGAGTTTGTCCGTGGTGAGATCGAAGACGGTCGCTCTTGCTGACCACCATAGGAAGTCGAATGGCGAGATGTAGCACTTTCCATTGAGATCTCTGCGTGCAGGTACGCCGAGAGTGTCTTGAGAGCGAAATTCGAAGTGAGTGCGACCGATGGACTCGAGGTGGAGCCAAGAGAGAGGTGTCGGTGAGCGTTCGGCGCCGGAGAAGACGATGCAGCCCCTGACCGTTTCTCCAGGCAGCCAGATGTACCGGTCCAGGTGCAAACGAATTGGTGAGTAGGGACGCAGAGAATAGAAGAGAGAGGTGTCGAGAGGCATGCCAGCGTAGGCCTGTAGGACGCGAACGAGAACGAGCAACGTTCCGGTGCCGCGCTCCAACTTCATCCTCAACGCCTGACCCTTCTGGTTGGCATTGGTGGAAGACACTGCGGCCAAGTCCAACGTCGCCGATCCGAGCAGCTCATTCTTGAAGATCGCGTTGTGGTGGTACAAGTGCAGGAGAAGGGATTCCTGCGGCGAGGGGAAGCTCAGGCAATGCTCGAAACTCCAACGAGCGATGCCGCCCGGCGCCGCATCCTTCGCCACGGACGTAGAGCCAAGTTTTTTGCCATCTCGACCCAAATGCAGCGCTACAAAGGCATCAACCTTACCACCACCAGTACGAGCGGGCAGATCAGTGCCTAATGGAGACCAGAACACACAGAAACAGAGAAGGGGCGTTTCGCCGGCAAGTCAGAAAAACGCGAATTCAAGGGAATGCAGTCGGGAATCGGCATCAACGACTGCAAGGGGTGATTGCAAAGTACATACATTCCACAATACTCAAAAAGACCTCAAGAGCCATGCCAACTCAAGGGCAGTGAAGCCAGAAATGAGGCAGGGAGAAATGTTGCTGCTCACTCCTGACGCGCTATTTCCCTCCACCATTCGACACTGAGCAAGGCAAATGCTGAGAAGCCCAGCAAGGCACCTCTCACAGTGTTTTCAAGAGATCAGATGGGCGAAGAATCATCACAGAACCTTACTTTTGGCTCAGCTCTGGTAGCACTCGGAATCCGTACCTGTGCATCCTAGGAGCAACACTCTTGAAGCTTTGCACCTCCAATAACCACAATTATTCTCATTGTCTATCTCTATATTAGATTATTGGGAGAACGATCACTCGACGAGCATAGCATGACCGATATTGAATATCCTTCAAAGTTTCAAGACACTCTTCGAGGAATCTGCCGCCTCATTTGAAATTCACCAGACTACTTCGAATGATGAAGATCAAGAAAGAGAGGGAGATGAATAGGGAGGTGGCCATGGGCGAGAAACAGCAGCCTACGACTCTGACAAAGAACATCTGGCAGTTCGCGTACTCTTCCCAATATAACCCCACTTGGTGATGGGAATCTACCTTATATTCATAGTGTTGCCATTTTGAAGGGGTTAGGTGACGGATTTGGCCCATTTGAGGACGTAGATAAGATCTCTTGCCTTGTCTTCCTCACCCATGCATTTGATTGCCCAAGGCTGCTCATCAGGCCATTCCAATAGTCCAAGTAGTTTGGCAGTTTCAATTGCAGTGGATTCTGTGATGAATGAGAGGACGCAGATGGGCACTCTTTTCGCATCGCCCTTCTCTCCTAGTTTCAAGTCCATGAACGATTGCAGGTCCTTTTTGGTCTCTTCGATGGACATTGCGTTGGAAACGGCGTAGAGGTATACTGAAGAGGAGGTGAAGAGAGCGTTCCAGTTGGGGTCGGTTTTCAAGATGTGATGGAACGGTTGAGGTGGCTCGTGTATTGCCGCCAGTTTGTAAACCGAGCCATCCATGTTAATGCCAATCCCGTTTCCAATACCAAGTGTGCCAGCGTGCATTGAAACGGCGTGCATGACGATGCCAACGAGAGCGTATATTACCTTCTGCGCAGCTCCTACGCCCGGTCCAAACACTGGTATTGTTAGCATCGGCACTTTTCTTAGTTTGGAGAAGATTGCGGACGATTCCATGCTCAATTCACTTGGCGTGAGAGACCGACTCCATCGACTTTGCTGGAAGAACTTCCGGATCCACCACTTTCGCTCTTCCTTGAACTCTATCGCCTTACAAGTGCTTTCAGAATCTCCGCAGGTTGATGAAGCAGCAAAAGAAGGCGAATGCGACCGATACGTCTCGATCGTCGAGAGCAGAGCTGCAGTCCAATCGTTAAAGAGGAGAGACTTTGGATTGAACCATGCAGGCCTGCTTCTAGTAACGACGCCCATTGAGATTCCTGAATCTGAGCCACATTGAGGTGCTTTAATCATAGGACCCACAATCAGAGACCAATGACGAAGTTCACGATCAAACATCTCATTCCAAACTTGAACGTCTCGGGAGAGGAAATACCACGTTCTGCACAGTAGTAACAGGTCATCAGGAGTTGGAAATGGAATGGTTAGGCATTGAACTAAATGGTTCATTCTGAATGTTGCGGCACATACCGGCTGATGAGGCTCACTTTGGACAGATCTTCCAGATCGGACTTCAAATGCAGCAAGATGAGGTGTATGATCTCAATAGGCAACAAATTCATGCTCACGACCTCCGTTACATCGCCGTTCGCATGTAGGATCTCCAAAGAAGAAGACTTGCGAGGAGAGGAGGGCTGTGGGAGGGCATCTTCCAAACCGGCCACGTCGCGAAACACTTCCGCCCCAATTTCGTCCAACCTCTCGGCGAAGATGCCCAGATTGTTCTTGAACTTTTGAATAGAAGTAACTCTATACACAAAACGGGGTGAAAGAGACAGGTAAGAGACTGAGGAAGTGAGGAAAACTGTCGGCAATTACTGGATGCAAACAGACGAGTACGCACAAGCCTCCTGTGGCCTCAGAAATCCATGACGGTCGTTCGCTGCCATCAGACATGATGTAAACCGATGCGGATCATGCAATATTGGGGATTGATACTCGAGGAGGGTTCAGTGTGGACTGAAACGGGCCTTGAGAGAGCCGTCGACGTTGAACGTCTCGTGAAACTGCCTTCAAGGAGTATCAATAGGTAAGTTCGTTCTATACAATCTGTAGGCGTCATCGTGAAAGTTCGAATTATCGCATGAATGAGACTGGAAAGGGGGGTTGGGATGGAGATACAGGATACAATTCATTTGTACAGGCGAAGATGGTGATACATGGGAATGGTGGGGCTGGAATTGGTGTGGTTAAGGGGAGAATTGTGCCAGGTAAGAGCGCCACTTCTTGTGACGAAGGCCACTGAAGTCATCTAAGGAGGATATCGCGAGGAGATAGGCTTGCAGTCCGAGCAGCTCCTGGTCCTTCTCTCTATTCATCGGTGCGTTCTTGAATGGTGCAATTCTGAGTCCCTGTAGAGATAGATACATAGATAGTTGATGTGTCAGTATGATGTCACGGAAAAAGTGGTCATGCACGAAGGTAGAAAGGATGGGGATGCAGGTCTTTGACCGAACTGAAAGTCCGAACCGTCGGACGCACATTTTGGGGATTCATCACAAAGTTCCTCTTCAGGTCATCAAACATGATGGTGTTCTTTGGACAGTAGTACTCAGAGTAACGATCCCAAATGACCTGCAGAGGCTTGGTGTTGAACACGCCGCGTTCTGGAGTCGTCACGGTGATCATAGCGCCGTAGTCGACCACTAGAGTGAGTTTTCGATGTGCGGTCAAAGAACATTCCATAGTGACACGTATGTGTGAGACAATCCATGTTGAGAGAGTGGGGTAATGAGAGGGTTGGAGGCGGAATGGCGGTCGGGAAGGGTGCGTCAGTGTTACCGCCCCCTCCCACGTGCGTACATGTGCAGATGTTGTAGTTTGGATTCGACAAAACGCCTAGTTCCTTCATCTTCAACTCAATCCAAGGACTTGCGGGGGTTGAATTGGGGTCAGTGAGGGCTGTGCGAGAGAATGGAAGCAGGGTTTGTGTGTGCATGCCCTTTCAGACGTACAGAGATGTTGCAGACCAGAAGAAGATGTCGTAATGAGGATACACGGCAGTGAGGAATTCGTGAAGGTATGGGCGCATGAGGTCGGACATCCTCTCTGCCGGGGAGCGGTGGTCGAAGACGGTGTAGTCGATATCCAGAACGAGGAGCCTCTTTCCGGATCTGGGGGTGTTGAGTTGCTTGAATTTGTAGTTTTCCACGCGGTCTTGGATCTTGAGAAGGTTTTCAGGGCGGTGGCGAACCTCAATGTCCACGACGGAGATCACACCGATGTCGTCAACGACGTTCGAATCCTCGACGAGCTCCTCCTCTTCTTCCACCGGCGTTCCCATCATCATCACCTTCGTCGTCACCTTCAAGTTCAAATCTGCCAAGCGCGACTCAGTACCTGCCAATTTACCATCACTACCTTTCAAACCAAGCAACTTCTGACGATCTGGAGGCACATTCGTCTCGTCGAACATCTTCAGCTTCAAATCTAGCACGGTACAATCCAACGGCAACGCGATCTCGAAATCCTTACCATTCCACTTGATGTGAAAGTTAATCTCCAGAGAATCGGTATCCATGACGCGAAAGACAGACAGAAACGAGTGATGACTGAAAGCGCTGGCGAAGCCCGAAACACCAACCAGAACATGCTCTCTTCATCGCTCTTGGGCTTGATATTGGGGTTTCTATTATGTACAATGATGTGTGAAACGCATTAACACATTATCGTGAACAGTTCACGGTTGTTGGATGCACAGAAGTCGGTTTGGAAGTGATTGCGTGTGGGGTTGTGTGTATGCACGCGCTGTTGAGCCCGCATCTCAGGAATATGATACAACAATGATGGATTTCCACAGTTGAATGGGGTGGAAGAAGGTGATGTGTGTGGGAATCAGATGAGTTCCATCTCTCTCTGAAACTCCAGTTGTAGCATGTAGTTGACGAATCCATTGATGAATTCAGTAGCAAAGATCTTGATGGCAGC
>Ga0307375_10006294_pt1 | contig 10987 bp, 11 predicted proteins | sample TR1MG_FD_202531 | JGI IMG/M metagenome (GOLD analysis project Ga0307375, IMG submission 202531) | Soil microbial communities from Risofladan, Vaasa, Finland - TR-1 | ecosystem: Environmental > Terrestrial > Soil > Coastal area > Acid sulfate soil | place: Finland: Risofladan, Vaasa | collected...
TGCATGTTGCCGTCGACGGCGGTCAATTGAGGAAGAAATGTTCATGATAGTGTCCACCAAAGTTAGGTGGACACTATGCTCTTAGCTTTCGCTTACTCAATCAATATGGGACGGCTGGACGCTTACGAACAAACGGCCCCTTTGAGAGAGTCTCTGGTTTACCAAGGCAAGATACCCTAAAAGGGTTGTGCGCGGCGGCGTGAATATGCTCTGAATTTGGCGAATTGAAAGTGCTCAGGCAGTCGTGCTGACACGGCAGCCTTAATATGACGCGAGTTGTCGCTAAACCTTCAAGTTATCGATCTGATCTTTCATTCGATAGCTCTTACCTTCGATAAGAACCGTTTCGGCGTGGTGCAATAGCCGGTCGAGCAGTGCCGACGTGATCACGCTGTCATTGTTGAATATCTCGGCCCAATTTTTAAACGCGCGATTCGTTGTAATGATTGTTGAACTGCGCGTGCAACTTTAGGCTTGACCAGCACAGGCTTGCCGTTATCATCTAATCCGTGCAAGGTGCAAATACGTTCTTGGCGAGAGGTGATAATGTTCATGGATTTCCCCTCCTGCTGGTTTAGATGAAAACGACACTTTCCATCTGGGCACTTTTGATGCCGTTCGCGGAAACTTCTCCGCAGCCTCGGGACGGGGAAGTCCCTTTCATTCGTTAGGTCGCATATGCCAAAATTATCCATAGGAGATAACCGAGACTGGCTACGCCAGCCCCTCAATTTAACGTTACCGGCCATGGATAAGTTACCGTGAAGAAGAAGAGTTTCTTTGAATCCGACAAGTTCGCCAAGGTATTGGCAGAGGATGTCATTCGAGCAAAGCAGCGAATGGAAGACGACCCATCTGACTTTCATCGGAGGGAATTTGTTAGAACAACGTACTCCGCAATTGAAGCCCAGTCTTGGCAGTTAAAGATGTATTTAATTGAGCATGTTATAAATAAAAAGACGGCATCGGTTCATGAAATATCTGCCCTAAAGGAAGAGTCATACGCCATAAATGATAAGGGCGAGATAAATATTCAGCCAAGGGGTTACTCTCTTAAGGTGGGTCTTCGTCTCGTTTTCTCTGTTTTAAAAAATCACGAAGTTCCAGTTCAAATAGACTTCGGCTCCGTAGAGTGGATGAATATTGATAATGCCTTGAAGATAAGAAATCGCGTAATACACCCAAAAAATATGACAGACATCTCTGTTTCAAAAGAAGAGGCTGAGTGCTGCTATCAGGCCTTTGTCTATGTGAACAACATATTGCTAAACACAATTCTTGGCTCTGCATTGGCCGGAATAAATGCTGGAATAAATAAGATGCTAGCAGGTAAAAATAAAAGTTCGTTTTTTTCGTCGGCGAAGTAAAGTGAATTGTCCGCTAACCTTACATTCGAGAGAGACTGGCTACGCCAGCCCCTCAATTCAACGTTGACGCTGTAGAAAATCTCAAAATGCAAAAATCACCATGCTATAAATCAATAAGTTGCGAAGCAATTTTTCTTGGAAACTGGCTTTTTCTACAGCCTCGTTAGCCATGATGAGCCTTTCGATGGCAGTTTGGGCAAACCGCTATGGCATTTTCCACGGTGTCCTTTCCACCGTGAGCCAACTGCGTTTTGTGGTGTACTTCCAAGTAGGGGGCACCGTTTGTTCTCTTTCGAAACGGTGCGATATTTCCACAATTATGGCAAACACCCTTGGCGCGAGCTAGGACTTCAGCAACCACATCGGGATTGCGCTCGTATGTAACCACTTCCCGGATTCTCATCTTCGGTTTTTCCGGTGCCTTTGCTAACCTGGCAGCGCGAGCCTTTGGGTTTTTTAGTGACAGTTCAACACGCTTTGAGAACTCTGCGTTGAAATCCTTGGGTTCCCGCTTAAGTTCGAACCCTAAGCGGTTGAATTCACTTATCGGATCGGAAGTATTAAATGAACTTGGCTTTTGGTTGATGGCAAGTGCATAAATGTATTTGAGTGGGTAGATGCGACCGCTACCACTAACCAAATACCATGCTCGGGGTTGAGTGAAGGGAAAAGGACGCTCGCCGTCGTCGTAGCGACGAATTGCTTTTTTCACGGTTGCTGTAGTAGTTATCTTCATGGCTATGCGCTTCTCTGTTCATGGACGAAAGACTGGAATATGGGCAGCAACATCTTCGTGAGCGATGAAGGATGTGAATTTTCTGGCTTCATCTGAGTATGTCTGATAGAACGACATTGGAGCAAGTAATACGGTTTCCCAAACGTCATAGTTTCCGTATGCAACATTACGTATCCAGGCATCAGCGCGTGCAGCGCAAACTTCCGGTTGATACTTTGTGAATCTTCCCGATGCAAGTTTGTTCTCTATGTGTATTCCAAGACGATGCTTGGATGAACTTTCAAATACGACAAGCACATCGGTCTCGCCCTCGCGCGCGACCATTTCCAATGCGCCAGTTTGGCTATTGGGCAATAAGAGCCTAACTTTACCCCACGGATAATTAGATCTGGACCAAACACACTCTGAGTAGTTAGCCCCGGTCTTGGTCTTGCTGAGGAACCATCTACAGAATCCGGCGTCCGTCTTAAGAGCCTCCTCAAGAGTCAGATCAAGTTCTTTTTCGCTGGACATCATTACCTCGTCATGTAAATGGGAGGGACATCACAGTTATTCATATTACAGAACCGCCCGGATATGTTTTGATTATACGTACAGCACATAATGTTAATTTGAGTACCGCAGTACATTGCGGAAGCTGGCCAGTTCGGAAAGCAGACGTTCAACATTTCCGCACATCGCCCAGGAATATTTCATGCGTTTCACGATTCATTCGCATATTGCGCTGCCGCATCGGCCAACGATCCGCTAATCTTCTTTCGCAACGCAACTGGGGCTGTCACCTCAATGTTGTCACCATACGACATGAGCCACCAGGTTAGTTGCCATGTATCAGCAACAGTGGCCGTCAACTTCACTTGATCGCCTTCGCTTTTTAATTTCTGATCATTTGACAACGGTGTTTCTTCAAGAATGCGTGCGAGAAATGGCGAAATATTCGCGCTCACACGAATCGTTTTACCATTTCCGAACTGCATACCGCCTGCTCGAATATATTCATCCAGATCAAAATCTGCCGGTCTTTTTACAGCCTCGCCAGTACTTGTGGCTTTGTGAATACGATGCATGGCATACAAGCGAACATCGTCATTTTCTAATGCGGTAGCTATCAAATAAGTCACCGCACCACGTGTGACCATAGCCAATGGATGCAGCCGCTTTTGTTTTCCATCCTCATAGGCAATGGCGTGGTAATCAACGTCAATTTGTAGATCGGCAAGCAATGCTTCTTGCACAGTTGCCAAGACGGTAGAATCAATCACTGGTGGAATCAATGGCAAAGTGGGGCTAACCGTTCTCACCTTATTTGCCCACTTCGCCCTGCGATTTTCTTTGCTCAGTGCGGCCAGTTGTTTTTCCGCCTGCCGGAAGCGAGCTTCCAACCCTTCCAACATCGAAACTGGCAATAGCGGTTTTATCGTGTCTTCTACCAAGCGAAGCGACAATGCCTCTGATATTGTCATGGCGGGTAAATCGACAGAAGCGCCTTTAACCCACTTCCAGCCTTGCGGAACACTTCTATCATCCTTATATTAACTTTAACTGTATGGATAATTAATATTTTTTGCGGTTGGCACAATGGAAAAACATTATCTGAGGATTTAAGAAAAAAGTTGGATATATCTATTGCGCAGAATAAAAATATAGATGATTTTGGCGATTTTGGAATTTATTTCTCTTTTAAAGCTTTGGCCAAACTTTAAACTTTCTTTTTGTAATTTCCCCTCTTTTTTGGCACTTCCTCTGGAATCAACGCCACAATATCAAAGACGGCCAAATACTACATCTAGTGTTTACCGCATTTATATGGATACCCCATAAATACAATCTTCAAAGAAATCGATTCGGGTAAATACTTTATTGTCATTTCGATGCATTAATTACCGTGTCCGTTACGTATTTAGCCGGATTGCTCTTTCGTAATTGTAATTCGGGTGAACAATCGAACATAGCGGCTGCGATTTGTTCAGATCTGAATCCAGCTGACAGCATGTTTTTGGCAACGCGAAAATCAATCCGGCTCAAATCAATTGGCAGTCCACGTTCTGTAATCATTTTATAAGTTTGTTGCCAATGACGTTTAAAGGTTTCGATTGACTGGGTGTCAGCATCATCGAATTTCAACGACAACACACCGCCCGCCCCCCCGCGCGGCGTTAAGGCAGGAAGACCTAAATCAGCGACACTGCTGCGGATTAAATCCAGCTCTCTTGACGCTCTGTCACAGATGCATTGCTGGGCATGCAAAACAGTTGCAATGGCGTCACCCCGGCCTTGTTTCTTGTTGAAAAATCCAGCTAAGCGGAATGGATGCACCACACCGGTAAACTTAATATCTCCGTATTCTTGGTTAATTTTTCGAACCAACCGGTTTGCAATGGACTGTTCATCAGGTCCGCCAATCTTGCTAACAATTAAAATTATCTGGCAATTGTCCTCGCTGCTTGCCAATATAAGTGATGGTTTGTATCCTCCTGCAAGCAAGGCTTCAAGCTTAGCCTGCGTAACATCGTCAATAACCAGATGATGGTGACTCAGAGAAATCGGCGTTATGTAGATATCGTAACCGGCCATGTTTTTTTTGGTCAGATCTCGGATAATCATTTCACTTATCAATTCACTTGCAGACCAGAATCGTTCTTGTGTACCGGATTTTTTCCGAACTTTCTCAGCCACATTCCCATAATTTTCCGGGCGAAGCCCATCAAGACGTGGTTTTAGGGTAATACGATATTGATCGCACAGTATTGCCCCTAGCTGCCTTTGGATCTCGTGTCGTTTTTTTTGAACATAATCATTCATGTTTTGTTTCCTTGGTTTCCTGCCTTTACGACGCGCGGCGGGCGCGGCGGGTGTGTCGATTTTGATTTGTTTGGTTTTAAGGGTGGGAGGGTCTTCAGAACTCCCCACCCTCTTATTAAAAGCTCTTAAGAAGCTCTTAAGGAACCTTTGAATCCAACCGAATATGGTTCCGAACACCCTCTTTTACAGCCGATAATGGTTCAGGTTCCAGCCGATATTGGTTCCGGTTGTCTATGTCACCAGCCGATATTGGTTCCGTAGTTTTTGTCCGTCGCTGAAACCAGATTCCCTTTGTGCGTTCGTAGTGAACGGTGTTATCTGCAATCTTGATCCCTAGGTCACGCAACCCGTAATCGTCCATCGTGAGCTGAAGGGCATACTTTCTAGCCATGCGTGCACCACCACCACATCCTATTGCATCCATAGCCTTACAAAGCTGATGGTGCTGATTGGTCGCGTGTGAAAGGCACCAGCGTGCTAGATTTCGAGAAACTTGGTTTTTCAATCCCAAAACTGACTTGATGATCTCAGGCTTTGCTTTGACAATCAGACTGGTCTCAAGTATCGATGTCCAATGTTTACTAAAGGTGATTTTTTTAAGCTTTGCTTTAAATTTGTTGCCTGTTCGCGGTGCATCAGCCTTAGAGTCCCCGACATCGTCTAAAACGCGCCAGGTCTGTCCCCAATCTTCTCCTGATGGCTTGATCGTTACTGCAACCTCTTTCAACTCGGTTAACTTTGATTTGATCCAGTGCCAATCATCACTTAGCAACAATTGTTTTACTTCGACCGCGTCGAATAGAACATTAAGGCGATGATCTTCATCAAACTTTGTGGAAAGTGCGCAAACAGCAATGGCTTCGATTATGTCCTGGTGACGTCCATTGGGTGTCCCGTGATCAAATCTAACCGCCCCCCATGACGATTCAATAATAAGTGGGCACTTGACCCTACCGACTGGCCAAATGGGCAGTCGGTAGTCGTAAATATGCGCAAGGCTTATGACTGATCCGTTACCAATTTTTTCCATATTCATCTTCAGATTTACTATCTCTTGCAATTATTGCAATTCTTTTTCCTTTTTCAGGTACTCGTCTAATATTCCCCTTTATCTTTTCTGTCTGGTTGATTTCCCTGCCATCTTTCACCAGCACTAATCCGCCGTCCTGTTTTATTTCAAAAATAGCAGGAGCACGATTAGTCCATACCGGAGTGGGCATCTCGTTGTACTTGGATACCCCGAATCCAACTAATTTGCGCTCAACTATTGCGTCAACCGCAATGCCGACTGTTTTCGCGTCACGCGGTTGTAGTTGCGATACTCCACCTGCGAACCGGACAGCACCTGGAAAGCCATTACCGCCAGCACGGCTTAAGTAGTGCAGTCGCCAATCCAGATCGTCCTTTGCAGATGCTTGATTCGTATGAGAGATGGAAATGCAGGTCAGCCCCTTCAGTTCTTTGCGTATATGGCGTGCCAATTGTCTTTGTTGGTCGTTATCGATCTCCTTGGAGCCAGAAACAACTGAGCCAATCGTATCGATTACAAGTAATTCAATTCCTTGCTTGCGAATCTCATCCAGTACAGCTCTACCTTCGGTGGAGGTTATCCACTGCTTGCTCCTGCTATCGAAGCGAAACATTTCAAATTCTGGTAAAAAGAACAAGATGTCGGTTTTTTCCGAGACACTCAACCGTTGCAGGTCACGTCCAATCGCGTCATTACCTGATGCTTCGCCTGAAATAAACGCTGTTTTTGTTTTTTCTGTTGCAAGTCCGAACCATAAAGTACCTGACGAAATAGCAGCGGCTAGTGAAAGCAATATCGTGCTTTTCCCTCCTCCTGGTGGGCCACTTATGTCGGCAATCACACCTCGCGGGATAAGCCCATCAACTATATAGGTTATAGGTTCTTGTACTTTTGATAGACAAACAGATGAATGAAATATCTTCATTCCTGTATTCCAACCGACAACACTGTGTAGGCTTGTCCGATCAGTTTGTATTTCGAATAAATTAATTCGTTTGGAGCTTTTTGTCGATTTATAAACTCGACCAAATTACAATAATCTATCAAAATGAAACTCCAAAGAATTGATGCAAAAAATCGCATTTACTCCAAGTATGTTCACACAGAATTAAAGTTTTTCAAGTGGCTTCTGCCAGTTTTTTTAATGCAACACATTAATTGTCAAGGAAAATATTTTTTCAAGAGGCCATCTCCGCAATTTATCATCTGTTAACTAACTGAACTACATTCGATATTTCGCATTTGAATTTTTTGTAATCACCCCACAATCAAAAACTTGTCGTCTGATTAAAGTTTCTCACTTTTGTGATATCTCAAACAAAATGCACGCTTTTAAGATGCGAATGGAATTTTGGATGGCGCATGTAACCGCCGAACATCGCGGCTGAGATTTGCTCAGATATGAATCCAGCTGAAAGTGCGTATTCCGCGGTCATTCGGCCACTGATTCCACGCACATTCGGCCACCCAGTCCACGACAATCCGGCCACTGATTCCATGAACATCCGGCCACCCAGTCCACGGTGATTCGGCCACCCCCGTCAGGGAGCGACGCAAGATAATATTCACCTACCATTCGTCCTTTTATCGGAGCAAAGGACGGATATGGAGAAGTTGTCGATGCGTAAAATCAGAGAAGTTCTACGGCTGAAGTTTGAACTCGATCTGTCTGAACGGCAGATCTCCAAAAGCACACAGATATCCAGGTCCACGATTGGTGACTATCTGCGCCGCTTTGCGGTGTCCGGCTTGTCCTGGCCGCTGCCGGCTGGGCTTGCCGATGCAGATATTGATGCCCGGTTGTTTCCTCCCAAACCCGCGTTGCCGGATGCCTTGCGTCCGACACCGGACTGGTCGCTGATCAATCGTGAAATGCGCCGCAAGGGCGTCACCCTGTTCCTGCTGTGGCAGGAATACAAGACCTGCCAGCCTGACGGCTTTCTCTACAGCTGGTTCTGCGAGAATTATCGGGAATGGTCGGGCAAGCTCGATGCCGTCATGCGTCAGGAACACCTGGCCGGCGAGAAGTGCTTTGTGGACTATTGTGGGCAAACGATGCCCATCACCGATCGTGATACGGGCGAGATCCGCCAGGCGCAGATCTTTGTTGGCGTGATGGGTGCGTCCAACTACACCTATTGCGACGCGACCTGGAGCCAAACCTTGCCAGACTGGATCGGCAGCCACATCCGCATGCTAGAGTACTTCGGCGCATCCCCGGAAATCCTCGTCCCGGACAATCTCAAGAGCGGGGTTAGCAAAACCTGCCGTTATGAGCCTGACACCAATCCGAGCTATCACGACTTCGCCAATCACTACTGTATCGCCGTGATCCCGGCGCGCAGCCGAAAACCGCGTGACAAGGCCAAAGTGGAATGTGGCGTATTGGTTGTTTCTCGCTGGGTACTGGCCTGCCTGCGCAACCGCGCCTTCTTCAGCTTGGCGGAACTGAACACGGCGATCAGCGAGTTGCTCGTGCGGCTGAATCAGCGACCATTCAAGAAACTGGCAGGATGCCGGGAAATGCTGTTCCGTACCGTGGACTACCCGGTGATGCGCGCGTTGCCTGTGGAGCGCCATGTCTTCAGCGAATGGAAGAGGGTGCGTATGGGTCTGGATTACCACGTTGAAATCGATGCGCGCTACTACTCGGCGCCGTACGCGTTGATTGGCAAACAACTGGATGTCAACTTCAGCGAGTACGTTGTCGAAATCCTGCATCGCGGTCAGCGTGTCGCCAGTCACGCCAGATCACACGGCAACGGCAGGCGTTATTCGACACAGTCCGAGCATATGCCCAAGGGCCACCGTGAAATGGCGGAATGGACGCCGGAGCGCATCGTGAACTGGGCGGCATCCGTTGGCGAACATACGGCTAAGCTGATTGATGCCCTGATCGAACGCAAGCCGCATCCCCAGCAGGCATTCCGGGCGGCGGCGGGCATCATTCGCCTGGGCAAGCATTATGGAAACGACCGGGTCGAAGCTGCTTGCCGCAGGGCCTATACCACCAACGCCATCAGCTACTCCTCCGTGGATTCCATTCTGAAGCATCGGCTGGATGAACTGCCGCTACCGCAGGATACCCAGCAAAGCAGCCTGCCGCTGTTCCATGACAACGTGCGTGGCGCGGGCTACTACCACTGAGTCACAAACGATTACCACGACCAAATACAACAACTGACAGGAGCATTAAACCATGATGTATCACCCCACCTTGGACAAACTGCAACAACTGAAACTAACCGGCATGCTGCGCGCACTGCAAGATCAGGAAGGCATTCCGGACATCCGCACCATGCCGTTCGAAGAGCGGCTCGGTTTGATGGTGGATCGGGAGCTGACTGATCGGGACAACCGGCGTATGCAGACGCGGTTGCGTGCGGCAAAACTGAAACACGGTGCGGCGCTGGAAGATATCGACTTCAAAAGCGCGCGCGGACTGGATCGTTCACTGATCATGAAGCTGGCGGGTTGTGAATGGGTCACAGAACATTTGAATGTGCTGATCACCGGTGCGACGGGTGTCGGCAAGACTTGGCTGGCGTGCGCCCTGGCGCACAAAGCCTGCCGTGAAGGATACAGCTCGTATTACGTCAGGCTGTCGCGCTTGTTTCAGGATCTGGATATCGGACGCGCGGATGGTCGCTACGCCAAGATGATGCGGCAAATGGCCAAGACCGACGTGCTGGTATGCGATGACTGGGGACTGGCGGTGTTAACCGATCAGCACAGGCGTGATTTACTGGAAATACTGGACGACCGTTACAACCTGCGCGCGACGGTGATTACGAGCCAGTTACCCATCGCCCACTGGCATGAGGCGGTGGGCGACCCGACACTGGCCGATGCCATCCTGGATCGTGTGGTGCACAACGCCTACAAGATCAATCTGAGCGGAAGCTCGATGCGCAAAGAAAGGGAAAAATTGACAACCGCCAGGCCCACACCTTAACCTGAAAATCTTGCGTCGCTTCGCTCCGACTGACCCGGCCGGATACTCGTGGAGCAGGTGGCCGAATCATGCTGGAATGGGTGGCCGAATGGCGTGGAATGCGCAGAAAGCATGCTTTTGCTAACGTGGAAATTAATCTGGCTTATATAAATTGGCATCCAACATTCTGAAATCTGTGGTGATAACCCCGCTTTTTGATTCAAATATCTTTCTAAATACCAAGGTATCTATTATTTTTTTATTTCTTGTCAATATTCTTTATTTGAACAAATTGATTGTTTTAGCTATAGCTAAACCTATAGCTAAACCTATAGCTAAACCTATAGCTAAATAATAAATTGATACTGGGCGTGGGTTACAGCGGTTTTTGTCTGATTGTTTTTAATTAATATTGGATTAATTAATGCGATTAATATTGATTAATTTTTGATTAATATTGATTAATGTCGATTAATTTTTGATTAATATTGATCTCAGTAGAGTCCGGCAATATTGCTCAGACGGTTATATAACAACTTGATTAGGAATTGGAAATAGTATGTCCAGGGGTGTCACCGACTTGAACGTGAATTTTTTGGGAAACTGGGGGGTTTCTCCCGTGGCTTCCCATCATGTATTCAGGCAAATTGGTGTTTGCGCCGTTTGGGTGTCCAATAGGAGTCGCCCATTTGCCAGCCAGGTAGGCTGGATTAGGGGAAAGTGGAGAGGGTGGGCGCAAGCTATCTTGCAATTAGTCCGTATTTAAATAGCGGGTTTGCATCAGAGCATCATGTCGAGATCATTCTATCTTCTGTGCAAGGCCGAAAGAGAACTGAAACGAGAATAATCTCGGCAACTCCGACAAGGAATATATCCGGCAAAATCCGGCAAAAAACACCGGCAAAATCGATTATTTCGGGTTATATGAGATTATGCTGAATTATGGTAAGCTGTTGTTTTTACTTGGTGCGAAAGACAGGAATCGAACCTGCACGCCTTGCGGCGCTGGAACCTAAATCCAGTGCGTCTACCAATTCCGCCACTTTCGCGCTGTTTGCTTCCAGCTTCGGGCGGGATTATATCACTAAGCGGCTATTCTACTAACCGGGCGCGTTTAT
>Ga0307375_10006295_pt1 | contig 10985 bp, 14 predicted proteins | sample TR1MG_FD_202531 | JGI IMG/M metagenome (GOLD analysis project Ga0307375, IMG submission 202531) | Soil microbial communities from Risofladan, Vaasa, Finland - TR-1 | ecosystem: Environmental > Terrestrial > Soil > Coastal area > Acid sulfate soil | place: Finland: Risofladan, Vaasa | collected...
TGGATTCGCAAGCCGGGCAAAGCAGCGCGGTCGATTACAGCGTCGCGGACTTTACCGCCCAGGCGGATTCCGCGCCGATTACGATTACGCGTTCACAGAGCGCCAGCACCAACATCACGATTACGCCGGAGGGAGGTTCGTTTGATAACGGCATCAGCCTGGCGTGCTCGGGCTTGCCGGCTGGCGTCGGGTGCGCGTTCAGTCCGGCGACGATAACTCCGGGCACAGCCAACGCCTCGGTAAAACTTACCGTCGGCTTCACCCAATCGGCACAGAACCACACGAGCTTTGCGCCGATCTACGCAACCCTGGGGTTTGGATGCTTCGGGATATTGTTGGCAGGAACGACGCGCAAGCGCTGGCTCAAGCTGGCGATTGGGTTGGCTGCGGTTGCGTTAGTCGTACTTGGTATGTCGGGTTGTGGCGGCGGAAACATGATGTCGTCAACTGCTCCGCCCACTCCGACAACTTCCAGCTTCACGGTTACAGTCACAGCAACGTCCGGTTCCGTGCAACACACTTCAAGCTTCACCCTCAACGTGCAGCAGTAAGCTGCCTCCAGTTGCAGAAAGGCCATCGGAGCTCATGCCGATGGCCTCTTTTTGCGATCAACTGCGGGATTCAACCGCGTCTGTTTCTTCTTAATCCCATGCCTTCTTGCCGAACCACGCTACCACAGCAATCCCCAACGCCAGGACCATCTCCAAGCCAGTTCCCGGCCAGTCCACCCTGGCCCCGGGAACGCCTTCGAATCTCGATGTCCAATAGGGCGCGTGTCCAAGCGCACGGCGCAGTTCCGGCAGCGATGGATGCACCTGCACCCAGTCGGGGCAAATCCCCAGAATAAACACACATATGACTGCCGCGACGGCGGTCGACAGCAGAAACTTTCGCACGAGGGGCTCCTGATATAGCTTGTCGCACAGGTCTCAACAATTGAAAAGACACTGCTCCCGACACCGTCTATTCAATCGTGCGACATTGGCTCCGCCAATCACCCGAAGTGGTCATCACACGCCTTCAGATTTATCTGTATCAATCTGAGGCAGATCACGGGAGATCCGTAGCGGTGTCTACGGTTTCATCAGGAACTCGGGGGCGAGTCCCGCCACGTTGGCTCTTCAGTCGTCCCACTCGACCACATAGTTGCGCCGATTTCCCTTGTCGTCGAAGACTCGTACCACAAGCTTGTGGTGAGCGCCAGGGGTGTAGCTGCCAACCTGCCGGAAGACCCGCTGATAGCTCTGAGTGTCGGGGTCGAGTCCGCCGGATCCGATCGTAAAACCGTCCAGTATGGTGTCCACGGAAGATATAGACTCCTCACCCTCAGCGGTCGCGCACACCGTAACGTCATACCCCATGACGACATTTCGCGCATAGGTTGCCGAAACTTTCATTGGATCGTCTCCTTTGTCGATTTACACGGCTTCTTGCTTACGGATGAGATGGGAATATGAAAACTGCTCCGATTGCAATGCCCTCAAATCACTGCAAAATTTGGGCCTGGAACCCAATTCCAAAAGGAAACAGTTGAGCGTCTGCAAGAGATTACTGCACGGACGTACAAAGTCAAGGCGCATTCTTCCGGCCTGGTCACGTTGGTTGCCCGCCACTCTTTTCCACTCTTCGGGTTACTACTGGCATGTGCGCTGCGAGGGAGGGTGCGCCTCGAATTGGCTGCGAGGCGTCTGCCGTGATCCCTCCACGCCTACGGAGTGACTCATGAAAAAATTATCGATCATTGCCGCCCTGTTTCTCTTTTGTTTCGTTGTGACTGCCGCGCAAGCGCAGCAGTTGGATGCCGCATTCGGATTCAGCGCGCTATCCGCGCCATCCTCCTTCAGTCCAGTTAGCGGTCACGGTTCACAGACAGTCGGCGGCGGGACATTTCCAACTTTCAGCGCCGATGTGCTTTTTAAGCATCATCTCGGCTTCCAAGGGGAAGTCGCGTTCCGCGCTAAACAGAATCTCTACCAGGGATACCAACCTTTCCGGCCAATCTTCTACGACTTTAACGGCATCTGGGCGCCGCCCCTTGGCAAGAAAATGGCTGCCGAGGTGATGGGTGGCATTGGCTCCCTCAGCAGCCGTTTCTACCAGTCCGGCTATAGTTGCAGCTTCACAGGGTGTACCGATTACGTCAGCAGCAATCACCTGCTCGGACACGTAGGGTTCGGGCTTCGCTACTATGTCTGGAACTCCGTCTTCATCCGCCCGGAAGCGCACTTCTACTTCATACGCAATAATTACGAATTCAGCGGGCCACGAGCAGCGCGGTATGGCATCTCCATCGGCTATACGTTCGGGAAAGAATAAGCAGGCGGATCAGGTGGATGCGTATCGCCCGGAATCACCTTGGATTCCCGGGTGGGTTGGCTGGCGGATGAGTTTCCTCGGTCTTTGCGTTTGGAAAGGTCGTGGAACTCATCCCCTTCAGCTTTCCCTGGAGAATTAATTGCACGTCTGCGACAGCCGTATCGTATGGCGGCTCGCCATCGTAAAAGCGATACGTCGTGTGTGACGTTGGGGAATACCCGTCCAGGGAGAACATTCTCTGTCCCGCCGCCGCTTCCTTCGGATGCTTCCTTGCCCACAACGGCTGGTCCCCATCGTTTGACTCCACGGTCACACGATAGGTCTGTTGTCCCTGCGGATTGAATATATTGAACCAGTAGCGATATCTGTCCTTCCCGGCAAGGTCGGGATAGAACTCCATCACCTGCACCTTGCGGAGCCCCATGTCGAATACGTCTGTTATGAAGCTGAAGTTCTTCGGTAGCTTCCCTTCGCTCTTGAGCTGCTTCACGTACTCCAATTCCTGTTCGCGTTCCTTCTTGAAACGTCCCAGGCTATACGCCTCCAATAGGCCGGCGACGTTGTGCCATTCACCCGGTCGAAGCGCGAGCGCCAGTTTGAACCGCTCGATGGCCGAGGGGTAATCGTGAAGTTGCAGCGAGCAGTTTCCGGACATGTTGAGCGCCACGATGTTGTCCGGAGTTTTTACCAGTACCTCGTTGAACAAGCGCAGCGCGCGGACATAGTCCTGCCGGTAGAACGCGGCGCCGGCCTCGCGCATGGTTGCCTCGGAGGCGTCCGTCGCCTGCGAGGCCGCGGGCAACTTTTCGACGGGCGATTGTTCCAGTGGCTTTGATTGCGGAGCGGGTTGCGCCTGCGCGAATAATGGAAAGGCCGCAACAAAGATCAACATGATGCGTACCGCTTGTCCCATGAAGCACTCCCTCGTCTCCAACCAGAACTCCATCGTAGGGCGAATTGTTTTCGAAACCCAGCGAACACTTCACAGTTCGATATAATTCGACGGAATTCTGGCCGCTGATTCCGTCAGGTTCCCTGGGCGCTATAGAACTTTATCTCTCTATCCAATTCATTTACAATTTCTCCTCTGCTCAGAATGGATAGTAAAGATAAGTATTTTGTTTGCTTTAGCATCATTGAGGTGGCATGTTATTTAATTCGCTTCAGTTCTGCTTGTTTTTTGCAGTTGTAACAACTCTTTACTACGCCCTGGAATGGCGCTGGCGCTGGAAGATGCTTCTGGTAGCCAGTTGCGTTTTTTACATGGCGTTTATTCCCGCCTATATATTCATCCTTTTCTCGACCATCCTGATTGACTATTTCATGGGCATGATGATTGCCAAGTCAACCGGACGCAGGCGGTTGATTTATCTGCAGGTAAGTATTGTAAGCACATGCCTAGTTCTGTTTGTGTTCAAGTATTTCAATTTTTTTGGAATGACAGTGCGGGAACTGCAGAACCTGTTGGGAGCAGCCCAGGATTTTCCGATCGCCCACATCATCCTCCCGATTGGACTCTCGTTTCACACCTTCCAGAGCCTCAGCTATGTTATCGAGGTGTATCGCGGGCGCCAGGAACCTGAGCGAAATTTCGGCATCTATTCCCTCTATGTGATGTTCTATCCGCAACTGGTTGCCGGTCCGATTGAGCGACCTCAAAACCTGCTCCACCAGTTCTACGAAGACCACCGCTTCGATCTTTCCAATTTTGCCTACGGTCTCACTCTGATTGGCTGGGGATTCTTTCAAAAGATGGTGATCGCGGACCGAGCGGCGGTTTATGTAAACTCGGTTTACAACCAATGGAGCATTCACTCTGGACTTTCGCTCCTGGTCGCGACATTGCTATTCGCGGTCCAAATCTACGCGGATTTTGCGGGATATTCCTGCATCGCCATTGGGTGCGCCCGGGTCATGGGCATTCAACTCATGACGAACTTCAATCACCCGTACTTTTCAAAAAGTATTGGCGAGTTCTGGCAGCGCTGGCATATTTCACTTTCCACCTGGTTCAGGGATTACGTGTATATCCCGCTCGGCGGCAATCGCGTTTCGGTTTCCCGTCATTACGTCAACCTGCTGCTGACGTTTGCGATCAGTGGATTATGGCACGGAGCAAATTGGACATTCGTAATTTGGGGAACTTACAACGGGGTTCTGCTTGTCATTGAAAGTTATTTCCATTCCCTAGGCTGGCGCTATCCGAGGAACCTGATTGGAAATATCCTACGACGCACAGTCGTGCTCGTCAGCATCTGTTTCGGTTGGATCTTCTTCCGCGCCGATAGTCTGGAAGCGGCCGTCGGCATCATCCGGCGAATCGCTACCGACACATCGTTCAGCCTCTCCAGCGTCGAATTCGCCGTCCTGCCGTTCTCGGGTGACAATACCGCTTTCGCCGTTGGTCTGGTCACTTGCTTGCTGATTGCAATTATGTTCATGCTTGAGATCGGAGCGGAACTCAACTTCCGAAAGGTTCGCGGACTCCTCCATTACTCATTGTCATATCAATTTGCCACGACGCTTGCAATGTTTGAGTTTATTATGCTGTTCGGCGTTCTGAGAGCATCTGCATTCATCTACTTCCAATTCTGAGATTAGGTTCGAGATCAGCGAATGGCCACTATTGTGAGCACACCGACACAGGAAAGATCATCGACCCGAACGGGTTGGCCTTACCTTGGCAAACTCGCGATCTCGGCATTTGGAATACTTCTTTGCCTCGTGACTATTAAGTTCTTCACGGAGCATCTTCTGGCACCGAGGAATATGGGGCTGAATGGAGCGCTTGTTCAGCGCAACCTTGATTTGCTCCTGATTGGCTCCTCTCACACCAGGCAAAGTTACGATATACGCCTGTTGGAGAAGACAACTGGTCTTTCAGCGTTCGCCCTTGCCTATAACGGTGACGATCTGAAAACCATGTCGCAGATCATCGATTATCTGGTCTCAAGGCCTGACCGTTGTCCGCGTTACATCGTCGTCGAGGCATATAGTGCACTTCTCGGGCGTAAGCCCGATCTGCAGGATCCTCGATACTTTTTCGACGCTCCTCCTGCCTTGAAGATGAGGATTATCCGCACTTATCTCTCTGAGCACCGTCGTCCATCCGCTCTCCTCGACGTCTTTGATCTCGTTGTCAACCGTGGGAATGAAGCCATCGTAACTTACCCTGTCAATTCGCTTCTCCTGAAGAGGCTTGCTTACAGAGGCGGTCCAACCGGCATCAAAACTCCCGGCGTGTCCGCCGAACAGTTCAGCCATTTTACTTCCGACGCCACCAGCGGCCAACCCGACCCCGTCCAACTCGCAGCTCTCTATCGAATCATCGACATCGCGGAACACCACAATATATCCGTCATTTTCATCGAAAGCCCGCTTCCTAAACCGGTTTCATCCGATCCAAAAATCCAGGCGTTGAAGGCCGACTTTCGTGAAATCTTGGAAGCCCACCATCTTCGCTACATCAACGGCGATCTGGACTTCCCTAATTCCGATCCTTCCATGTTCGAGGACAATAATCATCTCTCCGCAGCTGGACGAGAAAAATTTACGCTCGACGTATCGGCTGATCTGAAAACCTGGATCGCATCGCTGCCCAAAAATCGGGCAGCAGCAATTTCGCGTTAGGGCACAAACGCAGGGATATGGCGTTCTTTGCTCCATAGTGCAGGGTGCAAACGATTGTCGTGCGGCTACTTTCCTCGCAAGTAGGCGTCGTTGCTGTCCAGCCAGTCCTTGCGCGGGGGATTGAACACGTCGAGATCGATGGTGTCTTCCAGCGCCTCGGCTCCGTGCGGCACGTTGGGAGGGATACACAGGACTTCTCCCGCACGCACTACGATCTCCTTGCCCGCGACCGTGAACTTCAGCGCCCCTTCCAGTATGTAGGCTACCTGCTCGTTTTCGTGGCTGTGTTCCGGCACAACTACGCCCTTGCGCAGCCGGAAGCGCGCCAACATCACATTCTTTCCCGTGATCACTTGACGTTCCAAAAGGGGATTCAATTGCTCCACTGCGACATCCTGCCAACGTAAGTGCGTTACCCCCATCATTACCTCGCGATTTCAGGCGATTAGTATGCCGCCGGTGACATGTTTCGATTCAAGCAACGGGAGTAAGTTACTCGCCGGTTACCAGAGAGACCCTTTATGTTATCTGCCAATTAGCTCATAATTTCATAGTTAAATTATTGCTTTGTTACATTTACCGATATCGATTATGAAAAGAGAGAGCTGCTGTGGCTCTCGGTGGATCTCCAGGTCACGTGGGAGGCGTCACGATGAAGGCCGGCCGTTTTGCCCTCCTCTTATGCATCGCGCTGCTCGTACTCGCAACACCGTCGTGGGCTGATCCTATCAGCTTCAACTTCAGCACATTCAATAACTCGTCAGGCGCCACAAGTGCGACGTTCACCGCTGGTCCCTATACGCTGGTAGCAACGGGATATACCTACAACTGGTATCACCATACCCTGTCAGAAACTCCGCTCCACTACACATCGGGCAGCGGGCTCAATGGAGGGCTTGGACTAACCAACTACAACAACCAGCAGATAGGCGTGAATCAGTTCATTCAACTCGACCTTGGTTCGATGCAGTTCCACCTGGTTGGCGTGATCGGCAGCATTCAGTGCAGCGATGCGTGGAGCATCTGGGGTTCGCAATCCGAAGGCTGCTGGCGTGGGAACAATTGCGCGCTCAACACCATGACCGGAACCTCATCTACGGTGGACTTCACCCCATGGAACGGCGATCGCTACATCAACATTGGCGCCAGTAGTGGTGGCGTGTTGATCAACTCGTTGACGACAGATAATCCCGTGCCCGAACCAAGCACTATCGTGTTACTGATTACGGGCCTTGCCGCGATGTCGACGATCATCAAGAAGCGCATGTTCTGATCGCCGCGTGTGTCGGGGCCTATGGCCGACGAGAAATTTCCGAACATTTCCCAGGAGCCACAGTGAATAGCCACTGTGGCTCTTTTGTTATTTCGGCTCTCCGTGACGAAATACCTCGTCGCAATAACAGTGAGTAGCACATGTAACTCCAAGCAGTAATAATCTTCGCAGTTACGGAAGGGTGAGTACATCCCCAGCAAAATCGCGTACTTTCCCTGTACACCGATTTGTGCCGGTGTTAGATTTCGAACATACGGGGAAGAGGATCCATCCTCAGGCTCTCTGCAAGGGCCCTATGTCACGTGGGGGAAATGACAAATGAAAACAGTGCGACTGACGGTTCTTCTGTGTGCCGCGATGTTGATGCTCGCGCTCCCGGCCTGGGCTGATCCAATCAGCTTCAATTTCAACAGCTTCAACAATTCGTCGGGCGCCTCCACGGCTACCTTTACGGCCGGACCTTACACGCTCGTGGTGACAGGCTATTCGTGGAATCCGACCTCCCAGCAACTGAGCACGACTCCGCTTTACTACAAGACACAGGGCGGAGACGAAACAGGTCTGGGATTGGCCAATTTTTCCGATCAGGAAATTGGCGTCAACCAGTTTATCCAGCTTGATCTCGGCACGATGCAGTTTCACCTTGTTGGCGTCATCGGCAGCATTCAAGCCAATGAAGGCTGGAAGATCTGGGGCTCGCAATCCGGTGGATGCTGGTCCGGAAGCAATTGCGCGCTCAACACTATTACCGGGACGGCGACCAGCGTTGACTTCTCGCCATGGAACGGCGACCGCTACATCAACATCGGCGCCAGCGCCGGCAACGTGCTGCTCAACACCATGACCGCTGATAACCCGGTGCCGGAGCCGAGCACGATCGTCCTGCTGCTGACTGGACTGGTCGGCATGTCGACGATCATCAAGAAGAAAATTTTCTAAGCCTGCATCCCGGAACAAGCTTGAGCGAATCAAATGCCCATTCCTCCTCGGAGTGGGCATTCTGCTTATTGCGGATATTCATGGAGCCGTTGTAACGCACGAAAGCGATTCCGCCTATGTCACCTTCAGCACCATGCAAGTGATGTCGTCATGTTGCGGAGTATTTCCCACGAACGTATCCAGGTTCACCATGATGTGGCTCAGCAGCGCTCTTGCGGGAAAGTCGGCGCCCGCGTTGATCTGTGCGATCAACCGCTCCTCGCCATACTCCTCATCCGTATCGTTAATGGCTTCCACCACGCCATCCGTGAAGATCACCAGCCAGTCGCCGCTCTCCAGCGAAACTGTTTCAGATTCGTAAGGCGCGTCCGGCAGTATTCCGAGCGGGACGCCACCTTTGTTCAACCGTTCAAACGTGCCTGCCTTGCGACGCAGCATCGGGGCGTTGTGCCCTGCATTGATATAAGTCAATGTCTTGCCGGCCGGATCATATTCACCCAGGACCGCCGTGGTAAACCGCAAGCCGCCCTGGCTGTTCTTGCAGGCATAACGGTTCATGCTGCCTGCCAGATCCACCAGTGAACACGGTACATCGGACAGCGTCCTGAGGCTTGCCTGGAACGTCGCCATGAGCAGCGCCGCAGGAATGCTCTTCCCGGCGACGTCGGCCACCGCCAGCAGGTAGCGCTTGTCGCTGCCCTCGCCGGCGCCACGCTGGAACATGTCGTAGAAATCACCGGCAACGGTGTTCGCCGGACGAGTGGCAAACGCAATTTCCAGCCCGGGAACTTCCGGAGGACTCGACGGCAGCAGCCATGCCTGGATCTCGCGCGCAATCTGCAGGTCGCGCTTCATCACGACGCGGTCGCCCACCTCCAGAACCAGCAGCAGGAACATCAGCAGGCCGCCTGCGAAATGGAAACTTACAGCCGAGGAGTTCGACTGATTCGACTGTCCACCCGGCAACAGGATCAGAATCAGCGCCACCAGCAGCAAGACTCTCCGCGCCGGGGAAAGCTTTTCGATGAAGGCCCAGAAGAATTGCTTGGCAACGTCGAGGTAACGACGGCCCTTCGTCACTCCCTTGTTCCGGTCGAAATCCACGTCGCGTGAATACAGCCGGTAGCTGGCCTTCGCCTCCGATTGGAATTGGCCCCAGAGCTGATTCAGCTCAAGCCCTTCCGTCACACGATGCCAGAAGCGCTCCCACCAATGGGAGCGGATGTCCCTGTATGCACGTTGTCCCCCTGCCGGAGGTTGTGAAGGAGTTGCCATTGGAGTGGAGACATTATAGACGCAGCGGCGGAATCCGGCGGCAAATCAAAAGGTGTCAGTTCCCGAGTAAACTCACGCACCCGCAGGGGAGAACAGACACGCCCGCCAGCCGCTCAGAAAGGTGGCGTGTAGCGGAAAGCGCGACACGACAGAATCGCGCATCGCTTCCCTATTTCCGCTTCCAGCCCTGTTGATATTTTTTGCCAAAGGCGGCAGTGGGGGGACGAAACTGGTGGCACTTTCCGCATTTGCACGCACCCTTGGGACCATCCACGGTTTTGCCTGCCGCGTGGTCCGCTTCCAGGCATCCACAGTTAGAGCATTTTTTCTCGGTCATGTCTTCATTGTAGACGCAACGGCAAGTCTCACGGCGAAAACGGCATTCAGCCGCAGTTTGGGAGACACTCCGCAGGCAACCGCGCCTCTGCACTTTTTTGCGATACACTAATCTTCGCGGAACTCTCCGGGCCCGTAGCTCAACGGTCAGAGCAGAGGACTCATAATCCTTTGGTTGTAGGTTCGAATCCTACCGGGCCCACCAGGTCTCCCATAACAGCGGGTGAGGCGAATGCGAGCGCTGTCTCGCGCGAGTAGGCGGCGAGGGCAGAGCAGGCGCAATGCGCCGTTGCGAGCCCTCAAAATAACGCCCAGAGGACAAATAATCCTTTGGTCGTAGGTTCGAATCCTACCGGGCCCACCACGTTCCTGATCTTCTGATTTCCCAATTTTCGTGTCTTCGGGGCCCGTCTCCTGCTACCTTTCTCCTTAGCGATTTCCGAGGAGGCGACTGATGCGGCGAATCCTGTCTATTGCTATCACGCTCTGTGGGCTTTTGCTCGCCTGCAGCTTCGTCGTGGCTCAGGAACAAAAGACAGCGTCCGCGCAGGAGCAGGGGAAGCCTCCGGCGTTGACACCGTCCGCCAAACTCGCTGCCGCCCGAACTGCTTACTTGAAGCGTGTTGGCGGTAACGAAATCGCTTACAACGTAATCGAAACTTCCATGGAAGGATGGGGACGGTTTCTCCTCGCCGATTCGCCCGAGAAGGCTGACATTATCATTGACGTTTCCGGTCCGAGCGAAGATGGTGATGTCTCCGTCTCCAGCAGGACCAGGACCGATGGTGTCTCCGGCAGGCCCGAGCAGTCGACGACGACCTCTCGCGACCTGTCGAACGCACCCGTCAAGCTGGTGGTTTTCGACGCAAAGACAAAAATGCTGCTCTGGTCCGGCACGGAGAATCCCAAGGGCGGTTTCAAGCAGAAGACGCGCGACGATCACCTGGTGCAAGCTGCAAACAAGCTCTTTACCCGTTTTCACGATCGTGTAGAGCCGCCGCTCGCGCACTGAGTGACGCTTGCCCGGTTCCGTTTTTCCCCTCATTCAAACAGTCCCATTTGGGAATACTTCCCCAAACCACCAACTAACGTGCTATTTTTCTTCTCCCGTATGGCCGCAAAAGCATCAAATTATTGCTAAGCTCCGATGTAGTCAGGTGTGAACTCCCGTAGCTGTGAGCCGGTCCGCAGATTTCAAGCTTGAATCACTTCCATG
>Ga0307375_10006298_pt1 | contig 10984 bp, 22 predicted proteins | sample TR1MG_FD_202531 | JGI IMG/M metagenome (GOLD analysis project Ga0307375, IMG submission 202531) | Soil microbial communities from Risofladan, Vaasa, Finland - TR-1 | ecosystem: Environmental > Terrestrial > Soil > Coastal area > Acid sulfate soil | place: Finland: Risofladan, Vaasa | collected...
GTGTCAGACGAAGCTGGTAAAGAAATAAGAGAAGATTGTCAGCCAGATACTTGTTCACCATCTCCGAATGATCATCCAGAACAGTTTTGTACCCCTGAAATACAAAATCAAGATGCATCTGTTGTTATGCCGGCATATAACTTTAGAGATCTATTTGACAGTCTAGTTGCTAAACAGAAAATAAAACATATAGAAGAAAAACTTCAAGGAAAAACTTTTAAATATGAATTTAACTGTCAATACTTTTTAAAAAAAATAAGTGGTGATGATTTAGTAGATAACTATCTAACAAAAATGGGAGAAATCGTCACAGTTTCTATTACTTCTCAAACTATTATTATAATACTTCATAATGATTTTCTTCATAAATTTACTATAGATTTATCTACTTATACTGATGTTCATGTATTAACGTGTACAAATAACATAGATGGTGTAAACGATGAATATGAATACATAAACCAACAGTTTAAGAAGATTTTAAGACCAACAATAGAAAGAGCTTCATTAGAATGGGGAGCTATGTTAGATGGTAAAGTGAAGTTTTTTCGTTTAGAGGAAGATCTAGATGATATTTTTCATAATGAGGCATATCCATATATAGATATTGAAAAATTAACCAAAGAATTTTACGAATCATCTTCTCCAATACTTATATTTCTTGGACCCCCAGGAACTGGAAAAACAAGATTGATTAGAAATATATTAAAACATAAAGCATCTCTGAATCGAAAATCAAAAGTAGAGTGTATTTTTACATCTGATCAAAAAATTATAGAAGATGGTTTTATATTTACTAATTTTCTAACAGGTAATTATGATATATTAGTTCTTGAAGATATAGATTTTCATTTAACTCCAAGAACTGATGGGAATACATCAATGTACCATTTATTAAATATTTCAAATGGGATAGCTTCTAATTATATGAAACATAAAAAAATCATATTATCAACAAATTTGCCTAATATAAATAATATTGATACAGCTCTAATGAGACCAGGAAGATGTTTTGATATTATTAAAACAAGACCATTAGACAAAAATGAATCATTAATTTTACTTAAACTTATTGGCAAGACAACAAAACTTGAAGATAAGAAATATCCAATAAGCGAACTATATAATATTGATCAAAAAGCAAGAAAAGTGACAATTAAATCTAGAAAGGGAATAAGTAAAAAGGCCGGTTTTTAAACAAGTGAAAGGAGCCAATCATGACGAAAGGTGGATATTGGGTTCCAGCAAAAATAGAAGATGAAATTATAACATATTCATATGAACGTCATGCTCCAGTTAAGTTAAAAGGCACCTCATACTTATATTGTAAATATTGTGGTTTATTATATCTTAAAAATTCAATAACAAGATGGTGTATTCATATGGGATGTAATAATGCATATCATAGAGATTATAAAAGGATGTTAAATAAAAAATGAAAGGATAAATCAAAGAAATGATAAATGGTGAATACATATTAGTTGAAGCCCCTGAAAAATATCCTGGTAAAAATATAGAGGAATGTATGTATATGAACACCATTTAGTATATTGGCAAAATACTGGGTATATTCTTAAACCAGGAGAAGAACTTCATCATAAGAATAATAAAAAACATGAAAATTATTTTGAAAATTTAAGATTAACAACTAAACCACTACACTCAAAAGAACATGGTAGATATAAATCAGCGATATTAGTTAAACTGAGATGCCCATCATGTAATAAAATATTTTTTAGAAGACAAGGTATGACACATTTAATTAAATCATCAAGTGCAGAAGCAACTTGTTGTTCTAGAAAATGCGGGTGTAAATGGGTAGCAATAAAAAGAAACAATAAAGATTTAGCAAAATTTAGAAAATCAAATAATGTTGTAGAAGTATTTACAACAAATTCATATTGGGAGGCTAAAATGGAAATACCAAAATATGATGAATGTAGGCTAAAAGAGCCAGAAGAAAGAACTCCATTAGATAATTTTGTACTTTATTATGCTCCGACAGGTAGAGAAGGTCTTTTTGCTAAAAATCTCATTAAACTTTTAGAGTGGGTCGCCTCTCAATCAGGCGTTGAAAATGACCGCAGCAGTAATTGCTCAGTATGTGGCAAAGAATTAAAACTGATTTGTAAAAAATGCGCTACTCCGCCAGTCTCAACAACTGCGGCAGTTTAAATATTTTATTGGGAGGCTTAGATGGACATTAATATTATAACTTTTAATTCAGTTCCACATAGTGCTTATCTAAATCCACTTGTAGCTCTTAAAAGATATAGAACCCTAAGTGAAGATGAGGATATTATTGGTTATTACGGAATTATCACATTACCAGTACAAGACGCCTCTCAATCAGGCGTTGAAGCAGATGTGGAAAGTCGAGATGATTTAGAAGAACAGTTTTCACCTCATGAATGGATTCCGGGTGGCATTGATAAATAATTATCGCACTGCTTAACTAATCAATTATGCGAAATCTTTAATACAATTAATCCAAGGTCGCTCAGTGGTAGTAGCAGTGCACTGTTAATGCACCGTGTCGAAAGACCATCGCAGGTTCGATCCCTGCCCTTGGAGCTAAACTTTTAAAATAGGTGAAAAAATGGAACTTTTTAAAATTACAATAGGAATCAAGAAAAAATTCTATGAATCTAAAAAATCATTTGAAAATTTTTGGAAATATCATACAAGATATTCAAGTTGGTATAATATTGTTGCTTATCAGATAGATTGGAAAAATCATTGCTGGAAAGAAATAAGACGAAATGATTCTAAAAGGTGAAAAATGAAAGTAATAATTTTTAGAACTGGAAAAACTCAAATATATCTGCATATAAATAAAATATACAGAACATATACTCACAAATATGCTCATTATACAAAAACAACATTTCATCTAAAAAATCATTTGAAAATTGTTATAAGCGATTTTCAAAATGGAGATTTTAATCAATTAATACATGATTTTATCAAATCAGATGAAAACCTTAAAATAATAGAAGTTAAAGATCTAATTTATGAATCTAAGAAAATTCTTTTTACACTGGTGGATTGGGTCTCAAAAGCCATGGGCAAATAATTATACGGACCTAACTCAAGAGAGAGGCCCTGATCAACCATCAGGAAGTTCCAAGTTCAAACCTTGGGGTCCGTACCAAATGCGGTCATAGCTCAATTGGTAGAGTGCCCGGCTCCCCGCTGGGAAGTTCCAAGTTCAAATCTTGGTGACCGCTCCAATTCAAGATTTGTATGAATTCATACAAGAAAGGAAACTGATATGTTTACAGAAAAACAAGTTAAAAAGTTAAAATTACATAGTGAAGAAGCAGTTAAGTGGTTAGAAAATAAGTGTCCTGATTGTCCTTGGTTACAATATCTAGGTTCATTAGATCTTTTATGTGATACTACAATAGAATTATTTCAATCTCAAAAAAGAAAGGAAATTACAATAAAAGCAAAAAAAGTTAAAATTGAAAGATATGGAGACCGTCGTTCATTTGATTATGGAGTAACAATTCCAGATAAACGAAAAAAGGAAAGAAGAAAAAATGAAAACAAAAAAGGATAAAGAATATAGCTTTAATCACTTTAAAGAAAGATTAAAAGAAAGATATGATATTGATATTAACGAAGAGGAATACGATGACTTCTGTAATGTAATAATTTCTGGTAAAAAATTCCACATAAATACTGAAAATCAAAGGAATGATATACAAGAAATTTATGATATTCCAGTTGGGGAGATTTTAATAAGAGTTGTTTGGAGTAGAGGAAAACAATTACTAACAACTGCATTACCAATAAGGCAACATCACATCTGGTGTAATTTTCCATATAAAAATCCTGATACCTGTAAAATGTGTGAGAGATTTTATAGAGATTATCCAATGGATGATTTAACTCCAGACGAATTACTAAAAAAGCATTTTCCTGATGCTATAAAGAAAGGAGAATAGTAATGTTTGAATTAATAGGACAATACACATCTGCTAAAGTTATGGCAGATTGGATTGACTCTGCAACAAGATCTCAAATCTATGCAATAATAAGCAATCCCGCATTTACAAATCCAATATCTATCATGCAAGACTGTCATAAAGGTGCTGGAGCTGTTATCGGTTTTACAATGAAAATGGGGGATAAAGTAATTCCAAATATCGTTGGTAGAGATAAAGGATGTGGAGTTATTTTATTTAATGTTGGAAGAGGAATTCTTCGTGATATATCAAGAAAAGAACTTGATATAATCATTAGAAATAGAATTCCATTTGGACCAAAAGTTCATAGTGGAAAAGGTGTTTTTGATGTAAAAGATAAATTTTTCTGGATTAACTTAAATTTTGATTTAATTAAATTTACAAGAGAGTTTAATTCAAAATATGGAACTACCTATTCTTATAGAGAAATGGACTTTCGTGAATTTACTTCCATATGTAAAAGAATTGATATGGACAGTCAACGAGCAATGTTATCAATTGGAACATTGGGTTCAGGAAATCATTTTATTGAAATAGATAAATCTGAAAATACAAAAGATTACTGGACAAGTGTTCATTCAGGATCCCGTCAATTCGGATCAAAGGTATGTATGTATTGGCAAAGAAAAGCAGGCAAAGGTGAACTTGCATTTTTAGAGGGTGAAGATATGTTTAACTATTTGTGTGAAATGTTAATCGCTCAAGCATATGCAGAAGAAAATCGTAAATTAATGAAGGATATAATTTTAAATATATTAAATGTTGAACCCATAGAAATTATAGAATCAGTTCATAATTATATGGACTATAATGATTGGATAATTCGTAAGGGTGCAATTTCTTCTTATGAAGGTCAAAAAATGATTATTCCATTAAACATGGAAGATGGATCTCTTATATGTGAAGGTAAATCAAATCCAGAGTGGAACTATTCAGCTCCTCATGGAGCTGGTAGAGTTGATTCTAGAAGATGGGCAAAAGAAAATATTTCTAATAAAGATGCTCAAGATAGAATGAAAAAGAAAGATATTTATTATTCTACATTACCAACAGATGAAACAAGAGATGCATATAAAGATGCCAAACTAATTAAAGATACTTTACACCCAACTGCAAAATTAATTGAACACATTAGACCTGTATTAGTTATGAAAGATGGCGAAGAATTTGATTATAAAAAGTTTAAGAAATAAATTGTCCCATTAGCTCAATGGTAGAGTGGAAGACTGTCGATCTTTAGGTCTCGGGTCAGTACCGGGATGGGGCGCCAAAGAAAGGAGACTAATATGTCGGATAAAGAATTTCTACCGGGTTACTATTATCTTCATAGTGGTGGAGGAATGGTATGGAAACCAATAGCTGTAATGACCAATACTACAGCAAGTGAATATTTTGATAGTCCATTCGTGGTTAAATATTGGCTCATTAAAACAGAAGAAGAATATGAAAAAATGATGGAAGAAGTTGATCAACTGAAAAAAGGATTGGGAGGAGTGATAAAATGAACATACACTCTATAATACAAACAATAAAAAATATTCCATATAATATAAAATATGGTATTGAAAATCTAATCCGATGGTTTCCTGTAATATGGAAAGATAGAGATTGGGATCATTATTATCTTTATGTTATTTTACAACATAAATTAAAACATATGAAACATCTTCAAAAAAATTATGGAAATTCGATGTCTGCAGAACAGATTGTCGATGAAATAAAAATATGTATTGATCTTTTAGATCGATTAATAAAAGATGAGTATGATGAAAATGCTCTTAAAAAATATTATGAAAAATGGGGCAGACCTAACTTCAATTGGATTTCAATTAGTGATAAAAGTGGACGTTCCGAACTTGAAATAACTCATGAAAATGTTAAAACAAAAGAAGATAAAAAACAAGAAAGCAAACACTTTCATAGAGCATGTGACCATGAAAGAAAAATGAGAAAACAAGATATAGAATATCTTTTTGAATATATGAGTAAACATGTTGAAGGATGGTGGGATTAAGTATTGCACCTTAAACGTAATGAGGCAAAGGTTATTATACCTATATGGTGGATGAATTGTCCCTTGAAACCTAATTGTCAATAGTCTGTGAAAAAAATAAAGGTATGAGAAGAGAGAAGGGGGATATCATTGATGTTCATACTTGCCAGTAATGGAATCCTAAGTATTCGGTGACTGACATCCGACAAACCAGCAGGGGAGTGGAAAGCTCCTCATGAACAAAAAGGAATTCTTATGAATAAAGATGGTTACGAAATTTGTAAAATATGTAAAGGAAAAAAAGAGAACATTATATATTTTAAATACAAAGGAAAAGAGTTTCACTATTATGAAAAATGTGGTTATTGTTATGCATCTGGAAAAATAGACTGGGTTAAAAAAGCAAGAGGAAGAAAACCAGGGATAGAAGGAATGTTTTGTGATTCTCATCCAGCTGGTTCTATGTTTATTGATGGAACAGAAGATCAAATAATGGGTGGTAGTTCAGTTTATGATGGGCATGAATACATAAAAACTGATACTGAAAGAGGTACAGCTCTTTGGTATGAACTAATATCAAGACATAATGAAGAGGATGAAGATAAATAAGCGGTTGTTGTAGAGTCTGGTACTACTTCTGCCTTCCAAGCAGACGCCCTTGGGCATCGCAGGTTCAAATCCTGTCAACCGCTCCAAATAAAATCAAAAGGATCAAAATAAAAATGCCAATTTATGAATTCAAATGCAATAAATGTAGTTCTACATTTGAACAATTAACAAAAGAAAACAAGAATAATACAACTTGCCCCATATGTGGTAGTCAATCACATAAAATCATATCCTCTTCATACTTTAGAATAAAAGGTTATAATGAAGAAAATGGATATTCTAAAACCAAATAAAAAGGATTTAAATCATGAGTGATAAACATCAGGAGTTAATAGAAGAATTAGAAAATATAATTCTTTCTAACAAGAGAGAAAATTGGATAGAAAACGAACCATGTCGCGATTTAACAAATATTAATGCTGGTTTAGAAATAATTAATATAGAACCAAGTACAGCATTGTCTATTAATGAAGTAGAAAAATTTACTATAGAAGAGGATGTTTCTGGTAAAATCACAACTACATTTTCAAGGAAAACATATAATGAAAGATCCCTGTAATGAATGCCTAGTATCTATTATGTGTTCTCAATTATGTTGGCAAAAAATAAATTATGGTACTCTATTAAAAACTTCTATAAATGAATCTAAACAAATGATAAATAAAAGAACACGCAAAAATGATAGCTATGTAGAAGAATTTTTAAAATATAAGTTGAAATATGAAGAACATAGAAAAACATTTAATGAAGTACTTTTTAAAAAAATTAGAATTACGAGAGGTTTATAAAAATGAGTATAAAAAATTGGATCATCAACCCATGTAATAAATGTTTAGTTTACGCTTGTTGTGTTAGTGGTTGTAGTAAATTAAAATCCTTTGTTAAAATTCAAACAATTATCTGGATATCATTCGGAGCTATAATTACATTTTCTATTTTGGAATTTTTTGTATATCAACTCTTTAATATAAGTATAATATATCTTGTTATATTTGTTATATGTTGGTTAATATTAGGATATTTAATATATAAAGCTATTTCATCTTCAGATAAAGATGACATATTTAAAGTGTCACTTTCATTTATATGGTTACCATTTGTAATAATATCAACTTTTATTGGGGGAATATTACCTATAATTTTTATGAAAAAAAGAAATAAAGTTTTTATATTTGACTGTAATACATGGAATTAAAAAATAAATTAAAACTTAAGGAGACAAAATGACTAGTTACAAAAATATGTACACACTTTGGTTTATGCTTTTTCTAGTATCTTTAATACCAATAATTCATTTCAATGTTGGTTATAATGTTACATCAACAAATATATACTTAGGAATATTTCTGTTTTCACTTTTATTCCTTGCATATTTTAGTTATAAAAAAGCAGCAATACTGGAAAGTCCCATTGCAATAATATTAATAGTATTATTTGCTCCCGGTGGGGTTTTGGTTATTACCTTAAAGTTAATTGTTAATTATTTTAAAAGGAGTGAAAACATGGAAAGATCAATATCAAATAAAGACATACAGACAGTTAATAAGTTCAATAAATTTCCGGACCTTCGAGTTAAGAAAGATCGAAGAATTGGAAATACTGTAATGGATCCTTTTCTTGATAAAAGAAAGGGAGAAAGAAGGAATTATGTCCAGAGCTGTGCGAAATGCCTTATGGGAACAAGTTAAACAAGCATTTAATGAAAACCCACAGGGTATTCCTATGGAGGATCTTTTAGATAAAGTTCCTATAAAACCAGGATTTATAAAGGATAATCCTCATCTTATAATAATGGATTATGTTTGTATTTTAAGAAGTGCTGGTTTTTTAAAAGTAAAACATGTATCTGTATCAGAAACATTCTTTAGGCGAATAAATGTACCTATATGGAAAATTCCTGAAAGTATTACTATTAAAGAAGTTGATGATTTGTCGAAACAGCCAAAATGGATATTATGGTTTATGTATCCAGAAGGAAACATATTATAAGTGGCGGGAGGCATACTGGTACGCCGCCAGGTTGTGGCCCTGGTGCAAGGGAGTTCAATTCTCCCCCGTCACCCCAAACGAAAGGATATTATTATGACAAAATGTAAATTACCTGAATGTGATAACGAAGCAAGAATTAAATTTTGTTCAAATAAATGAAAGGTTAAAAATGACAAAAAAAGAAAGTTCGCAAGCGTATGTAAGAAGACTTCATAGTATGCTACAATCTCAAAAAAAAGAATGTGAAGAAATGTATCTAAATGAACCTTCTAGAATATATAAAGTTGGTGATCGAGTTCAATATGGAAATTGGAAATGGAACCATATTCTTGAAGCTTTTGATGGAGGAAAATATTATAAACTTGTAATCATAACTCCAAGAGTTGAATACGGAAAATACAAAGGAGAAACTTTTGAAATTAGATACCTTCCATGGATCTCTTTACTCCCATATAGAACCCTCGACCAAAAAAAATCCCCACTAAAATTAATACAAAATAAAGACTTATTGCTTAATTATTCACAACGTGATATATCAGGTCTAATACATATGTATTACAGACCTGGATTGGATTTAAATCCAGTTTATCAAAGGGGAAATGTTTGGAGTCAAGATGATAAAGTTCTATTAATAGATTCAATATTTAAAAATATTGACATTGGAAAATTTACCATTATAAAAAGACCATTTAAAGAGAATAATCAAACATATGAAATTCTGGATGGGAAACAGCGAGTGATTACCATATTAGAATTCTTTGAAGATAGATTTGAATATTTTGGATTGAAGTTTTCTGAACTACATTGGAGAGACCAGAATCATTTTGAAGATTATAGTATCTCATATTCAGAAGCGTCTAATTTATCTCATGAACAAAAATATAGATATTTTATTAATCTTAATATTACTGGAAAACCTGTCGATCCAAAACATCTTGATCATGTTAGAACTCTTCTTTCAATTAGTCAAAAAACGAAAAGGATTATAGAAAAAGAATGTGAAAAAATAGATAAAAAATGTCAAGAAGAAATTAAATATGGAAAGAAATTATAAGTTTAAAAATCCTTTACTATATATATTAATAAATGAAGTGAACCATTTTATTTTTTTACAGGAGATAAGTTATGGCAAGAAAAAGAGAATATACAGAAGATATACATATAGATAGATTAGTAGCTATATTATCAAATAATAGAATTCTTTGTAATTCCTGTCCTGCTGCAAAAGGTTATAGTGGAAGTCATAGTTGTGTAGAACTTTGGACCAATGACCCATGTCCAATCTGTGCAGAATTTGTTGGGGTTGATTATTTTCGTTCTATTGCTTGCCCCTGTATAAGACTTGGAGATGAAGAAGCTTATAATATAACAATACAAAAATTGGAAGAAATGGGATATACATTTTAATTAGCCAAACTTCGAGCGATCGGAAGACGGAAAACCACGAGTCTTAATGAGATAGTCGGGTTGCATATTAAATATGAAAGGAATTTAATATGTTAAAGAATTTGTTGATTTTAATATCATTTATTTTTATTACTAGTTGTGTTGGCGCTACTATTAATATAGACGGGAAACCTATTCCTGGTCATACCTACACACAAGTCAATCCAAGAACCAATATACAAACTAATTTCTTATTTGTAAGATATATTCAAAAAACAGAAGGAAAAGAAAAGTTTTTATATCCTGTCTATTTAGAGTTGAATAAAGAAATAATCATTCCTAATAATGATACAGAAAGTGTTTATATCATCATAGAAGTTATAAACACTTTAAAGATTCCCTACACTCTTGTCAAGAGATATACGGTGTGGGACAGCACGCCTTACCCATATAATATAACTCAAACCGTCAGCATTAGCAAGCAACCCAACAGGGTTCACCAAATACTTCTTCCTTATAAGAAAGGGATTAAAGTAGACTTTGGACTGCAGTTGTTTGACGACAACGGGAATTTTATAATGGATGTAGGGCAAGCTAAATACACAGTGGAAGGAGGTGATGCAGGATAGACGACGTAAAACCCGGAGGGTGAGTTATAATGGTTAATGTGTTTAACTCACCCTTCATCTTTCACTGATGTTAGGAAAATATTATTAATTAAAGGAGGATTATAATGTTAGGAAGATTATTTAGAATCACAGCTTTATTTTTATTTTTAGGTATTTTATGTGTGGTTGGCTCAATTATTTTTTCATCATATATATTAGAAGTTCCTATTACAGAAGTAATACCCCTTATAGTTGATGATATATTTCCAAAAATTTTAACAAAATAAAAAAAGAAAGGAAAATGAAATATGAAGAAATTTACAATGTTTTTGTCAGCTATAATGCTGGCGTGTTTATTAATTGCAAGTCCCGCATTGGCGTGTCCACCAGAGGGGTGTAATCCTCCTGATGTTACTGCTAATATA
>Ga0307375_10006301_pt1 | contig 10978 bp, 10 predicted proteins | sample TR1MG_FD_202531 | JGI IMG/M metagenome (GOLD analysis project Ga0307375, IMG submission 202531) | Soil microbial communities from Risofladan, Vaasa, Finland - TR-1 | ecosystem: Environmental > Terrestrial > Soil > Coastal area > Acid sulfate soil | place: Finland: Risofladan, Vaasa | collected...
AAGAAATCCAACTCCTGAAGTCTATCCAGATCTGTTGAGTGCGTCGATAAATCCAATAATCCAAGGTCCCGCGATTGGAGTGAGCGCGCACGATTGAGCGTGCGACGGTTTCTGACCAGATTTGAGTGTGTGCAGAGGCAGCAGGTTTCTGGTTGGAGCGAGATGCGGTATATTTTGTGTGACTTTTACCTAAACTCTATCCGGCTAGAGACTTTCTGTAGAGTTTTTTCCGCCGAAGGGCCGGTCCAGACTGGTAGCGGCCATTCATTTCCGCATGTTCCTTCAGACCCTGCCTCGCGACAACGCCCTTGCCGTTCTCCTAGCCTTCGGCTCTGCGAAAACCTGGCCCCAGGACTCACACCTGGGTAGTTACGTGCCATGCCCGATACACACGTCTGAATTCACCGGCGCTGCGCGGCTTCATCGCGCAGCGTCCGGTGGAATGATGGGTTCGGCCTATTGGCAAGACAATGACACATGCGTTAATAGATGGACTGGAGTTTGTTACGCATGACGCGAAACAATGCTGTTAAGACGACCGGCACACGTAACTCCACAGCCTCAAGGAGCGCATCTTTATCCGATAGCGGGCCTCGGTAGTAGGTCTCGGCAGTGTTATTTTCGATCGACACAGTTGCGACAACCTCGTGTTCAAGCACCTCAATTCGATGAGAAAACCGTGCCTGTGGTTCTGATGAGCCTTGCTGCACGATGAAGAAATTGATCAGCGACGCTCGCCCACCCTCGACTATATTGGGGCCGCTACCACCGCTGACGAAGCCAGTACCTTGCACCCGCCGTTGGTGCGATGCCAAATACTTGGAGCTGGCCTCGGATAGGACTTCCTTTAGCGAGGTGAGTTCTCTGGCTCTCTCGGAACCGAGCAAGTCATTCAATCGGCCAAGTTCCTCATTCAATTCTGCGTCAGGATTCAGCCCAGCCGGAGGTGTAAGACTATCGAGTCGTTCCATGAGATCCCTACAGGCGGGGAATCGACGGTCGATGTTTTCTTGGAACCCAACATTGAGTACACGTCGCAACCGAGGCCATCTCGGATCCTGCGTTGTGGAATCGGGAAAGCGATCCGCCATTAATTCATGTGGCATCGCGCCGTTCACGTCTCGCAATGTGCGCGGAGCTTGACCGGTTAGCATGTAGAAGAGCAAACCAACCGCCATGGTAAGGTCTGATCTTGGGTCGTGCATATGGCGGCCAGGCACGTGTTCTGGCAGACGTAGAAAACGATTGCCGATTTCCTGCCCCAAGTGAGTCCTAAAGTCTGATGCCGAATCGTCGCGCTTAGTCCAAGACATGCCAAAATCGACTAGGACTACGGACTCCAACACTCCTTCTTTAACTATTATGTTGTCTGGCTTGAGATCGCGGTGATAGACATCGAGTGCATGACAACGGCCGAGCGTGTCCAAGAGTGACCGAGTGATTACGAGCGCATTGTCCAGCGGTAAAGGGTTGCCGCCAACAAATTGAGACAGAGTCGGCCCATCCACCCAATCCATGACAATGTATAGGCTCTTGCCTTTGTCTCTCCATTGGCTGACGTTGGTCTCGACTACTTTCGGAACTCCATGACCATCCAAGGCCAGCAAGGCATTAACCTCTTGCTGCATACGAAATCGACGCTCTGTATTGCCAAGATGCTCTGGATGAAGTTGCTTGAGGGCCCCTATCGAGCGATTTGCGCGGTGGATAACTTTAGTCACAACACCCTGACCGCCACTATCGCAGGTGGTCGATACGGGACTCCAAGATTCCTTCCACGTTTCCATAGAGTATTGCGTCTGCGGGCTGGGTAGTAGGTAGCTAATAGGCCGAACGTGACTGAGTTGAGCGGCGTTCCGCCAATATGGACTTGCCGGCTGGAACTACGTTTGCGCGGAACGTCCGTTCCAACGAACTGTTCGACACGAGAGGTCGACGCCTGTGCAGCGCCAAAAACGAAAATTCAGCTTGCAGTCCAGCATAACTCATGGGGCAGGGCCTCTTCTTTGTAATCCTTCGCGAAGCGTCTGCTTTAGGCTGTGCGCATCAAGCTCGCTTATGCGACAGCGAAACAACGTTTCGCAGCTTACCATTTTTCCCCGCCCTTCATACAGCCCCGGAATACATGCTAATGGAGTTCTCTTTGAAGGCGGGAAAACGCGGCGGCCTATCGCGTTGAACGTAAATTCGACTGCACTGACAATGCAGTGTAACATTCAAAATTGCAGTATAGCACGTCCATGTCATCCCCGGTCACGAACGACTGTTACTGGCAGATATTACTTGTCCTCAATCTGCATGGGAAGGTCCGTTTACGCTGCCTTGGCGCCGTTGAGTCCTGATGGTCGGCAGCAGACTGATTGCGGTCATTCAGTAGCAGAAAGCAAATGGCATCATCCGAACAGTAGATGTCACACGAACTTCAACGCCTTCACGGTCGCTGAAGGGTCTCAAGCCGCCGTTCAATAACTTAACATAGAGGCCAAGTCGTTGGCCTGAGCCGACAGGCAATGTCTTTACTATATACTACGCTTGCTAATTCCGGCCGGTAGCGTACCGATCAGGCCCGATTAAAGGGGATCATATAAATTTTCCTGTCATCAAGAGCGACGATGGAGGCTGTGTATGGATCGGTTCAACGGGGTCAATGGCGAAATCCTGCCATCTACTGATGATCCAAGCTGGTTGCTGATTCAGCATGTGCTGCAGAGTTATCGAGACGTGTGGGTACCGATTGATGCGTATCCATTCTTGGCCGTCGATGTTGAGCGGGTCACGGCGCACTGCGCCGAGGTGGAAGAGTTCGCCGTGTTCGCCAACGGCGTCATGATGCAGAACATCCGGCCGGATGAGGGTGGTAGCCGTCTACTCTCGGCGCTCATGGGCGGGGGTGCGGACGCAGAGATATCGCCGGACAGTAAGGTGATCGTCGAAGGCGTCGCCAATTCATGCGCCCACTGGATGATGTACTTCAACGACCCGTTATACGTCGGCATGCACCCATTCGCTGCGCTCGGGACGCAGTACATCTATCTTGACGACAACGGCAGCTACCAGCGCACCTTCGGCGATCTGGTGATCGTCGATCAGTACAGCCGTCCGCGTTCGACGCATGTGGACTTCGATCCGCTGGCGGACCTGGTGCGAACGTACCATACCGTGTACATCAACGGACCCCGCGAAGAGCCGCGCGATAGCGCGCACCTCGCAAATCTGTTGGATGAGATCTTTATAGAAAATGAGAAGATTTTAGCAGCCGCAGCGCAGCACCACCGCAATCTTGCGCCGCTGGAGAAGTCAACGGATTACGTAGCGCCGATACTGACCCGGTATGGCCGTATCACACACGACATCTCCATGCGACCGCGTATCGAATTGTCGTTTGCACTTCTACACTATGAGAGGGCGTTGCGCGAGTTTGACAGCGTCAAATCAGCAACGCAGACCCACAACACCGAGGCGGCGTTCTTCCATGGTGTCTATTGCGTGGTGGCAGTTGCCGCCTGCATCGAGGCAATAGCCAACAATCTGGTGTTTAAGCAGATGGGGATACACCCCGACTATCGCGACCGGCGCCAGCCACTGCAGAAGATCAACGAGGCCGCAGTCGCGCTGTCGCAGAGCGGTGGGCAGGAGTTCATTCCGCTCGCAGCCGGACAGTCGGCCTACGATGAGCTGGAAGAGGTGCGCAAGCTGCGCAACACATTTATGCACGCCAAGGAGAGCGCCGAGGAAATTGATCAGGTGGCATTGACCTCGACCGTGTTCACTGCGGTGGACGAAATCCATTGCAGGACGTACCTGCAACAACTACGACTGGGCGTCGCGCAGGTCTATGGGCAGTTGCCAAAACTGATTCCGCCAATCGTAACGCGCGACAACGTGAAGTGGCTGGACGACCTAGAGGTACCCTGACAGTCGTGGGGCACACGCTGCTAGTCAAACATGCCACATCGATGCGGCTTGAACGCTTGCCTCAGGTGCTAGCGAAATCTATGATGCTTGACTATGAGAATTGATCTTAAGGCATTAGGTTCCAAGCTCTCAGCCTATCGCCAACAGATGGGCGAGTCCATTGCCGACCTAGTGACAGCCACGGGAATAGACTCGACACGCTTATCGGGTATTGAAACTGGCGTGATCTGGCCGACTGGCGACGAGGTCCTTATTATCGCTGATCACTATCGCTGTGACTTTAAATTCTTCATTTCTGATGACCAAATTGCTCCTTTGGAGCAAACCAAGACGCTCTATCGATCTCATGGCAACGATTTTTCTCAGGCCGACCGCCAGGCAGTCCAAGACTTCCTTTATCTGTGCGAAACCGAGTCTTTTCTAATGCAGGAACTGGGCCGCGTCGGATCCGTTTTTTCCTTTCAGCCAACCGGTGACAACTTCAAGTGCCACGGAGAAGAGGCTGCGGTCGCTCTGCGATCAACTCTTGGCTTTTCCGATCACGAGGTTCCACGGGACATCTATGCTGAATTTCGAAAAGTCGGCGTCCATATGTTCCGTCGCAAGCTTGGGAACTCGAATATCTCCGGTTTGTTCATTATGCATCCAATTGCAGGCAAGAGCGCCCTCGTAAACTACAGCGAAGACATCTATCGACAACGGTTCAGTGCGGCCCATGAAATGGCGCACGCCATCTTCGACGCCGACGAAATTGTCAACGTTTCCTATGAAAGGATAAATGGGATCGATCTTCGCGAAGTCCGCGCCAACCGTTTCGCTTCCTGTTTCCTCATGCCGCCTGCGTTTCTGTCGGCGATTGTCCCTCCACCAGCCACTTGGAGTGACGCAGACGCCTTACACTGGGCCAACGAATTGCGGGTCAGCTGCCAAGCTCTCGGCATTGCGCTCGAAGCGGCCAATCTCATCGACACGCAGACCAGCCGTCGCATTCAAGGTCTTCGCATCCCACGCGAATCAAAGGTCGACCCCGAGTTGCCGGCAAGCCTCTCTGATGCCCAACGCAGACGCAAAGCACACCTACTTGAACTGGGGCTCTCAGACTATTATGTCGGCCTCTGCTTCGACGCACTACACGCTGGCGTGATCAGCATCGGGCGCGTGTCGGAGGCGCTGCTATGCAGCCAATCCGAGCTTGCAGAACTCGCAAAGATGTATGGTCGAGCGCTCCGTGGCCACTATTGATCCATCGCGATTTCACCGTGTGAATGTGGCCGATACATGTGCGGTTTGGAACATCCTATCCTCCTTGCTTCTTTATAATGTCGCAAGGGACGCGGGCTGCCAGTTCTGCATTACGGACTTCGTCCGCTATGAATGCCTTACAAAGCCACGCACATCAGTTAGCGCGGCGGACCAGGAGCTGATGGAACGTCTACGAAGGTCAGAACGGCTCGGAGAAATAGAGCATTTTTCTTGTGAAATTGATGCCCTTGAAATGATTTCATTGCTCGAAAGCCGGAGACGGCTAGGCAAAGGTGAACTTTCTTCCATCGCTTTGGCCATCAAAACGCACCAAGCTGTTATCACAGACGATATGAAAGCTCGCAAGCTCGCTAAAGAATCCGGGCTTTCGCTAACGCAGACGACCGCCCATCTCTTCTCTTGGCTGATCTTCACGAGACGGCTCGGGGATGCGGACAAAACTACGATTGTCTCCCAGCATCAAGATATGGGACAGCATTTGGCCCCGCACCTCGAAAAAGCCTACGAATTGGCGCTGCAATGCCTGCTTTCTGTCCGGCCGTAGGTGTCGAGCGAAGTCGATAGTAGATGGCGTGAGCAGAATCTTCCCTACATAGCCTAATAGGGCGAGATTCGAGCACCGTTGCATGAAGTTAGCATGGCTGGCAAGATTATACTGTTATTTTTATTTGTTTATTTAACCCGAAAGACGGGGAGCATGGTAATGACAGCAGAAAATAGAGTCTGGTCAGATCCGGCTTGGGTTACATACATAACGCCATTCAGGCTTATAGTTCCGGACGGTGAAGTGCCGCTCGAAAGCTCTTTGGATGAAATCAATGGCAATACCTATAATCATGGAAAACTATCAAAAATAGTTGGAACGCTTCCATTAAGCAAGCAAGACCTAAAAGATTTCAACATATTACTTTGCTATGATGGAGGTATAGCATTACCTCGCTACAAGAGTCTTTCTCAGAAAGAAGATGCGGTGCTTTTATTTAATAAAATATTGTGTGATTTTCTTGTTGGCGGTATATACTGTGAGGCAATTGATGTGCGAGATGTGGTGTGTGGTCAATTATACAAAGAAGAATTTATTTGGCCAGTGAATTATGGGGGCAGCGCATCTTCACAATTGCATGCCAGCTTACGCACAAAGGTAGCAGGCCTGCTGCAAGCCGCAGAGCTAATTAAGCCTAGAGCAATTTTCGTTTCTGATATCCGTAATGCTTTTAATATTGGCGAACAAATAACGGCCATAATTAACAATCTTACGCCACAATTTCTCATTCGCGGGGCGACTGAATTACAAAATAAAAACTGGTCTTCTGCGATCTCACTGTTATGGACCTGTGTCGAGCAGATGTCAGAATTTCTATGGGAGAAAAAATTCATAGAAGATTGTGAAAGGCATCCTAAACAGCCTCTTTCTGGAAGAATAAAATCATTTCAAAATGACAATCAGACCTGGCCAATATCGGTGAAGCAAGAAATGTTATTCCAAACCGGAATAATTAACGATATCACTTTCGCGAATATATATCCTGCACGACAAGCAAGGAACCGCCTTGTGCATAGAGGAGATTATGTTGATCCTGTTACTGTGTTTAACCTTTTTGATGGCGTTTGCCAAATGCTATCGCTATGTTCGGGAATTGCCGATTTACCTTTGAGTAATTCCGCCGCGCTTCAATCCCATCCAGGCCAAGACGGGGAAAACCGTGCTATGGAAGATAATCCATTCGAACAGTGGTTGTCGCACTCAAAAAATTAACTCGTGACATAAATATGTGCTCTCGACAATTTCCTTGATCTGTAAATTGTTTGCACAAAAAGAACTTGATCTAGAAAATTTGTGCCTGAGATTGTCTCTTTCCAGGCGTCCGCTCCCGCTGCTCTGCCGCCGTTGAGCTCTGATCGTCGGCAGCAGACTGGCCCCGGATCGGATTTTCGACCTAGCGGGGCGTCAGTGATGGATCACGAAGTGGAACGGGCGTCGGCGCATCAGTTTCAACTTTTCTTTGGCCCAGGTATAAAATCGATTGAGCCAATGTTGCGTTTGAGTGCCGCGAAGTCTGCGCACGGATACGCGAAGGCGAGCAATTCAGTATCCTTCGCATGATTAAGTGCGACCGACATCGAATCGAAGCCGCCCAAAAATATCAAGTGCGCAGCTAGGTCTTCTGAGATAGGTGGCATCGGTCGTACTGTTAGGAACAGAGCGACATCGTCGAAACGGGCTCCTTCAGGTGGCAATACCATAAGGCCCGCACGATCCACGCCGTCGGAAGTCCGAATGACCGGGATCGCACCTGCGGGAATGTCTCCGTTGATGCTCATATCTGAAAGGCGAAACCTCCAAACAGTTAATCTAAGGGCAAACACATCGTCTGGGATATTAAACGTCAATTGCCTTTCTTTAGCGTTCTGCAGCGCTGGAAAGCTAGCGAAGTCTTGCGTCTGGATGGTGAACAGGTGCCCAGATTGCTCTGCTAGTGGAACGGCTTTCCGTCGAATATCGGTTTTCACCTTTCCATCTTGCGAAAAATGCGCTTCACCGTCGGCATGGTGAGCGTACTTAACTAAGTGGCTTGCCACCTTGCCACCTTTGGTAAGGTCGAGCCTTGACGGATTAGTCGATCCCGCCACTAACTTCGCGACGCATAAGATCCCTTCGGTCCACTTGAAACCTGGAAAGAATACGAAAATGCTTCCGTCATTGTGGAATTTTACTTTCGCAATACGTCGCATCGTGCCCGATACCGTGAATACAACGTTAAACTGATCAAATCGAGCCATACCGATCACCATACGCGATAGTTCAGAAGGGCAGAGTCCGAAATAAATCTTAGGACTTCTTGGCGTGTCGGACTCTCAGGCGGATTAAGCACAGTAGTAATTCTCTAAGCGGTATAACGTAAAGGTAAGGGGCGGGGAGCCGCGCTTTTCGGCGGAGCGTCCCTCTTAACCGAAGGGTTAGAGTGCATTTTTCCAAACAGCCGCAACTTAATGGCGAAGCTTTGTGGGCAATAGAGCTAGAGGGTGACCAGCTCCGCGAGCTTGGCCGCGACGTTAGCCATTGGCTCTTCTGCAGTACTCAGGCCACTTCGCGAGCCGAGCAAGGGACTGACTTCGCGGAGAGCTTCGTACGTCGTATTGTGCACGATGGGAACGAGCAGGTCACGCGCTAGGAGCGCCGAAAGCTCTTTGTCGGCGATGCCCTCTCCTCGGAGGCGAGACAGTAGCGCAGGGGTCACCAGAACAATCCCGACTCGCGACTTCACCAGTCCCTTGTCGATTTCGCGGAGCAACCCCGTGCCGAGGGCAACGTCTTTCTCGCTGAACCAGACCGAGACACCGAGTGACTCGAGCGAATCATGCAACTCCTTGGCGGCCCCTTTCCGGTCATCCCACGCGTGGCAAAGAAAGACGTCCCGAAGGTCAGGCACGGACGCTCGCTTCTCGACGTTTTCGCGGACCGGCGTGAGCGTCCGCACCTCCGCAGGCGTGTATACCACAGATGAATTTGCTCGCGACCAGCGCGGCTTTGCGCTGCCGCCGGATCCACCGACGCTGCTCCGGCCGCCCCCGCTGCTCCCCGACGAGGAGTAGGATGATGGCGAATATGAGTATGACGGGTAGCCGCTATAGCGGCTACTACATGCGGGGCAGGACGCTGCGCCGCTCGCTGTGCGATGTCCATTTACCGGTGCTGTGCATCTGGCCATGTCGTAATTCTCCCATTTGTAATCGCTCTTTCAAGTAGATGTTTAAGCAGCCAATGCGCTCTAACGTAAAGCTAACCGGGCGCGCGCGAGCCGGCAACTGCGAAGCGAACCGGCATTTCGCGCGCTCCGGTTGAGCGGTAAGTTAAAAATATCATTTACTGAATGCCCATAGTAAAAATGCGCCAATACCCATCAAAGCTAGCTTTTCCTTTTCCGCTTGAGCGGCAGCTGCAATCTGATTGTTTTTTTGCTCATAAGCACCCACGATGATTTGTCTGGCCTGCACCAATGCCACTGTAGGATTTTGATGAACAGGCAAGTACTTTAGATTTTGGATGAAGCCTGGAAGGTTAATTCCGTCATCCAACACAAGAGGTAGAATTTTTTTCTTTAGTGCTGTTGCTTTGCCAATTTCCTGCGGAACCCAAGCTGATGTTTGGGCATTCTTACTCCAAAGCAGAACAAAAAGATCACATTGCTCGATTGCGGTGGTAATGGCCAGCGCAAGGTCTTGACTGGGCGCAACAGAATGCTCTGCAACAAAGACTTCAATAGAAGTTCCTATCAACTGTTGTTGCAACTGTGTGACCTGTGTTATATCATGTGTAGAGTAGCTAACAAATACTTTGAAGTTCACTTTGTTTCCCTATGTGTATTGACTGGAATTTCTAACGTGGTTGGGCGGCATTTGCTTCCTCAACCTCCGATCGAGCGAATGATTTTTGCTGGATTTCCCCCGACAAGCGTATTCGGAGGAACGTTCTTGGTGACCACAGAGCCCGCCGCGACAACAGAGTTTTCGCCTACCGTCACTCCGCCGATGATCGTTGCGCCTGCGGCAATCCAGACGTTTCTTTCAATCACAATAGGCTTTGCAACTACGGAGGCGCGCCGCTGAGAAGGATCGATGGGATGGCCTGACGTGATAATGCTAACGTTTGGCCCGATCATTACATCGTCAGCAATGTAGAGGCCGCCGAGGTCGTAAAACGTGCAATTCTGATTTACAAAAACGTTGCGCCCGACACTGATATCGGGACCGCCTATCGTGTAGAACGGCGGAGCCAATAAGAAGCTGTCGTCGACCTTCTTCCCGATGAGTTCGCTGAACAATGCGCGAATTTCTTCTGCATCGTTGTATGTCAAACGGTTCAGGGTGGCAGTAATAGTCATCGCTCGCTTGACGTTTGCCACCATGGCCGCAGATTCTGGCGTCCTCCTGTGAATTATCTTGACGCAATCTTCACTCGACATGTGCTTCTCTCTGCCTGAGGTCAAGTAAGCGACCCGCGCACGATAACCATGCCGCGAAGCCTGCTGCCGCCCAACGTGACTGAGTTGAGCGGCGTTCAGCCAATATGGACTTGTCGGCTGGCACTACGTTTGCGCGGAACGTCCGTTCCAACGAACTGTTCGACACGAGAGGTCGACGCCTGTGCAGCGCCAAAAATGAAATTCAGCTTGCAGTCCAGCATAACTCATGGAGCAGGGCCTCTTCTTGTAACTCATCGCGAAGCGTCTGCTTTCGGCTGTGCGCATCAAGCTCGCTTATGCGACAGCGAAACAACGCTTCGCAGCTTACCATTTTTCCCTGCCCTTCATATAGCCCCGGAATACATGCTAATGGAGTCCTCTTTGAAGGCGGGGAAAACGCGGCGGCCTATCGCGTTGAACGTGAATTCGACTGCACTGAGGCTGCAGCATAACATGTGATATTGCCGCATAACATTTCTGGAGCTCCCAGGCTAAAACCAGCATTGCATATTGATGCTACACTCACCCAACCTGGGTTTGAACGTCCGCTCCCGCTGCAAAATCGACCATTAGTCACCTTAATCAAGCTGCGTGGCGTTCAAGCACCTCATAACCGATGCAGGCCAGCCAAACGGTCTTTGGTATCGGCCGCGAGCCGTTTTTGTAATAGGCCATCATGCGCCGAGTCATACCGATGGCTTCTGCCGCATGGCTTAGACTGAGATTGTTCCGCTCCATCCATTGGATGAAGTCCTCACGCGTTGGTAATCCTGCCTGTTTCCTCCCCAAGGCATAGAGACGGTCTGCGCCCAGATCCAATCCGCCGGGCCAACTCA
>Ga0307375_10006303_pt1 | contig 10974 bp, 10 predicted proteins | sample TR1MG_FD_202531 | JGI IMG/M metagenome (GOLD analysis project Ga0307375, IMG submission 202531) | Soil microbial communities from Risofladan, Vaasa, Finland - TR-1 | ecosystem: Environmental > Terrestrial > Soil > Coastal area > Acid sulfate soil | place: Finland: Risofladan, Vaasa | collected...
GCACCCCGGCATGCAACTGGGCCTCGCGCAGGTTGGCGATCAGTACCGGACCGATGATGCCCGCAGCGGACCATGCAGTCAGCAGACGACCGTGGATGGCGCCCACCATCTGGGTACCGAAGATATCGGCCAGATAGGCAGGCACGGTAGAAAAACCACCGCCGTACATGGTCAGGATCACGCAGACCACCAGCACAAACAACCCGGCCGCGCCCATGTGACCCAGCGTCGGCATCGTGCAGTACAGGATGAAGCCGAGGATGAAGAACGTATAGTAGGTGTTCTTGCGCCCGATCCAGTCAGACACCGATGCCCAGAACAGACGCCCCAGGCTGTTGAACAGGCTGATCAGTCCGACCAGACCGGCAGCCGCGGCGACGATAGCCGCTTTCTGTCCCGGCGTGATCGTCTCGTTGCTGGCCGCGCCGACCAACAACGGCCCGAAGATATCCTGCAGCATCGGCGAAGCCATGCCGATAACACCGATACCCGCGCTCACATTCAGGCACAGCACACCCCAGATCAACCAGAACTGCTTGGTTTTCCATGCTTTTGCCAGATGCACGTGATTATCCGTGATCATGGACTTGGTCTGCGCATCGCTCGGTGTCCAGCCCTTCGGCAGCCAGCCCGACGGTGGGGTGCGGAAGCCGAACGCACCGGCGGACATCACGATGAAGTAGAGCAAGCCCATCGCGATCAGCGTCGCCGCCACACCGGCACTGGCATCGCCATGCCCGAAGTTTTTCATCAGGGCGACCGCAATCGGCGCACCGATCATCGCCCCGCCACCGTAACCCATGATGGCAAATCCGGTCGCCATACCGCGGCGGTCGGGGAACCATTTGATCAGCGTCGAAACCGGGGTGATGTAGCCCAAACCCTGTCCGACACCGCCCAGAATCCCGCAACCCAGCCAAACCAGCCAGAGCTGATGGATCATCACGCCGACACCGCCCAGCGCCATGCCGCCACCCCAGCAGATCGCGGCAATGAAGCCCGATTTGCGCGGACCAGCATGCTCCAGCCAGCCGCCCCACAACGCGGCAGACACACCCAGCATGAAAATAAACAGGGTAAAGGTGATGCTGACCGCAGGCACGGTCCAGTTACATTGCGTAGAGAACAGCTCTGCCATCAGTGACTGCTGCGTGCATTCGGTTGCAGCGTTTCCGACCAGCTTGGTCATCGGCAACCAGAATACCGAGAACCCGTAGGCCATGCCGATACACAGGTGTATCGCCAGTGCTGCGGGTGGGACCAGCCAGCGGTTGAATTTCTCACCGGCTATTGTACGTTCCTTATCCAATATTCCACTCATGCTACCTCCTGTTATTATTAACATGGTTGATGGGGTTTATTATTCTGCTTCCACTACGAACCGGCCAGACCCCCCTCTCCTGACCGGAGTAAACTGAAACCAAACTGTTATTCCCGCGACAACCAGGAGCTGCGGTGGGCACGGATAGCCGAGACCACGATAGGCTTGAGGTCCTTGCCGTTTTCGGCATCCACATAACCCAGCAACTGGCTGCGCATGCGCGGTTCCCAGAAATTATGCAGATGACGGCTGATACCCAGCAGCGCCTCTTCGCGATCCGGCATCGCCTCAAAAAATGAGCCGATCTGGTTCGCCATGTGTATCAAATTTTTCATATCCATAATTTGTGGTGTCCGTCAGTCCGATTCCGTGATTCGATCACCGTGTGCATAAACCACGAAGTCCTCGCCGCGCGCAAACGCGACCAGCGTCATGCCTGCTGTTTGTGCAGTACTGACCGCCAGCGCAGTCGGGGCAGAAATCGCGATCAGGCAGGCAATCCCGACCGTCGCGGCCTTCTGCACCATCTCGACGCTGGCACGGCTGGTGATCAGCAGGAAACCATCCTGGAAACTCAACCCGCGTTCGGCCATCATGCCGATCAATTTATCCAGCGCATTGTGCCGGCCGACATCCTCGCAAACATGCTGCAACCTGCCGTCGGGAGCGCTCCAGGCGGCCGCATGCATCCCCCCGGTCAGGCGATTTAGCGGCTGCAAGGTTGCCAGACTTTTCAACGCGGTACGCATCGCCGGAACGGAGACGGGCGCCCCGTGGATCACCGCAGACAGCGGCCTGAATACCTGTTCCAGGCTTTCCACCCCGCACAAACCGCAACCGGTGCGGCCGGTCATATTGCGCCTGCGCTGTTTGAGTTTCAAAAAGGCACGGCCGGATATCTCGCAATGCAGGGTGACGCCCAGTTCGCTCTCTTCAATTTCAGCATGATAGAACTCGGACCGGTTGGTCACGATCCCTTCGCTCAGTGCAAAGCCCAACGCGAAACTTTCCAGATCACAGGGGGTTGCCAGCATCACCGCATGCGAGACCGCATTGAATTCCAGCGCGACCGGCACTTCGACTGCCAGGCTGTCCTGTTCACGCATCCAGTGCCGGTCGCGCCAGCGGGATATTGCCTGGCGGCTGACACATTCGAGTACCGGCTCGGCGAGTTTCATTGCGTCAGGCAATGGATTCATCTTTGACCGAGGATAGTGCTGCCTTGCCCAGCAACTCATGCTGCACCTTGCTGAACCGCGTGTATTTCTTCTGCCACTCGGAAGGCTCGGTTACCGGCATCACCTGCACCGCGGTCACCTTGTATTCCGGACAATTGGTCGCCCAGTCGGAATTCTCGGTGGTGATCACGTTCGCGCCCGATTCGGGAAAATGGAAGGTGGTATACACGACACCGGGCTGCATGCGCTCCGACAGCTTGGCGCGCAATACCGTGTCGCCGGCGCGGCTCTGGATGTTCACCCAGCCGCCGTCCCTGATGCCGCGTTCCTCCGCATCATGCGGATGGATCTCCAGCAGATCCTGCTCATGCCACTGCACGTTCTCGGTGCGCCGGGTTTGCGCACCGACGTTGTATTGCGACAATATCCGGCCGGTGGTGAGTATCAGCGGGAATTTGCGCGTGACCTTTTCGTCGGTCGCCACATACTTGGTGATGATGAACTTGCCCTTGCCGCGCACGAACTGGTCGACATGCATGATGGGTGTGCCGAGCGGGGCCTCGTCGTTGCACGGCCACTGTATGCTGCCGAGCCGATCGATTTTTTCAAAGCTCACACCGTGAAAAGTCGGCGTCAGGCGCGCGATTTCGTCCATGATCTCGGACGGGTGCGCGTAATCCATACGGTAACCCAGCCGGTTCGCCAGTTGTACCGTCACTTCCCAGTCTGCATAGACGGCCTTGGGCGGCATAACCTTGCGCACCCGCGAGATGCGCCGTTCAGCATTGGTGAAGGTGCCGTCCTTTTCCAGGAAAGATGAACCCGGCAAGAACACGTGCGCATACATCGCGGTCTCGTTCATGAATATGTCCTGCACCACGATGCACTCCATCGAAGCCAGAGCGGCCGTAACGTGCTGGGTATTCGGGTCGGATTGCACGATATCCTCGCCCTGGCAATACAATCCCTTGAAGCTGCCGTCCAGCGCGGCATCGAACATGTTCGGTATGCGCAATCCCGGCTCGGGCTGGATCTCGACGCCCCACGCCTGCTCGAACAGATGGCGGGTAGTCGAATCGGAAACATGGCGATAGCCCGGCAACTCGTGCGGGAAGGAACCGATATCGCAGGAACCCTGCACATTGTTCTGGCCGCGCAACGGGTTCACACCCACGCCTTCGCGGCCGATGTTGCCGGTGACCATCGCCAGATTCGCGATGCCCATCACCGCAGTCGAGCCCTGCGCATGCTCGGTGACGCCCAGTCCGTAATAGATCGCGCCATTGCCACCGGTTGCAAACAGGCGCGCCGCGCCCCGCACCAGTTCCGCCGACACACCCGTGACCTGCTGCATCGCCTCGGGCGAATTCTCCGGCAGCGCGATGAAATCGCGCCATTGCTCAAATGCCTTGTCCTCGCAGCGCTGCGCGATGAAATCCGTCGCCATCAGCCCCTCGGTGACGATCACGTGCGCGAGTGACGAAAGCATCGCCACATTGGTGCCGGGCTTGAGCGGCAAATGAAACTCGGCTTTCACATGCGGCGAACGCACCAGTTCGATCTTGCGCGGATCGATCACGATCAGTTTGGCACCTTCGCGCAGGCGCTTCTTCATCCGCGAGGCGAACACCGGATGGGCATCGGTCGGGTTCGCGCCGATCACCATGATCACGTCACTGTGCTCTACCGACTTGAACGTCTGTGTCCCGGCAGATTCGCCCAGCGTCTGTTTCAGGCCGTAACCGGTCGGCGAATGACACACGCGCGCGCAGGTGTCTACGTTGTTGTTGCCGAACGCGGTACGCACCAGCTTCTGCACCAGGTAACCTTCTTCATTGGTGCAACGCGAGGAGACGATGCCGCCGATCGAGTCGCGCCCGTATTTTTTCTGGATGCGCTTGAATTCCGCAGCGGCGTAATCCAGCGCCTCGTCCCAGCTCACTTCCTTCCACGGGTCGGTAAACTTGCCGCGTATCATCGGCTTGAGGATGCGATCCTTGTGCGTCGCGTAGCCCCAGGCGAAGCGGCCTTTCACGCACGAATGTCCTTCATTGGCCTGGCCGTCCTTGTGCGGCACCATGCGCACCACTTCGTTGCCCTTCATCTCCGCCTTGAAGGAACAACCCACGCCGCAATAGGCGCAGGTGGTCACCACACTGTGTTCCGCCTGGCCCATCTCGATCACGGTTTTTTCCTGCAGAGTGGCGGTCGGGCAGACTTGCACGCACGCACCGCACGACACGCATTCCGAATTCATGAACGGCTGGTCCTGTCCGGGCGAGACGCGCGACTCGAAACCGCGCCCGGAAATCGTCAATGCATAGGTGCCCTGGGTTTCCTCGCAGGCGCGCACGCAGCGGTTGCACACGATGCACTTGGACGCGTCGTAAGTGAAATAGGGATTCGATTCGTCCTTCTTGCTATCCAGGTGGTTCTCGCCGTCGTAGCCGTAGCGCACCTCGCGCAGCCCGGTGACGCCCGCCATGTCCTGCAATTCGCAATTGCCGTTGGCCGCACAGGTCAGGCAGTCCAGCGGGTGGTCGGAAATATACAGCTCCATCACGCCCTTGCGCAGCGCCTGCAGCTTGGGTGACTGGGTGCGCACTTTCATGCCCTGTTCCGCCGGTGTGGTGCATGACGCCGGATAGCCCTTGCGCCCCTCGATTTCCACCAGGCACAGGCGGCAGGAACCGAACGGCTCCAGGCTGTCCGTCGCGCACAGTTTGGGCACATTCACGCCGCCTTCGGCAGCCGCGCGCATGATCGATGTTCCCGCCGCGACGGTCACCTGCATGCCGTCTATCTCCAGCGTGACTTCCTGTTCGGAAATACGTTTGGGTGTACCAAAATCTTTTTCGTTGAGTTGCTCAAGCATGTTGCTCTCCTGTGGCCGCGCTTTTATTTGTTAACGAGACCGAAATATTATTTAACGAAATCCCGGGGGAAATGATTCAGCGCGGACAGCACCGGGTAAGGCGTCATGCCACCCATCGCGCACATCGAACCGTTCAGCATGGTGTCGCACAGGTCGCGCAGCAACTCAACCTGGGCCGGGCCGTCCTGGCCGGCAATGATCTTGTCCATCACCTCCACACCGCGCGTCGCGCCGATCCGGCACGGCGTGCACTTGCCGCAGGACTCAATCGCGCAGAATTTCATCGCATAGTGTGCCAGCCTGGCCATATCCGCGCTGTCGTCATGCACCACGATGCCGCCGTGGCCGAGCACTGCCCACAATGAAGCATAAGCCTCATAATCCAGCGGTGTATCCCATTGCGACTCGGGCAGGTAAGCGCCCAGCGGCCCGCCCACCTGCACTGCCTTGATGGGCCGCCCCGATGCCGAACCGCCGCCGAAGTCGTACATCAGTTCGCGCAAAGTCACACCGAACGCCTTTTCGATCAGGCCGCCCTGCTTGATGTTGCCCGCCAGCTGGAACGGCAGCGTGCCGCGCGAACGACCCATGCCGTAATCCTTGTAAAAGGACGCTCCTTTGGCAAGGATGATCGGCACACTGGCCAGCGAGATAACGTTGTTGATCACGGAGGGCTGGCCGAACAGACCCGCGATCGCGGGCAGCGGCGGCTTGGCGCGCACGATGCCGCGTTTTCCCTCGAGGCTCTCCAGCATCGCGGTTTCCTCGCCGCACACGTAAGAACCCGCGCCCTTGCGCACTTCCAGTTCAAAAGGTTTACCCGAGCTCAATATGTCCGAACCGAGGTAGCCCGCCTTGCGCGCCACAGTTATCGCCTCGTTCAATACCGTGATTGAATGAGGATACTCGCTGCGCACGTAGATATAGCCCCGGGTCGCGCCCACCGCGAGCGCGGCGATGGTCATACCCTCGATCAGCGCGAATGGGTCGCCCTCCATCAGCATGCGATCCGAGAACGTTCCCGAGTCGCCTTCATCGGCATTGCACACGATATATTTCTGTGATGCCGATGTGTTCAGTACCGTCTTCCACTTGATGCCGGTCGGGAATGCCGCGCCGCCGCGTCCACGCAGGCCGGAATCGGTCACCTGTTGCACGATGGCCGCATCCTGCACGGCCAGTGCGTTGCGCAGACCACGGAAGCCGTCGTGCGCGAGATAGTCATCCAGCGACAGCGGATCGGTAATGCCGACGCGCGCAAAGGTGAGCCGCTCCTGCTTTTTCAAATAGGACAGTTCCTCGGTCAAGCCCAGACACAGGGCGTGCTGTCCGCCATGATGGAAATTCGCATCGAACAACGCGGCGACATCCTCCGGACTCACCGGCCCGTAAGCAACACGACCCTTTTCGGTTTGCACCTCGACCAGCGGCTCCAGCCACAACATGCCGCGCGAGCCGTTGCGCACCAAGGTGATGTCGAGCTTGCGCCGCGCAGCTTCCGTCCGGATGGCGAGCACCACATCGTCTGCGCCTAGCGCCAGTGCGACCGAGTCACGCGGAACGAATATCCTGATGCTCATGACTTGTCCCCGAGATTTTTGAGTAGCGCATCGAATTTTTCCGGCGTGACGCGCGCGTGCAATTTCTCATCGATCATCACCGCAGGCGATGTCGCGCACAACCCCAGGCAATAAACCGGCTGCAATTCGCAATCGCCCTTTTTCCGGCCTGCCAATTTTTTCTCGGCATGCTCGACCAATCGTTCCGCGCCCATGCTCTGGCATGCCTCGGCACAGCAAATCTGGATCGTGTGCCGGCCCGGTGGAGTGGTACGAAAATGGTGGTAAAAAGTGATCACGCCATGCACTTCGGCGCGGGAAAGATTCAACGCGGAGGCGATCTGTGCGACGGAATCGGGCGGGATATAGCCAAACGCATCCTGAATATCGTGCAATATCGGCAACAAAGCGCCGGGACGGTTTTGCTGTGCGGCGATGATGAAATCAACCTGCTGATGATCGTAATCCAGGCTCATTCTGCTTTAGCTCCTGTAACCTGCATGATGATCTATATATGTTATTTTAAACATGTATATGCTTTAATGATGATCATTGCACCATGTTTGAGATGGTTGTGCACCAATTAAGTTCAGAGAAGTTATCACATCACCCCCACCCTCTCAATAGGTTATATATTACATATATGAGTTTTGAAATCCATCCGGAATGGAGCCTGAAAAAGCGCAAAGGCGCCACGGTCTCGTTGCCTTTGCTGCTGCAATTGCTTACCGCGATACGCGATCAGGGCAGCATCAGCAGCGCGGCCTCCAGCGCAAATCTTTCCTATCGGCATGCATGGGGAATATTGCGCGCATTCGAACTCGAGTTTTCTGCGCCGTTGCTGGAGAAATCCAGGGGAAAGGGGACGTTGCTGACACCGCTGGCAGAGAAATTGATCTGGGCCGACAAACGCATCACCGCGCGCCTGACACCAATACTGGAAAGTTTCGCCTCCGAACTGGAAGCCATCCTGACCAGCGAATCGGCAGCACTGCGCATTACCGCATCCCACGGTTTTGCGGTCGAAGCGCTGATCAAACAACTCAACGCGGACAACGTTCCCGTTGAAATCAATTACCGCAGCAGCCTCGAAGCGGTGGCGGCCCTTGCACACAGCGAATGCGACCTGGCCGGATTCCATGTGCCGGTCGGCGAATTCAAACAAGCCGGCAAGCCGTACCTGAAATGGCTGAATCCACAGCAACATGCGCTGATCCATCTGGCGTATCGAACCCAGGGTCTGTTCATCGCGAAAGGCAATCCGAAAAACATACGGGGTCTGGCGGATTTGCTGCGCAAGGACCTGCGCTTCGTAAACAGGCAAACCGGATCGGGAACAAAGATATTGCTCGAGTTGCTGCTTGCCAAGGAAAAAATAAACTCCCGGGACATCGCCGACTATGACAGCGCCGAATATACCCACGCGGCCGTGGCCGCTTTTGTCGCAAGCAATATGGCGGATGTGGGCTTTGGCGTGGAAACTGCAGCAAGGCACTTCGATCTGGATTTCATTCCGATCGCGAAAGAAAACTATTTTTTCGCCTGCAAAGCAGGCGCATTAAATCAGAACCTGTTGAAATCCACACGCAATATCCTGCACAGCACGACGTTCCGCAACACCGTCAACGGGCTGGCCGGATACGATGGAACACATTCCGGCACAATCGCCACCTTTGACGAAACATTTTCATAGGCGTTAACCGCGTCCGGCGCTAACCGTTAAATCCCTTGATTGCGATTTCCATATCCTGCGGCGTATCCAGATCACAGAAGCTGCGCAGCGCGGGATCAGCCGACAACAGCGCCGACTCGTCCACGTATCGCACCCGCAACCGCTCAAGCAGGGCGCGCAAACTGTTTTTGCCGCCGTCAGCCAGATGCGCGCGCAGCGTGCCCAGACAATTCCCCGCATAATAGGCCGCCAGCGGCTGCAGATGCCCCCGCACGACAGGGACGACAGCCTGGTAATCGCCACGATAGCTGGCCAGCAGCTCAATCATCGCCGGCTCCACGAACGGCATATCGCAGGCCACCACAAAGGCCCACGGCGTAGTGATCTGGTCCAGAGCGGCTGCCAGTCCCGCCAGCGGCCCGCCCCCTCTGATTCCTTCGCCGGCTTGCTCGTCGCACACTTGCGGCAATTTGATCTCGGGACGCGGCTGACGGACGCTGACGATGACATGCGGAAATACCTGCTGCATCGCCGCGATCACCCGCTGCAGCAATGTCTGTTCGCCCAACAGCAGATTTGCCTTGTCGCTACCCATGCGCTGCGAATCTCCGCCCGCCAGGATGATCGCAGTGCAGTCCTCTAACATCCCAAACCCCTAACCAGCCACAGAGTTCACAGAGAACACAGAGAAAACCGGTATATTCTCTGTGAACTCTGTGTTCTCTGTGGCATGTTCTTTTCCCAGAATCATCCTGCCGACCGCTCTAACATGAAGTTAACGATCCCACTGATATCGTCGAGCGCGAAATGCGGCAATTGCGGATAGACCTCGCCTACATCGGTGACCATCGCGACCAGCCTGTCTTCGATCACGCAACGCGGCGCCGCGGAACGTTCGCGGCGCAACACCTCGATTTTCACACCGGCAGCATGCGAGAAGCCTTCCGCCAGCACCAGATCGGCCTCGCCCAGAAAACGTTGCGCCAGCTGTTCCGGCTCGCGCTGGTCGACCGCATCGGCAACCAGCTGCAACTCGTTCGCGGTGACCAGCATGCTCATCACCGCACCCGCCTGCTTGTAGCGCCAGCTGTCCTTGCCCGGCGTATCCAGCACCACCTTGTGGTGCGCATGTTTGATCGTCGCAACGCGCAATCCCCTGCCGCTCAGTTCGCGCACCAGCTTCTCGATCAGCGTGGTCTTGCCGGAGCCGGAGTGTCCGACAAAACTAAATACTTTGGGTGTCATAAAGTGAACTGTTCAGGTTTACGGATGGGGCGTGACCCATTCATCACCCTGCGGGGTGATTTCTTTTTTCCAGATCGGCACGCGCTGCTTCAGTTCGTCGATCAGCCATTGGCAGGCCTGCAAGGCTGGTGCACGATGCTCGGCGCCCGCCGCGATGAACACGATCTGGTCGCCGGCACCGACCACGCCGACGCGATGTACGATGCGTGCATCCAGCAAGCCGAATTTTGCGATCGCCTCGTCGCGCAACCGTTTCATCTCCGCCACGGCCATGCTGCCATAGGCATCGAAACTGATCTGCGTCACCTCGCGGCCTTCCGAAAAATCGCGTGCGCAACCGATGAATGTGGCGATTCCGCCCATCCGCATCGAACTGGCGCGTAGCGCATCGATCTCCTCGTCCTGGGAAAAATCCTGCTGCTGGATACGCACTGCATCTTTCATTTGATCCCCCGGCATATCAGCCGCCCGAAAATTTCGACATGAACACCACCTCGCTGCCCTCGGCCAGCGGCAACGACATGTCCAGCGCATGCTCGCCGTTCACCGCCGCGAAACACACGATCTCGAAAGCCGCCGGGTACTTGGCCTGCAACTGCCCGCGCAGATCCTGCAGACGCATCCCGGCGCTGAATTCAACAGACACTTCGCTGTTGCCGACGCGTTCCGCGACCGGCCCGAAGAATAATACCTTTATCATTTCAACTCTCTTCCCGAATCGAACCTGCAAAACCGAATCTTGTAGGAGCGGGCCATGCCCGCGATATTGCCGATCGCGGGCATGGCCCGCTCCTACACATTAGCACGCTGCCAGACCCCGCTCTTGCCGCCGCGTTTCTCTTCCAGCTGTATACATTCGATGCGCATGCCCCGGTCGATCGCCTTGCACATGTCGTAGACGGTGAGCAGCGCCACGCTTGCGGCGCACAGCGCTTCCATCTCGACGCCGGTCTGTCCGGCACAACGGGTCGTGGTGACCACCTTCAGCCCCACGCAACCGCCGGCATCGGGTTCCAATATGTCACTGAACACCACCTCCACACCGGCAAGCGCCAGCGTATGGCACATCGGAATGATGTCGGCAGTGCGCTTCGCCGCCATCACCGCGCCGACATCCGCCACCG
>Ga0307375_10006304_pt1 | contig 10974 bp, 9 predicted proteins | sample TR1MG_FD_202531 | JGI IMG/M metagenome (GOLD analysis project Ga0307375, IMG submission 202531) | Soil microbial communities from Risofladan, Vaasa, Finland - TR-1 | ecosystem: Environmental > Terrestrial > Soil > Coastal area > Acid sulfate soil | place: Finland: Risofladan, Vaasa | collected...
CGGCCTCAGGTGGACCAAGGCGAAGCTCCCGTAGGTCGAGACGATCCTCCAATCCGTGATCGCAAGCTTGCCTCCCGAATCGACCTCCGCGAAGCGCTTGCGATCGCGGCTATCGCGGCCGAGGCGGTTTTCGATGCGCTGCCAGCTGCCGTCGAAAGAACCGTTCGCGGAATAGCTGCTGCCGGGAATCCCGGTCGTGACGGCGAGATATTCCTTCCGCGTAGTCCTATCTTTGAATTGCGATGCGAGAAAGGCCTGGGCCTCCGCGTCTTTCGCGACGATGATGACGCCGCTCGTGTCCTTGTCGAGACGATGCACGATGCCGCCACGAAGCGGTGCGGCATCGATCGCTCTCGAACTTGGACCGGCAACCTCGGCCGCATTGAGGGCGGTCGAGGCCAGGTGACCGAGGATCGCATTTGCGAGAGTGCCCCTCCTATTTCCCGCCCCGGGATGCGTCACCATGCCTTGGGCCTTGTTCACGACGATGACGCGATCGTCCTCGAAAAGGATAGTGAGGGGAAGGTTTTCAGCTTCGAGGCCCGGGGCAAGCTCTTCGGTCCAGGATACAAGGAGGTGCTCTCCAGCCTTGAGTGGCCGCGATAGCTTCGCGGGCCGTCCCTCCACTTCGATCGTCGCTCCGCGGACTTTAAGCTGGGAGCGAGTGAGGAGACCGAGACTCTCCGCTATATAGCGATCGGCCCTCGGCAGGTCGGTCGCATCCACGATGACTTCGCGGGAACGACGAAGCGATAGATCCTCGGGGGTTCGGGTTTCGGGGGTGACGAGGTGCTTTTTCCGATCGGGTCGCATCATTACGCAGAATGCTATGCGGGGTGGGGAAAAAGCTCAAGCACCGACGGGAGACACGAACCAAAAATAGCGGAAGCCATTTTTGGGGTCGCATAACCTGAACTAGGGTAGATCGGCGGCCTTGCCAACTTCGGCCTTGAGAAGATCAAGACGATGGGAGCTTGCCTCAGGATTGGGCCCCAATGGTAAGAGAAGGCTGCCAGTCAGACCCGTGATCGCGGATGCGGAGAACAAAACTACCATCTTCGTTTTCGTTTCCCCGACTGACGCGCGAAGAGACTTAAAATCCGCCCCAAGCCCTGCCTCTGAATAGGCCCGCGACGCTTCCGTCCATTCGCTGAAGGCAAAGGAACCGACGACGCCGAGAACGATGCTCGCTCCAATTGCCGACCAAGCCGCGACATCGCAGGCGGAGCGGATCATCTGTTCCCTTGGCAAATTTCGTTCGAGCGTTTCTATCTCGAATAGCCTTTTCCCAAGTTCGGTTGGAACCAGCGATGGCGAGAGCCGAACGTCGCCGCCAGGAGTGAGCGTGAAATCGCCTTGCCACCTCATATAGCGATCGTCTCCTGTTTCGGCGTGATATTTCCCGATGGGAAGGGCGTCGAGCGAGCCGCTCTCGGTGAAGAGATAATCCCTTGAACCTTCGGCAGATCGGAGATAGAGAATGGCTCCCTTGGGCAATTTTATCGTAATCCTGCCCGAAGGCACAAAATCAGGAACGACCTGGATGGTACGATCGCTCGCCACCTCCAAATTCCCTTCCCAATACAGAGAAGATTCGGCGAGGACGCGTATCGAGCGCCTTCCAGGCGGCACTTCTATCCACGCCTGGCCGTTCATCGGCCTAAAAGGAGCTCCGTCCACTGAGAACTCCAGGAGTTTTCTATCCGTCCCAAAGAAGACCCGCCCCAGTGCTTCCGAGAGCTTCAACTCGGTCGAAGTCATGGTTCCGGGAGCGATATCCACGCTCTGTTCGGCGGAGAGGCCTTTTAATTTCGCCGTGAGCCTAATATTGCCAGGAACAGCCTCTGCCCAAATGAGCGGCGTTACGCCGAGATAGCGGGAACCGCACCATACCTGCGCACCCGAGGGCCGAGAGGTGACAATTAGCTCACCCAGGTCTTTCGCGGCGGCGATCGAGGTCGGATGAATAGCGGAAAAGTCGAGCGAGGGGTCGAAGTCACCCGCGATGCCCGGCACTTGGGAGTAGCCAGAGTCCGCGAGGGTTCTTGCCGGTAGGTTCCGCGCGAGAAAATCCACGAGCGAACCGAGACTCCCATCCGTCTGAACAAAGGCGTCGATAAGGCTCTGCGTAAAATAGCCGCCGTCCCCGCTTGCCATTTCGCGTGAGAGGGAACCGGGTGCGGCCGCCTGGAGGACGAGCATCGACGACTTGGTCGCCAACGGCGAGTCGTTGCGGGGCAGCGGCGCGGCGACCGAGATAGCCGCCTCTTCGCGGCAGGCATCAACCATGGCAACGCACAATCGCGAATTGAAGGTCCGCATCCATGGAAGGACGTCTTCATATAAGCCGACGCTTCCCTGAGCGCTTCCCACCACCGCATCGGAGAGGCAAAGACGCTCTGATCCGCCCAGACCGAAACCATGCCCGGAAAAGAAGAACGAAATCTCATCAACCGCTTTGCCGCGGACGGCACCGCGCATCGATGCCATCGCAGCCAGAACATCGGCAGCGACAGGAGTCCCCCCAGTCGACGATGAGGAAGTGATGAGACGGACCTCGTCGTAGCCTGAATGTGAAAGCCATTGGGCTATCCGGGCTGCGTCGAGAGCAGCGCCGCGGAGTGGGGACAGACTGGCGTACTCGTCGACGCCGATCACAAGCGCAAGTCGCTTTCCGCCATCGGCGGCCAGGGGAGGCATGGCGAGCAGCAGCATGCCGAGAATTCCCGCGGCTCCGATGCGCGGCGCAAGCGTCACTGGGCGTCTCCATAAAAGCGGATGTAATCGATGTCGAAGGTCTGGCCATTGACGAAACCGGTCGTGGTTTGGGTCGGATCGATGCGCAGCTGCTGCAAATTGCAGGGGCGCCACATCGCGGCGACGCTGCTCGAGTTGTATGTCGTATCGGTGATGTCGAATAACCTTTCCGTCATCGTCGTAGGGGCGACCGCGGGGGCGGGGAATTTGAGCTCAGAAGGGTTAAGATAGGTTCCCAAGCCGTTCTTGACAGTATAAATAAAGAAACTGATTGCCCCGTTAGGCATATCCGAGCGCCAATTCATGTCGATAAAGTGCAAGTTGGCGATATCTATCGGGTTGGTTTCGTGCAGCTCCGAATATAACCGTGGATCGGTGTTGGCAGTCCAGACTCCATGTAGCATCCCGCTTTGGAGCGTCAACGTGATAAACGGCGCAGATCCTCCGGCGGAAGCCCATATCGAATCGCCGTCGTTGAAATCCCAAGCGTGGATGAGGGGATAGACGACGAAGGAACGATCGACTTCGGACGAAGGGGCCTTCCCGACCTCGGTAGAGATAGCCTTCAGGGTAAAGCTCGCGTTGCTCGGCGCCAGTACCGAACTCGTCTCGGTGCTTCCCAGCAGGACCTGCGTCCCGTTCGCACTCGTCGGAACCGAACCGTCGAGGGTGTAGGATATCGTCGATCCGGCGGGCGCATCGATCCTGACGGTCACGGGACCAAGCCAGGACCCGGCCGAGGCTCCCGCGATAGGGCTCTGCCCCACGACCTCGACGTTGGGTCTTGCAGAGGTCTGCCATTTGTAGGCAGGCGACGACGGATCGTTCGGGTTCTGAAAGGCCTCGCAGGAAAATAATATTCCCGACAAACCGAGGACGGTGGCTACCGTCGATACTTGATTCATGATCATTCCCCCCCTTGTGCCAGCGGCCAATCGATCTCGACCAGAGTCCCCTTGCCTTCTTCGGTCTTGATTTTCAGGCCAGCCTTGTTGCGCACGATGATTTCCCGAGCCCATGGCAGGCCGTAGCCCGAGCCTCCGGTCTTGTCGGATCCCAGATTTATAATTACGTCGCAATTGATACAATTGGGAGGATGGCAGCCCGAGCAGGCGGAAATGCCCTGTCCCCGGTCGCCGACGGTGACGATCGCGCGATCTTCTTTTCTTTCGAGCCCGATCGAAACCACCCTTCCGTCGCGGGACTCCGTCCCAACGTAGCTTTCGATCGCGTTCGTGAAGAAGACCTCGACAGCCATCAGGAACTCGTCCTTTCTCGCGGCAATCGGAACGGTGTAGTCGGGGAGGTGGATCGTGGCGATAAGGTCCGGGCGTCCGCGCGATTGGACGACGTGAAAATTCCTCAGGATCGCGACCGCGTCTATCGAGCGAGCGCCGTCCGTCGTGACATAGCTCATGACATCGGCGATCTCGCCGGAAAGCTCCTCGAGCGCACCGCCGATCACATCGAGAATTTCCCTCTCCCGCGGAGAGGGGCTTTTGCCGACGAGCATGCCGGAAAGATTCCGTATCATGGCTATCTGCCCTTTGATGCCGTGCACTGCTCCGGCAGAGTGGCGCCCGAACTCTGCGAATCGCGCATCTCGCGCGTTTTTAAGTAAGAGGGCTTCTCGCTCGCGCCGGACGGCGATCGCCTGCCAGGCTCCGCCGAAAAGGGCTGCGATCAGACAGAGTAGGGCGAAAGGTACGGGATCGATCCAGAGGGCGAAAGATGCGAAGACGGCATAGGACAAACCCAGCGAAATCAATGCGGAGGCAATAGGCGCCGCCCAGATATAGGTCGTTCGTTTTGCCACCAGACCCATGAGAAGGCCAAGAGCCATGCCTTCGGCCGCGACCAGGAATGCTCCCAAATTCTGGGGGATTTCCTCCGGGATAATGCGATTCGATAACTCGTTGGCAAAGATTGGCGCCACCAGGCTCGAGGGGATGAGTCCCTGGCCTGGAACATGGAGAAGTTCTACGCCGGGTCCCCGATCGACGACAAAAGCCGAACTACCACGCAATTCCTGCCGCAGAGCCGTCTGTTCGGAAGGGAAAAAGGGAGCTCGGGAGATCTGTCGAGCATCAAATGTCCAAAAAGTCTTGTCCCACTTGATAGGAAAGTCGAGAAGAGCCATCCCTCTGGAATCGACGGGTATCCGGATCGTCTTCCCGACCCGGAGGAATCTACCCTCTTCCCATCGGAGATCCTTGGCGTCGATGCCGAGGACTTGCATGGCGAAGACCAGGGGGGCTGCCGGAATATAGGCGTCGCCGTCCCGAAAAAAAAGCGGGAGGCGTCGGACAAAGCCATCTGCATCCGGAACGAGATTGAGGTGCCCTTTGACGAATCTATCGAAGGTTGACGCCGGTTCGTAGAAGCCGTTGGATCGGGGAATCCTCGGCGGAGGCGTACCGGGGATGGATAGGCGCGGAACTCCGATGCCAGGGCTTGCGTCGATGGGCATGCAGACGCCGCCCATTCCCGCGAAATCGAATCGAGAGAGAATATCGCTGACGGTCCGAAGCTCGTCTGTGGAGTCGTGAAGTATCGTCGGGAGAAAAATGTCCTTGACCCCAGCGGCTGAAAGAGCCTTGAGAGAGTCGGCGATCTGCGAACTGCCCGAACCCGCGCCGACGGAATCTTCCTCCAATTCGATGACGACGAGAAATGGATCCGCTTTTTGCCCGGCGTGGAGCCTCCCCCTGAGTTCCATGGCCGAATCGTAGAGTCCGCGGGACAGATTCCCGTCGGCGCCGAGAATCACAAGGTCGATGACCAGGGCTAGGATAGCGCTGCCCGCTACTACGAGCGGTCCCGGCCATTTCAGTCGGCGCTCGACGTTGACCATTCGTACATACCTGCCCAGAATGGGTCGACGTCGATTTCAAGACCCCGTACTTCCACGGCGGCTTCCCTGAGAGAGCCGGCAATCAACACGAGATCATTCGACGCATAATGCGCAAATTGGCTATATTCCCTTTGGAATTCCTTGATTTCGCGTTCGACTTTGACGAGGTCCGGCCTGCCTTTCGATAAGCTTGCATGGAATTTCAAGGGCGGCTTCGCGAAGACGAGGACGGCCAACGTGCCGCCCTTCGCCAATTCAGGAATCTCGGCCAAATCGAAATCGAGGGAGATAGCTTGGCCGGATCTGGCCCTGACGATCTCGGGCATCGAGACATTCGGCCACAACACGATGGCCTCCTTCGAACTGTCAGGAAGCGCCAGCGCGTAGAGGTAACAGTCTTTGGAAGCGAGGAATTGCAGCATGAGGGAACGCGGGGCCGCGGCGCGGAGAGGAGAGCCTGGTTGGATCCATTCTACGGCTCCCTTCGTTTCGCGTAAGCCGGCCGCAATCTGAATTTTGACCGCGGCGCCATCCTGCCCTGCGAGGGTCCATGCGATTATCAGGCCGAAAAAAGCAAATGGTATTTTTCGCACCGCTATTTCCAATCAAAGAGTTGATCTCTTAAAGTATCATCTCGAATCGGCCGGCGCAAGAAATATCAGATTGTTCGGATCAGCCTACTCCTTTGAAGGCATAGATGAGATTGCGGCCATCATAAATAGATATTTTTATATCTTGAAATGGCGTCCCTTCAAAACACGCTAGGTCGCGGTCAAGAACTCCGCGAGGAAGGCGCAAAAGCGAGCCGGGTCTTCCACAATCACCGAATGTCCGACCTCCTCGAGTATCTCGAGCCGCGCACCTGGAAAAACCGCGGCGGTTTCCCGAGCCATCGCTTCGCTGATGATTGAGTCCTTTCTTCCCCAGAGCACCGCGACGGGCTTCGCCCAGCGGTCGAACCGACCCGTCGCGTCAAAGGATGCAAGAGCCCGCGCATTCCCTGCCCAGGCTGGACCAGCCATAAGCATCGCGTCGTCGACGAGACGCTCGAAAAAGGTCTCGTCTGTCATGGTCGGCGCTACGGCTTTGAGCGCTTTGGCGAGTAGTGCTCTGTCACGACGCATCAATTCGATGACTGGATAGTGGGATTCCGGGGTGACAAGACCCCTCGGCGATGAGGAATCGACGAGCACGAGGCCTCCGAGGAGGTCGGGGTGACTTCCCGCCAGAGATAGGCAAATGGTCCCACCGAGGGAGTGTCCAACGGCGACAGCATCGGTCAAATTCAATGCGGATATAAAGGATGCGAGGGCCTCTGCGTAGGCGTCGATGCTTATCTCTCCAAGGAGCGCTGCCGAACGACCGAAATTGGGAAGATCGGGCGCGACGCAGCGACAACCGGAAATGCTCATCGACTTTTCCCACCACATCGAGGAGCCCGTGTTGCCATGCACAAGGAGCAAGGGTCGACCGCTGCCATTTTCCCTGTAGAACCACCTAATCCCTTGCACTTCAACGAATGAAGCTTCCATGTTTTCCACCGCCTCTCCGACTATAGTCCGCCGATAAAATCCAGCAAGGTTTCCGCGAGCGCTGTCGGGCGTTCCATGGCGACCGCATGGCCGGAGCCAGGGATGCACAGGAGACGAGCCCCTTCGATCTCCGCGGCTATCGCCCGCGAATAGGACTCGCCCTTGAGAATGTCCTTTTCGGCCCAGACGACCAGGGTTGGCGCCGCGATAGGGCCGAGCCTGCCTCGCAGATCGATGGCGAGAAAGGCGTCGCAAAGGCCGGCGAAGTCCTCGAACCATTGCCTCGACAGGGAGGCAATCGCCTTTTCTCGTTTGGCGAGTTCCGCCTTGTTCTCGCCGATATATTCGGCGGAATAATTCCAGGCGATTATGCTGCGGTAAAAAGCGACCGGATCGGCGAGGGCGCATGCCTTCCAGCCTTCGACGGCGGCGACGAGCATGGGGTCCGCATAGGACACGGAATCGATGACGGACAGGCTTGTCGTCATCGCTGGATGGGCGAGGGCGAACTCGAGGGCGACCTCCCCCCCGTATGATGTACCTACTATGTGCGCTATTTCGATGCCGAGACCCCGCATGAGACTTGCCAGGTCTTCCGCGTGGGCGCGCAGACTGTAAGGGCCGGCGCCGCGCTCGGAGAGCATCTGCCCGCGGAAATCGTGGCAGAGTACCCGGCGTCCGGAAGCGACGATTGCCTCGACTACCGGACTCCAGTTGCCGACGGACATGGCGATGCCGTTGAGGAGGACGACGACCTCGCTGCCGTCGCCCGAGAGTTCGTAATGAATGCTGATTCCGTCGACCTTCGCCTTAGGCATCGCATCCTCCTACAATCCCAAATAGGAACGCTCGACATGGGGGTTTTTCGCAAGCTCGGCGGCGCTCCCCTCGATGACGATAGCCCCGTTTTCCAGCACCAAACCCCGATCCACCGCGCGCAGGCTTTCGCGCACGTTCTGCTCCGTGACGAGGATCGATACGGTCTTCTTGAGCTCCGACAGTCGCTCGAAAACCTCGGCGACGAGGGAGGGCTGGAGGCCGAGGGAAGGCTCGTCGAGGATGAGGAGCTTGGGGTTGGCCATGAGGGCCCTTCCGATGGCAACCTGACGTTGCTGGCCTCCCGACATGGTGCCCGCCAGCTGCCGATAGCGCTCCTTGAGGATCGGGAAGAGGGTCAGGACCTGTTCGAGGAGCCTGTCCTTCTCAGCCGCCGCTCGCGGATTGTACGCGGCGCCGAGTTCGAGGTTGTCGGCGACCGACATTCCCGGGAAGAGTTCCCTTTCTTGTGGTACGAGGGCGATACCCGCCCTGGCTATCTCGTGGGTCTTCATGCCCGCGATCTCCATTCCGTCGAATTGCACCGATCCGGCCTTGATCTTCACAAGTCCCATGATCGCGGCGATAAGGGTAGTTTTTCCGGCCCCGTTCGGGCCGAAGAGACCAACCGATTCGGGCCCGATAGAAAACGAAACACCGCGCAGGACAGGCATCTTCCCGTAGCCAGCTTCCAGATTGCTTACCTTGAGCATCAGACCGCCCCCCCGAGATAGGCCTCGCGCACCCGCGGATCCTTGACGATGTCCTCGTAGGGACCGCTCGCGATCACCTCGCCGTTTTCGAGGACGAGGACCCGGTGGGTGAGCTCCCGAATGACGCCCATCACGTGCTCGACGACGCCCATTCCTATGTTCCGCTCGGAGGCGATGGATCGCACGAGGGAGATGAGCGAGAGGGTCTCGTCGGCGTTGAGACCGGCCATGACCTCGTCGAGGAAGAGAATTTGCGGACCGCAGGCGAGCGCGTGGGCGATTTCCATCTTCTTGGTTTCGAGCATCGTGATCTGCGAAACCCCTCGATGGAGACCACCCAACTCGAGCGAGGCGCAGAGGGCCTCCGCCTCGCGACGGGATTCCTTACGCGATAGTCGCCTGGCGAAGAGGAAACCGAGCATGACGTTCTCGAGGATATCGAGGTCCTCGAGGGGATGTATGAGTTGGAAGGTTCTGGCTATGCCGAGGCCTGCGCGTCGATGGGCTGGCATGTCGGTGATATCCTTGCCGTTGAGGAAGATGCTGCCCGAGGTCGGCAGGTAGATCCCCGACACGAGGTTGATGAAGGTGGACTTGCCCGCGCCGTTGGGACCGATGACGCCGAGGATCTCCCCGCGCGAGAGGTCGAAGGAGACATTGTTGACGGCGACCAGTCCGCCGAATCGTCGCGAGAGGGCTCTCGTCTCGAGATTAGGCACGAGGAGCCTCCTTCCTGGCCTCGGCGCCTGATCTCCTTTCCTTCGATGCCTTGATCCAGACGCCATAGAGTCCCTTCGGCATGAAAAGAATGACTAGTACTATGATGATGCCGTAGACGACCAGGTGGCCGTAGGGGATCTTGAGTTTGAGCACCTCTGCCACAACGCCGAGGAGGAGGGCGCCGACGACGGGGCCGATCGTCGAATGGACCCCTCCGAGCAGGGCCATGGCTAGGGGCAGGAGCGTGTAATTGGCGCTGAAGGAATCGTCGGGAGACGCCACTCCGTAGCTCTGGATCTGGATTCCCCCGATAATCCCCTGGATGAAGGAAGTGACAACGAAGGCGATCAGCATGTACTTGAAAATGCCGATGCCACTCGACTTGGCCTGCAGCTCGTTATTGCGGATCGCGGTAAGGGCGAAGCGCATCTTGGATCGTTCGAACCACGAAGAGGCGCCGACAGCGAGGGCCACCCCGCCGAGGGCAAGCCAGTATAAGAGCCGATCGCCGTTGGAAATGAGCCCGGGAAGGATCAGGCCCTCGGCGCCGCCGGTGAAATCCCGGCCGTTGTGGAGGATGATCCGGAAAATCTCCGCCATCGCCAGCGTCACGATCGAGAAGTAGATGGCCCGCAGTCTCAGGATGACGAAACCGAAGAGAACTGCGATGCCGGCGGCGAAACAGCCCGCGGCGAGAATGGAGAGGAGGGGAGGAAACCCGAAACGGAGCATCGCGATGGCCGATCCGTACATACCGATGCCGTAGAAACCCGCAATCCCGAAGGAGACCTGGCCGGAGCGGAGGAGCATGTCCCAGGTCACGGCGAGGGCCATGTAGGTGAAGACGCTCCGTGCGAGCGACATGGGATAGGGTCCGGCGATCGCCGGGAGGATCCCGGAAAAGAGGGGGAGGAGGCCGGCCACGGCGAAGACCGCGAGTCCCGCGACGACGGAGGAACGTTTGTTCATGCCTTCCTCTCCTTGATCGACCGGACGAGAATCGTGGCAAATATGATGACGAAGAAGATGATGCTGGACCAGTCGCGGAGTTCGCGGAAACTGTTCATCAAGGCTTCGGCCAGGCCGAGGGCGAGACTCGCCCAGAGTATGCCCGTGATGTTGCCGACGCCCGCCACGGCGACGAGACAGAAGGACTTCATCGTGTAGGGGCCGCCGACCCCGGGAAAGATCGCTTGCTTCGTGAGGAACATCGCCCCCAGGGCGCCGACCAGACCGACGGACAGCGCGAAAACGAAGGCATAGGTTCTGTCCACGTCGATGCCGACGATCGCCGCGCCGCGGGGATTCTGTCCGACGGCGAGCGCGGCCTTCCCCATCCTCGTTCGGGTGAGGAAGAGCCTGAGCCCCACCGCGAGGATGACGGCCGCGGCGACGAAGACGAAATCGTAGATGCCGAAATCGTATTCGCCGATCGTCGCCGAGGTCGAGACGTAATCGAGGTACATCTTCCAGGATTGGGAGGTGAAGATGAGATTGACCGTCTGGCTCAAGGCGATGCCGAGGCCGAAAGTCAGTATGAGTTGGTTGAGTTCGGGCGACTTGAGGGCCCTTCGGATGGTCA
>Ga0307375_10006305_pt1 | contig 10974 bp, 11 predicted proteins | sample TR1MG_FD_202531 | JGI IMG/M metagenome (GOLD analysis project Ga0307375, IMG submission 202531) | Soil microbial communities from Risofladan, Vaasa, Finland - TR-1 | ecosystem: Environmental > Terrestrial > Soil > Coastal area > Acid sulfate soil | place: Finland: Risofladan, Vaasa | collected...
AGGGGTGCCGTCGGAAACGCAGATCATTCGTCGTTCAACCATTCTTCTTCTCCGCGTACGGTCGTAGGACCGTGTAGGGCAGGGGGCCGCCTTGGTCAGTGGGCCAGTTGTTGAGTTGACGTTTCAAGGTCGCGCACATGCGGTGCAGCTTGGCGATGTAGATGTGGTCAACGATGACCACCACGGGTTCCTTTCGGCCCTTGCGGAAGCGTTGGATGCGCCCCATGCCCTGTTGCAGGGTGTTGAACCCACCTTCCTCGATCGCGGAACTGCCGAAGGGCGTCAGGAAGAACAGCGTGTCCAGGGTGTCCTCGTCCAATGCCTCCTTGACGAGTTGTAGCGTCCCGAAGCTGATACGTTTGTTTCGTAAAACAGCTAATCTCTCTTCTGGGCGTTCCCTCCCAGTGCAGAGTCCTGAGTCCTCAAACATTTCGTTGAGACGTCGTAGTTGGTTGACGCTGTGACTCAGCGCCAGCACCTTCCGGCCCTTGTTAAGGGCCTTGTGGATTTCGCTGGCGATGAACTCGTTGCATTCTGGGAGGGAGCCGATGTAGTTCCGCAGCTTCGGTATGCTGGGCCTACCCGTCTTGTCTGTGACCGCAGTCAACACCTCGGGGTCGTGGGTGTTGATCTGAATCGGGCACTGTTGGAAGTAGATCCTGGGGGTCATGTCTTGGGATAGGTCACGGTGGTAGACCTGCCCTACGTGGTATTGGTAGAGCGCCTCGAGGCCGTCTTCTCTCCGCACCGTCGCTGTCAATCCGTGCCGTTCCCCAAAGAACAGTGGGGCGGTCGGGAGGAACAGCGGCGCAGACAGGTGGTGGATCTCGTCATAGATCACCAGCCCGAAGTAGCGGTCCAGTCCAGGGGGCAGCTCCAAATAGCGGAGACCGAGGGAGTGGATCATCGCAAGGCAGATGCCTCGGCCTTCCCAGTCCCAGGTATCGGGGGGTCCTTGTATCAGGCCGACTCCACCCGGGACGGTTAGGAATTGGTCGATGCGTTCCCGCCACTGGTTGATGAGCGTGGTGTTGTTCACGATGACAAGCGTGGGGACGCGTCGTTTGTGGATGAGGTGTAGCGCCAGCACGGTCTTGCCCTTGCCACAACTCAGGTTCAGCAGTCCGCCGTTCGATTGGATCATGTTCGTCGCGGCTTCTCGCTGAGTAGTCTTGTCTGGTTCGAGGAAGTCCAGCTTCACGTTGCTCTGGAAGTTGACGGGTGTGGGTGGCGGCGGTAGCACGGAGAGGATCGGAAATCCGAGTCCTGGGAATGCGCTGCGGGGTATGTACTCCCGGGGAACGACGAGGTGCTCTCCTACATCTTCCCAAAGTTGGATGTAGGAGAGTCCCTCATTGTCGATCACCGGAAACTCGAGCCCCGCCTTCACCGCCCTTGTGTTGATGTGGGCTTTCGGCAGCCATAGCTGGCGCCCTAAGTAGCCCTTGCTCGAGTCTCTCCTGACAAAGATCATGAGGCCTCTCGAATTTTGCGACACCGTGTCGCAGATTTGTAAGTCTCTGAAACTACTAGAGCGTGATTTTTAGGTCGACCTTACCTGCTGCCAGAAGGCCCCAGCGTACATATACTGGGCGCCCCTGTCAACGGATGCGGTAGTTCTTCCAGAACTGGTACATCTCATAGAACATGCCCCGCAGGGCGCCTCCTGTGGCGTCTTTGAAGAACCGCTCGACTGGTTTTTCGTCTGGGCCTACGATGCCTGATGCGAACGTGCTGGATTCCGCGTCGTCGCTTTTGTTCGCGTAGCGATTTTGGTAGTTGGAGTAGCTTGATCGGTTGGTGGGCATGCTGACTCCCGGCCCTCGATCAATTTGTGCTCGGCAGGACTGACGGAAACGACACTCGGCGCACTCTACATCGTGCGGATCGTAGCTTCGTTCGTTTCCCCAGCAGGCTGGTCTTTGATTTGTGGCAGTGCGAAGATGGTCACTATAGCCCACGCATTTCTCCTGGTAGCTAGTTTCCAGTTCCAAGACGAGGAACTTATACCGGTGAAGGGTGGCCTTTTGCTTGGTTGCCAACCCAGGCCAGAGGACGTAATATCGTTGGGAGATCGCAGAGGAAGGTACAAATGCACACGGGATCGATCATTGATTTTTACGATGACCCCAATGGTTTCGTCCTGCGGGAGAAGATTCCTGCGGCGGGCCTCCCCGAATTCGTCAAGGAGGCGTCCTTCCTGGATGAAAAGAAACGTGCCTCTCTCCCCGACGATGTTTTCGCGGTGGTGATGGTAGATCAGGGCGAGTCCATCAGGAAGTTTGCCTGTGTGGACAAGGGCAACACTGCTCTCAGCGTGGTTTACTTCATGGAGAACCACCACAAGCTGCCGGAGGGGGCACAGAAGGTAGCGGCTGCGAATCTGGTGACGGCGTGTGGGTGGTACGACATCGAGCCTCCGGAGCAGCTTCAGAAGATCGCCGGCATGCTCGGCAACATCGCCAAGGTTCCGATGAGGGCCATGAATGCGGTGGTGGGGACCAGTACGGTGAAGGGCGCCGTAGATCGTGGTGCTGCTCGGCACGCTGCTCAGATGGGGAAAGTTAGTGAGCTGTCGGGTACCCGCATCATGCCGAACCAGAGTGGCCGTCCGGAGGATGAGGAGAAGACAGCGGGGATCATGATGATCCCCGTCAACAGACGTAATCCTACCCCGGATGAGGCAGACGCGTCGGTTAAGGCATTGCGTAGCTTCAAGGATTCGACAGGTATTCTGGGGAGGGCGCTACCTATAGCTCATGTGGAGAGGGCTCTCAGAGATTCGGCGAAGGAAAAGAAGGGTTCTGTCATCCAGCCCTACGTGGATATCACCGGGCAGTCCGCCCCGGTGCAGATCCAGAAGGTCGCCTCTCAGCGCACGCTCTTGAATGGCGGCTTCCCGGTCGATACATATGGTGAGGTGAAGCAAGCCCAGCAATGGTTCGGGGAGCACGGCACAACCCTGCATCCGGCTGATCGCCGGGAATACTGTACCAAGCTGGCTGCGCGCGCCGATGAGTTGGGTATCTCTCTCGACTCCCCTATCGCAAAGTACGCGGGCCAGGGCTATGCCCCGTCGGATGAGATCGAACTAGCGGTGTCTACGCGTCTCCAGTTCTGGACCGAGGACTCCCCCGAGCGGGACCTTCTCAAGGGCTTGATGGAGAAGCGCGCTTCCCTCGAGCCGGGAATTTTCTGCGAGGCGCTGCGACAGATCGACGAGATGTCGGACCTGCATTACCACTGGGACCAGGGTGTAGTTGACCCGTGGTTTGCCACCTTCGGCAAGACCGCCGGCACCGACTGGACCTTCGAGTACGGCGGCGACAGGATCGACGAGGAGATGTTGACGGCCCTGATTCTTGGTCAGCGAGATCAGGTCAAGAAACTCTTCGGTGGTGAGCTTGCCGAGGAGATGGCGAAGAAGCCAAGGGAGATTTTTGATTCCCTTCCACTGGACAGCAAACGTATCATCATGCGGATGGCAAACGATCCGCAACCATAAGGGGGCAGCATGTCCGCGAAGCAGAGCAAGTCTTTTGGCACCAGCCGCGCGTACCGCGCTCACATCCTCGCCGGAGGCGGCATGGGGCTGGAACTTCGTGATCTCCGTTCGGATGTCGACGAGGGTTTCGAGAACAACGAGGCCCGTGCGGGCTTTCCGCACTTGGATTGGCTCGATGTGACCACTGGCGCGCCGACTGCCACGGGTGGGGACCTCAAGCTCCTCGGCCGCAACCTCCTTCAGGGTCAGACCTTCGACACGCTCACGCTCGGCCTCACCACGGCCGGCGTCGTGGTCACCATGCTGAAGCCCGGCAAGAGTGGCGTCAGCATGGAGATCGTACAGGGTGTTGGTGCGTTGTCCGCGGTACTCGCGGCGGACAAGCTGACGGTCACGCTCGCGGTCGGTGGCTCCACGGCTACCGAGGTGGTGGGTGCCATCAACGGTGCTGCCTCTTGTATCGGTGTGGTCTTCGCCGCAGTTCTCAGCGGTGGTGGCGGGACCGTGCTGGTCGCGGCAGAAACCGTGCTGGCTGGTGGTGTGGGCCTCTACGCCGGCAACAAGGTGTGGGTCTCTGGTGTGGAGGTTCTGCCGAAGCACGCCGCCTCCCAGTGGACCGACGGCTACATCATCGTCACGACGCCCGATCTGACGGCCGCGACTCCTGCTCGTGCGGCTGCCGATGTCGTCAACCTCATGGTCTCTTCGGACGGCGTCTGCTCTGAGGCACTGAGCGGCGTTCTCGCGTAGCGTAGTGGCGGTCCACGAGGATAGGCTACTGGCCCTCCTTGAGAGGATTGGCCAGCCCGGCGCCACTGACTCCCCGCCCTTCCCGGCGGTCGAGGATGCTGATCCAGCAAGCGCCGACCTTACCGAGACCAGACCGGCACCAGAGTCTGCCTTCCAGGAAGCCCCGGCCGATCTCGGGCCGGGGCTACCGGAGGGTACTGCCCGCATCAGCAAGAAGAACCTCTTCGTCCACCACGACACCCACCCGGTCGTCTTCGATGTGGCCCTGTTGGCACAGTACGACCTGGACTGGTTCCTGTGGTTGCCGCAGACGCTGTGGCAGGAGATCAAGAGGGACTTCCGTGTACCGTCCATCAGTGACCACACCTGCGCTAAGATTCAAGCTCTCCGCACACTCCACATCAACGAGTGGTTCTGGACTCGGTGGGAGGTCTTTTGTTGGATCACGCAGGCGTTGAACAACAACATCCCCGACTTTCAGGTCATCCAGAAGCCCTCCATTGCGCAGCTCCTACATGCGGTGGATATTGCTGAGATGGTGCGTACGGGCGAGGAGTTTTCGCAAGAGGTACAGGGGTGGGTGGCGTCATGCTTGGTGGATGACGGCGTGTTCTATGCGCCGAAAACCATTGCCTTCTGCCAGGATGAGATAGTACAACTTCTGGGAGAGCTGAAGATCGATAACTTCGAGAATCTGATCTCTTCTGTACAAGAACGCTTTCGGGAAGTTCAGTCCTTGACGGACGAGGCATGGCGCTCTTCTCCCGAGCCAATCTTGCAAGAGAACGTAGTCGATATTCAGGTCGCGAAGTTGAAGGTGTCTGAGGACTACTTGGCGATGCGCCGGCGCCAACTCAAAGATCAACTACGCCTTTTGCAGTGAGATGATCGATGAACAACGCTACGTTGCTGGGCTTTGTCGATGAGTTCGAGAAGATCGCAGCCCGTTCGCCATCTCATGCTGTTGCTGCGAAGGCTTGGCGTGAGGCTAGTTCGGCTGCGAGCAAAGCCGACGGCTTGTTCGGTCGCATTTTCCGGCGTGGGAAACTCAAGCAGTTGAAGGCTGCTGAGAGAGCTGCGCTCGATGTCGCCGATAGGGCGCTGGAGAAAAAGACGAGGCTGCTGGCGCCCAAACAATTGCGGTCTGTTAGTCGGCCGGGGGAGCGCGCAAGATGGGAAATCGGTTGATCCTCAGTGCGGCCCAGCACATCAGTCCTCGTCAGATGGTGGCCTTCACTGAAGAACTGACCAAGGTTGCCGGGCCTGCCAGCGATTTCGTTAAGAAGCATTTGGCGGGGCGGTATGGTCGGCAACTGGCGGTGGGTGCGGGGCTTGGTGGCGTAGGCAACGTCCTTCGACACCGGGCCACAGACAGCCCTGAGCAGCGCGAGCAGTCCAGTTCGTTGGGGCAGTTTCTTCGAGGCGGCCTGGCGGGTGCTGGTGTAGCTGGAGGTCGTATCGTAGCCAGTGATGCTGGCCGTAAGTACATCAAGGGCACGGCCAAGGACATCTTCCAGCGGGAGCGGCACAGCTTGACGGGTAAGGGCTTGGGGAAGACCCCAGCGGAGGAGTTGAGGCGTGCTCAGGAGCTGGGCATTGTTGGTGCGACTCCGAAGGCCCCCACCGGTCCTTTACAGCCTGCTGATAGGGCTGCGTTTCGGCGTGCTAGTGCTCGTCACGGTCGGGATGTTGCGGCGTTCAAAGAGGGTCTCACGAGCGGTCCCGGTGTTGTTCACGGGATGTTGAGTCGTCCCGGGCACACCTTGAAGGAGACGCTTGGTCGTAAGTGGCAGCACGGTACAGCCGTTGATAAGGCTTGGATGGGTATCGGCGGCGCTGCTGCTGCGAAGGGGGTGCTCGAGAAGCCGGAAGAGGGCGGCCCCGGGAGACTAGAAAAGGGGCTTGGGCGTCTTGGGGCGACGGCGGGATACATGATGGGGCCCAGTGGTTGGATCGCCAGTTCGATGCTTGGCGGTGCCGGAGGGAAGATCGGAACTGGTGTAGGCAAGGCGATGGACAGGGTGCTGCCTGGGTTCAGGCGTGCGGCTCCGTCGAACTCCGAGAGTGAGTATTACCCAGGGATGATGCAAAATGTCTGACGCTGGCGGGATGGTTGGAGCGTCCAGCTCCATGAGATTCTCCCCCATGCGTGGGCGCATGGGTGGGTCCGGGGACTTCGGCCTTCAGTACCCCAGCCCCTTCTTCGACATCGCCCACACCTACATGCCTGCCACCGTGAAGATGATGTTCCGGTGGTGCCGGTACTACTTCCTCGTCAACCCGCTGATCAACGCGGTCGTCTTCAAGATGTCGGAGTACCCGGTCACCGACATCATCTTTGACACCGAGCGGCCGGAGTTGAAGCGGTTGTGGGAGGAGTTCCTCCTCGATCATCTTCGCTACCGCGCTTTCCAGATCGAGGTGGGGCTGGACTATCACACCTACGGTAACTGCCTCGTCAGCATCTTCTACCCCTTCGTGAAGATGCTGGAGTGCCCGCACTGCAAGAACAAGACGCAGGCTAAGGACCTGGAGTACCGCTTCCAGAATTTCCAGTTCGTTAGCACCTGCAAGAAGTGCGAGCACCACGGCACGTTCAAGGTTCACGATCACTACATCAAGGCGCCGAAGGGCATCCGTCTCCTGCGATGGAACCCCGAGGACGTAGACATCCGCTACAACGAGATCACCGGGGAGTACGAGTACTACTACGAGATCCCCACCACCCTGAAGAACGACATCATCATCGGCAAGAAGTCCACGGTTGAGACCGTACCGCAGCTCTTCATCGAGGCGCTGAAGCAGAAGAAGGCGGTGGTGTTTTCCCGGGACAACGTCTACCACTTCAAGCGGCCCACCTTGGCGGGCAAGGATCGCGGCTGGGGTACCCCGATGATCCTCCCCGTCCTGAAGGATACGTTCTACCTTCAGATCTTGAGGAAGGCCCAGGAAGCCATCGCGCTCGAGCACATTGTCCCTCTGCGCATCCTCTTCCCGCAGGCCGGGTCAGCCTCCAGTGACCCCTACACGAGCGTCAACCTCAGTTCGTGGAAAGATCAAGTGGCTTCAGAGCTGCGTCGTTGGCGCTGTGTCTCTCCGGATTCTTTAGTGGAAGCGCGGGATGGTTTGCGTCCTGCCGGCGAGATCGTAGTTGGGGACTGGCTAAAGAACAGGAACGGCATCTTCGAGCGGGTTACGAAGAGACATGAGAGGCCTCTAGATCCGGGGGAGGGGGCATACCGCCTCAGAGTCCGCGGGCAGCACGCCGTGCAAACAGTGTTTTCGGAAGAGCATCCGATCTGGGCAGCCCACAAAATCAACAACGGGAACGGGCACAAGCTGGGCCTTCCGGACTTTATACGTGTGGACGAACTGGCGGTTGGTGACTACGTTGGCTACCCTATCGCGAGACAGATCGAAGACGTTTCGAAGATAGACTTGGCGGAGCATGTGGACCGTGCGGCGACGGACGCCTGGATCTACACCGACCACACTTCCACGGATATGCCAGAGGCGTTCGAATACTTACTCGCGGAAGAGTCCAACCATTGTCGTGCTGCACTCCTAGAGGAGCGGGGTTGGGGCCTGAACGCATTCAAGGCGGCGCAGAACGCGGTGCGGGAGGGCAGAAGTCTCCGGAGAGTTCCGCGCTACCTACCCCTGGATGAGGAGTTCGCCTACGTGCTTGGTGTGTACGCGGCCGAGGGTAACGTCACACCCAAGGGTGTCTTCTTCTCGCTTCACAAAGACGAGCACGAGATCGTCGCACGACTCGATCGCTTCTTCCAGAAGCGTTTTGGGGCAGTACGAACTGGCGGGGAGAAGTCGGAAAACGGAGTTCAGTACGCGTACTCTAGCGTGGTCGCCGCGCAGCTCTTCCACTCACTGATCCCGGGGACGGCAACCAGCAAGAGGCTTCCGGAAATCATTCGTAAGGCATCAGACAAGATCGCTCTCCAGGCGGTACGGGGTGTGCTGGATGGAGACGGCGCCTACTACGAAGAGAAGACGGTATTGGGTGTCGCTGGGCGTCAGCTTGCCGAGGATGTCCGACAGCTACTCCTATCGTGGCGTATTATGCCGGGCATTTCCTTCGAGCCCTGTGGCGCCACGACTATCTGTGGGAAGCCCACCATTGGGTCGGGCTGTTACCGAGTGCAGGTATCCGGAGATCAGAATCGCAAACTCTGCGCATTGCTGCGCGACGAGACGTACAACGGCCCTGACTTCTGCCGTTTGGGTCTTATCCGAGACGGGTTCGCGTGGTTTCGTATCGAGGCGATCGAAGAGGCCGTGCCTGAGACGGTGATCGCCTTCCAGATGGAGGGAGACAGCACATTCTGTACGTGGGGTGTTGCGACACACAATAGCGATCAGAACTACATTCCCATCATGCCGCTGCCGATAGGGAACCAGACCATCGGTGGTGATGGCCGCGCCCTTCTGCTTAGCCAGGAGATCCGCGTCTGGTCCGAGCACATCGTTGCCGGCATGGGCATCCCGGTGGAGCTAGTCTTCGGTGGACTCAGTTACTCGGGCAGCAACGTCTCTCTGAGGATGCTGGAGAACACCTTCTTGGGTTACCTCCAAGACCACGTAGCCCTGCTGAAGTGGGTCATCAAGAGGACCTCGGCGTACCTGGGATGGGCTCCCGTGCGCGGCAGGTTCAAGCCGTTCAAGATGGCTGACGACCTCCAGCGCAAGGCGTACCTCTTCCAACTCAAGCAAGCCGGGGAGATCTCCAGCGAGTCCCTGTTGGCAGACGCTGACTTCGATTCGGAGAAGGAAGACCAGATCATCGAGCGGGAAGCCACTCGTAGGGCCAGCGCGCAGAAGAAGACTCAGCTTCTCCAGGCGGAGATCCAGGGAGAGGCTGGGATGATCTCCATGAAGTGGCAGCAGAAGGTACAGTCCCAGCAGATGAAGGAGCAGATGGTCCTCCAGAACGAGATGATGAAGGACCAGGCGGCGTACCAGGGGCAACTGCAAGACGGCATGATGCAGAACCAGATGGCGATGCAGCAGGGCGGCCAGCCCGAACCACCGCCCCCGGAGATGCAGCCGTCACCTCGACAGCCAGAACTGCTGGAGCCTACCGCGCCGGTCAAGTCCCCGCTGTCGATGCGGTCCGTGCAGCCGATCTCTCCGGACGCCACGGGCGAGAGCTTGACGGGGAAGACTAACGTAGACTTGCTTCTTCTTGGACGGCAGGTAGCGGATAGGGTCAGGGCACTCGGTCCTACGGAGAGGCCGCAGGCGTTGGCTACGATCAAAGGCCGTAGCCCTGACCTGCATGACATCGTCTTGGGGCTAATGATGAGTGGGGGGAACGGCCCCACTCAAGCTGGGTCCGCTGCCGCCCGGCCTCTGCCTGAGCAGAAACCGGCGCGGCGCGGACCCGATAGTCAATTGCTCTAGCACCCATCCGCCAACCGCCTTTTCGTGTCTTCCTCTTGTTCGGCTTTTGCCCTCTCTTCATCCGCTTCCAGTTTGTCTAGTTCGGCCTGGACTTCCTTTCTGACCGCAAGTTGCATTTGTAGCCTCGAGTAGGCTACGCTTTTGCACGCCTTCCGCTTTTCGTATACCCAGCGGATGTGGTGTGCGGTTTGCTCCTCCTCGAGATCCTCGGAGAAGAACCGCTCTTTCAGTTCTAATGCGACATCTTTTGGATGCCACACGTACAGCCATTCCGCCCTGGGTCTACCTTCCCGAACGCCATCTGGATTAACCGCCGCCAGATAAAGCTTGCCCCCACCGGGCTGGCTTGACGCGTACAGATGAAGGTAGAGGTTGACCGCCTCGTCTAGTTCGAAATGGCAGAGGCGATCCATGTCTTCGCGCGTAGTGATACCGAGGGCGGGGAGCGGTACAAAACACTCCCCCTTCTTGCCCATGTTTACCTCCTGACTCCCAGCAGTAACTCTCCTTCTTCAATATCTCCTTCCCCAAATCCTTCGGAGAGACATTCTGGGCAGAGCAACGTCGAGTTCCGCGGGTCGTCTAGTGCGTCGAACAACCCAGTTTCGAAGTCGTGCAAACCAAGCCGCGCTCTGAAAGCGTACTTGGTTCTTTTGAATGATGCGTCGCAGAGGTCGCATCCAAGAGGACTGTTCTGGCCCCATTCCGTGCGTCGGAATCGGTCAATGAAACAGTCCGCATGGTAGAACTCCACGACGCCATCTGGGGCTGTGGGTCCGGGTTGGAAGCGAAGGTAGCCCGGGTCTTTCTTCATCGGGATCATCTCCCCCGACTCCAGTAGGACCAGTTCCCGTTCGCAGTCCAACTCGAATTCTTCTCCACAGAAAATACATTTATCTGCTGGATGGATGGCGAATGTGTCTTCCGTCACGGCAGTTCCTGAAGGAGGGTCCTGGCGGCGGCGGCGATTTCCTCGAGAAATGCCGCCGCCAAGGACCAGATGAAGATCGACAGCAGCAAACTACTCCTCGCTGCTGTCGTCGCTGTTGCTGTCGCCGCTGTCGTCGTCGTCTCCCCCCGACTCCAGCTCGTCATCAACGAGCTGTTCAAATTGTTCCAGGGAAGACTGACCCTGATCCTCGGGGGGGTCTTCTGGGCCTAATTGATTCATCGTCTCTCCTTCTGTTGGAGTTAACTGTTTGTCCTTCTCACCATACTTATACCCTGGACCCTCCCCGCATTTCGTTTGCTACAACCACAGTCGATCTGCTACCTTATGTGCCGTGTAACATAGGAGACAA
>Ga0307375_10006306_pt1 | contig 10974 bp, 8 predicted proteins | sample TR1MG_FD_202531 | JGI IMG/M metagenome (GOLD analysis project Ga0307375, IMG submission 202531) | Soil microbial communities from Risofladan, Vaasa, Finland - TR-1 | ecosystem: Environmental > Terrestrial > Soil > Coastal area > Acid sulfate soil | place: Finland: Risofladan, Vaasa | collected...
CGTCGGTGATCGAATCTCCCTGAAACAGGACCCTGGCTCCGGGACGGATTGCTGGAAAAGCTTCGATCTCACTCATTCTTGCCTCGAATTGAGTCCTGTCTCAGTTGATTCGCCAGGTTCCGCACAGAAGGTCGGACAGTCCGAATTTCAAGAGGGCGCAAAGGAACTCCGTTGCCCGGGCATGGCTTTGTCCCACAGCTCGAGAGGTCCCATACCTACGCTTCGACCCCAGGAGCCGAGGAACTGCAGGTCGGCCATCTGGCGATGATAATACGCGTCGACGTGCTCGGGACGCCATTCGGAAAGCAACTGGTCGAGCAGGCTTCTGCGGACTTCCCGGTAGTTTCGCTCGCGCGAGAGGTCGCGTTGCTCGCCCGGGTCCGCTTGCAGGTCGAAGAGCTGCGGATGCTCGTGACCGTGATAGTACACCAGCTTGTACCTTCCGCGGCGCATCATGCGCGTCGGGCCGGTCCATCCAATGTGCAGTTCCGAAAAGACCGCTCGCTCGTGATATTCGGGAAGATTCTCTTTTTCGGGATTGCGGAGCAGTCCACACAGGTCTATCCCCTCCTGGCCCGGCATTTCCTCGCCGTCCACGAGCGACACGAGCGTCGGCCCGAGATCGAGCAGTGAAACGGGGCATGACAGTTTTCTGCCGGGCGTCGGAAACAGTTCATCCAGCGCGGATACGCTCCCCAGCGGGGTAAAAATGAGGGGAACTCTGGCCGAAGCTTCGTAGTGGCAGACTTTTCCAAACATCCGTCGGTCGCCAGCCATCTCGCCGTGGTCACTTGCGTAGACAAAAAGCGTCTCACCCGGCATTGCGCGAGCCGCATCCACAACCCGTGCTACGAGCTCATCTAGGTAGATGACCATTCCTGCGTAGTTCCGCCGCACCTCTATGATGTTCTGTTCGGTTGCTTCGTTGCACCGTTGGTGGGCCAGGAAGTTTTCGACCCATCGGTGCGGATCCGTGTCGTCCGGCTGGCGGCTCTCGATCAGCTGGTTGAGCTCACCGGCACGCCGGTAATGCTGCTCCGGTGCCACATAGGGCATGTGCGGACCGTAGAGACCAACGGTGAGGAAAAGCGGAGGGGCGGATGTCGGCTGCTCCGCACGTGATCGAAGAAAGGCCTCGGCCGTCCGTACGACATCATCGTCATACTGGAGAACGGCGTTGTCTCCAGGTCCCGTCTTCGTGAATGCGTCGTAGATGAAGCTCTGTGCACCTTCGTAGGGCCCGAAATGAGTCTTCGGTGCTCCCTCATAGTTGCGGCAGATATCTCCCACGAAGCGTTTCTGGTATCCGTGACGTTGATCCGGTCCCATGAAATGCATGCGTCCGCACAGTACCGTCTCGTATCCGGCCATACCGAGGGCGTGGACGAAGGTCGGAACGCCGGAAGATAGCACGTGCTCATTATGGAACACGCCGATCTCGCTCGGTCTGCGACCCGTGAGCATCGCCATTCGGGATGGACCGCAGAGAGGCGCGGGACAGTATGCGTTCGCAAAACGGACCCCGGCGGAGGACAACGCATCAAGCGCAGGCGTTGGCGGCCCGCCTGCTTCCGCACAACTCATCCAGTCGGCTCGATGCTGGTCGGAAAAAAGAAACACGATGTTCGGTCGTGACATGCGCTATCCTTTCAAACCGGTGGTTACGATGCCTTCGACAAAGTACTTCTGCGCGGTGAAGAAGATGATGATCGGCGGAAGCATCGAGACCAGTGACATCGCAGCGATCTGATTCCACGGCGGGATGCCCATCGAGTCTATCGACAGCCGCAAACCCAGGGCGACAGGAAACTTCGACACGCTCGATATGTAGATCAATGGTTGGAAGAAGTCGGACCAGGTCCAGATGAACTGGAAGATTGCGGCCGAAAATATCGCAGGCTGGAGCAGCGGAACAAGGATGCTTACGAGAATCCGGAACGATCCGCATCCGTCCATGTATGCCGACTCGTCGAGTGAGCGAGGAATGCCCCGGAAGAACTGAGCGAACATGAAGATGAAGAACGGCACTCCTGCCGCCGCCGTGATCCAGAACGGGAAGTAGCTGTCTATAGCACCGATGTTCCGGAATATGAGATACCGGGGAATGAGAAGTACGGTGTTGGGCAGCAGAATCGTCCCTATCATCAGCCCGAAAAGCGGTTTCCTGAACGGAAATTCGAAGCGTGAGAATCCGTATCCCACCAGTACGCCCGAGATCACCGTCAGCAGCACGGTGGGAACGGTGAGAAGCATCGAGTTGACAACGAACAGTCCGAAACCCGGACGCCCCTCGCCGCGCCAGCCTTTCGCGAAGCCTTCGGCGCTGAAGACGTGAGGCCATAGAGAATTGCTCGAGAGTATCTCGAGGGTACTCTTGAACGACGATGAAAGGAGCCATATCAGAGGATATACCATGACGATGCCGAAGAGAATGAGACCAACGTGAGTCACTATCCTGCGCTGTCCCTTCATTTCAATGCTCCGATTCCATGTAGTGAAGCCAATAGGGCGACGACCGGAAGACAAGGCTCGTTACGGCCAGAAGAACCACGAAGAGAAACCACGCGAGCGCCGATGCGTATCCCATTTTGAAGTAGCGGAACGCGTTGTCGTAAAGAAGCAATGCATATAGATAGGTCGAGTGCAGCGGGCCGCCGGAGGTCACAACGAACGCCGCGGTGAAGGTCTGAAACGCATTGATTGTCTGCATGATCAGGTTGAAGAACAGGATCGGGGTGATGAGGGGAAACGTAATGGTCATGAAGATACGGAAACGCCCCGCGCCGTCGATCCGGGCAGCCTCGTAGAGGAAATCGGGAACCTGTTTGAGGCCCGCGAGGAAGAGAACCATCGCCGACCCGAACTGCCAGACCTGCAGCAGGCTGATGGTAAGCAGCGAGAAGCGGGCGTCACCGAGCCATTCGGGTCCCTGGATGGAAAATATGGCCAGCATTCTGTTCACGAGGCCATTGCCCATGAACAGCATGCGCCACAGAATCGAGAGCGCCACACTGCCACCGAAGATCGACGGCAGATAATAGATGGTCCGGTAGGTACCAATTCCCCTGAGCTTCTGGTTCAGGATCATTGCCACAAGAAGCGCAAAGGCAAGTTTCAAGGGTACGGAGACGAGAACGTAGATCGACGTGACCTCGAGCGATTTTGGAAAAAGATCATCCTCGGCGAACATTGTCACAAAATTCTTGATTCCGACGAATCTGGGCGGCCGGAGCACCGAGTAGTCGGTGAAGGAGAAGGCGATCGTCGAGATGAATGGAATGAGCGTAAGAGCAATGAATCCAATGACCCACGGTGAGATGTAAAGAAGACCAACGTAGTGGTGACGACCGAGTGTTTTCATGTGAACCTTCAAGCCCGGGGCGCTTGCCGGCGCCCCGGGCGATCTTCTTCGGCTTATTTGAAATTCTGGAGTATGCGATTACCCGCCGCAATAAACTGCTTGGCCGCGGCTTCCGGAGTCGTACCCCCTTTCAACCCGACATTCTGAATCGCGGTTTCCATCGTATCTCGGATCTCATTCGGATCGAGAAAGGTGTACTCACCGGTGTCGCTGTCCGTCACGATCTTCATCGCGGTCTTCGTCATGTCATCAATCATGTTGGCGTTCACGAGGATATCGTAGGCGGCCTTGTTGGAGGGAACACCACGCTGAAGTTCGAGTGCCTTCACCCCTGCCGGGTCGCTGTGAAAGAAGTTCATGAGCTTGGCCACTGCATCGGCGTGCTTGGTCTGGGAGTTAACCGAGAACATCATGTTCGGTCCTACCGGATTTCCGGTCAACTTTGCTCCGTCGGCGACCCAGTACCGCGTAAGCCCGACCTTGAACGGGTACTTCATCTGCTGACCAAGCTGAGTAACCGGCGTCTCATTGAACAGCACGTTCCCGTTGAGCCAAGCCGGATCAGACCAGGCGTTCTTCAATAGAACTGTCTTGTCGAGCGGTTCGAAGGTCCCGTTCTGGAACCAGTCGTGGAACATTGTAAGTCCGTCCACAAGCTGCTGCTCGCTGAATCCGAACTTCACGTCTTTGGTAATGAACTCATTTCCGGATACCTGGTCGAGGTAACCGATAAGCGGATAATAGTACTGATCCATGATCCCGCTGTAGCCATAAATAGAAGGATCCTTCGCACGGGCGGCCTGAACTGCGGCGTTGAATCCCTTCCAGGTCGGATACTTCTGAACATCAACGCCGAGCTTGTCAGCGAGGTCCTTGTTGTAGACGAGGATTCGCGCATTCTGACCCTGCGGCAGACCGATCAGCTTACCGTCGAGGGACATGGTATCAAGTGTCGACTGGTTCCATCCCGAAAGGTCGAGTCCGGCGAGCTTGCGCAGATCATAGAACATTTCCGGGCTCTTTCGAACATCGCCGAACCAGGCGGTGATGAATTGAAAAGCATCCGGGCCGGTACCTGCAGCGATTTGGGTGATGAGCTTGTCATAATACCCTTCGAAACCCTGGTATTCAGTCTTAACCGTGATTTGCGGATACTTCTTCATGAAAGCGTCCGCCGCGTCGATCGTCGCCTTGTGGCGTGCGTCACCGCCCCACCACGCGAGCCGAATTGTTTCGGGTCCCTGCGCCTGCATCGAGGCCGCAGCCTCTTTCGAGCCGGCGGCGAAGACCATGGTCGCCGCGAGGAACAGCGTCGCGGTCATGAGCAGCAGACTCAGTCGTGTTCGCATTGTGCGTCTCATCGAAAAATCCTCCCTCTTGCGTACCTGACGAATGAACAATCGTAGACCCGGTTTTCGGTATCCGGTAGGGGTGATGTACTACGAATTTGGTTACCATATTCACGAAACGTCAAAAGGTTGCAGCGGATACGATGGAAGGTATCGGAAGTTACGCCGGAAGGGTAATCTCGACCCGCGTTCCGCGGTCGGGTGAGCTCGATATTGAGACTCCGAAGCGTGCGCCGAAGGAAAGCTGAATGCGGCGGTGCGTATTGTAGACGCCGATATGATCTGCCGGATGGTGGTCGTCAACGAGGGACAACTGGACTTCTCGAAGGCGTTCTTCAGTCATCCCCGCTCCGTCGTCCGAGATCATCATGTGAAGCGTTCGAGCGTCAGGATCGATATACGAGGATACTTCGATCGACTTCTTCCCCTTCGCGTTCCGAATTCCGTGATAGATTGCGTTTTCAATGAAGGGTTGCAGCACGAGTTTCAAGGCTGGATGTCTCAGGGTATCCTCGGCGGTGTTCCAGGAAACCCTGAACTTGCCGCGATACCGGTATTGCTGGATCGCGACGTAGCGTTTGGCATTTTCGATCTCGTCGGCAAGCACGACCTGTTCGGTGTCCTCGAGGGAGTAGCGCAGGAGGCTCGACAGGTCCTTGATCATCGACGACGCCCGGGACGGTACTCCTTCGGTTCCGTAGACCATCCAATAGAGGGAATCAAGCGTATTGAAGAGGAAATGAGGATTCACCTGCGAACGCAGCGCACGCAGTTCGAGTATCTCCGCCCGGGCCTGACGTTCGGAGAGCTGTAGAGTTACATATCTTTGCTTGAGGAATGACCGGATGAGTGTCTCGATCATGTAGTCGTACTCATCGTTTCCGGGCTCCGGCGTCTCGATAATCTCTTCGCCACTGTCGGCCGTTCGGAAAAGCTGGACCACCGATCTGACTCGTTCTGAGTTCCGTCGAGCCATCGAGTAGGTGAGCAGAGCGCCAAGAAGTATCGACAGCAGAAGCAGGACGAAGATGAGCGTGCGAAGTGTTTGCGGCAGACGATTGAGCCGCGATGCGGGAATTATGGAAATGAGCCTCCATCCGTATCTTCCGGTGAGCGACGAGTAGACATAGTAGTCTTTGCCGTCGATCGACCTTTTCGAGAGACGATCGATGTCGGTGTGTCGGATAGAAGCGCCGAGTGCGCCGAGCTCCCCTGATTTGTTGGTCGTGAGAACCAGATTTCCGTCCTGACCGATGAGATCGACCTCCTGTCCCTGATTAAGGGCGGCCTGCGCGATCAGGTCGTCGAAGTAGTCCTTGCTCATGTTCACAACTATGACGCCGCTTCGCCCGGTGACCGCGGGAAAGAGCCTCCGGTACATCGTGAATACGTGTCGTGGATTCCTTTCGACCCAGGAAACCCGCATTTCCCGCGCCTGGGTCCACAGGAGCCTGCCGACCGGTGTCGCCTCGTAGGTCTTGAGCCAGTCGATATCAGGAAAATTCGTTGTCTGGACGATTCCCATATCAGTGGCGATAAAACGGCTGGGATGTCGGTCAAGGTAGAAGTATACCGAGTAGACATATGGTCGAGCATTTATCTGTGCGTTAAGCAGATCTCCGACAAGGCGAGCGAGGTAAACGTCTTCCACGTTTACCGATGATCTCCCAAGCAGCCTGTCCACCGAGTTGATGAGAGTCGTGTTGGAACTGAATGTCAGATTCAGCGCGTCCAGATCGAAAACCGTGAGATCGAGCGTGTCCTTGAGATTACCAAGCTGACGGGTTGTAATTGCAAGGATCTCGCGGTTTACGAAGTTGTCGGTCACGTAGATCGAGACGGCACCGAGGACCACCAGGGGAATGGTGACCGGCAGAAGCGATAGGGCGAACCTGCGAAGGAAGAAGCTCGCCGAACGGCGGTTATGCACGGGAGCCTCGCCGATGTGCTCGTGGAGAATGGCCGAAGAATCGCTTGAATGCCCGAATGAAACTCTTGGGGCTTGCGTACCCGACGAGCTCACCGATCTCGTACACGCGAAGGGACGGGTTATTCAGGAGCTTCTCTGCACGCCCCATCCGCGCTTCGAGTAGAAACCGGGAGAATGTCTTCCCGGTTTCCTGATGAAAACGATAACTGACGTGGTTCGGGCTCATCGCAAGCTGATCGGCAATTCCTGTCAACGTTACGTTCTTGAGATCCTTCTCGACGAGGAGCGCGGTGCGTTCGCACATCGTGGTTCCGGCGGAAACACCGAACGACGCGGAGATTCCAGCCCGGTCCGTCTCAGGTTCGCGGCGGGACTCCGCCGCCTCCTGCCGATCGCGGATCTCGGATGAAATCCTGGTGAACACATCTCTTAGTTCTTCATAGCCGGCCGGCTTTACAATGTAGTGTTTTATTCCGAGCTCTATTGCCCGTCGCGCGTATTCGAAGTCCTTGTGCGCGCTGATGAACACGATCTCACACCGGTACTTGCGCTCGGTCACGATTTCAGCAAAACGTATACCATCCATCTCCGGCATGCGGATATCGCACAGGACCATGTCCACCCTGGTACGGCTGAGAAACGTGAGAGCATCGGCACCATTTTCACAAATGCCCGCGACCTCTATTCCGAGGCTCGCCCAGGGAAAATAGTTAGCGACGCCGGTACGAATCCCCTGCTCGTCGTCGACGATCAATAGGCTGAGCATGGCGGTGCTATTGTACCACAGCACCACAAATCGCCGCCATCATGTCCGCGTCTTTCATTGACAAGAATTTCTGCATCCCCTATCATTGATTCGCAGCGGTCTTTCACGGAGTCCATCTTGAACAGGAAGAGCGACGACCAGGAAAAGATCCTCGATGACATCAGACAACGCGTCCTGGAAGAAAGCGAAAATCTCAAAGCAGAAAAAGAAGCGCTGCTGAACGAAAAGGTCACTCTTGAAGCACTTCAGGAGATGACCGACCTGCCCCTCAGCCGTATTCGTGAGATCTCGTCGGAAGTCAAGAAAGAGCACCAGAAGAACAATACTCCTCCATACAATCGAGGCTCCCGTACAGTCCGCATCGCCTTGATAGCCGGGACCTCAATACTGGTCGCCTGTTTCGTCACCATTGCGATCGTAAACGGTGCCGCCCAATATCGGGAAAGCGTCTCACGGGAAGCGTTCAGGAAGGCCGAACAAAACTACAGGCTTCTCGTGAATGCCGTGCGGGACGGAAAGCTCGAGTTGGTCGAATACCTGGTGAGGGAGACCGGGGTTCCCGCAGAGCTTGACGGATTCGAGTCGGATTCCGCGCTCATGGTGGGTGTGAAGAAATCCAGGAGCGATATCGTCACGTTTCTCCTCGAGAACAAAGCGGACGTGCTGAAAAAAAGTTCCGCTGGGCAAAGCGTTATGGATGTCGCCGATGACGGGACCAATATCATTATCAAGAATATCATCAACAGCGCCCTGTTAGCCACGACACCGGAAAGCGACCCGGTACGGACACTCTGGTCGAACGGATATTACTATTCCGAAAGATCGTTCCTCCGCGCGTTGGATAAGAAAGACGTAAATGTGCTGAAACTCTACACACGCGCCGATCAGGGAATATATGCAAACGATTACGCCGACAAGGGAATTCTTGCGGCCGCAAAGACGGGAGATCTGGATGCGGTCAAATTGCTGGTCGCAGAAGGCAGGGATATTCGGGACAACACAAAAAACCTCGCCCTTCTGCAAGCTTCGACGGCCGGCCATCTGGGTGTAATCGATTTCCTGCTCAAGGAAGGAGCCGATATCAATTTCAAGTATGACCTGTCACATTATGCATTTGAACAGGACTTCACCCCGCTCATGTGTGCGCTGTCGCAGGACAGCCGGGCCGCTGAATATTTGTTGAAAAAGGGCGCCGATCCGAACCTGGCCGGCAGCAGCGAAGACCTGCTACCCATCATGATACCGATTGCGGCTATCAAGAATTCCACTCTGACAAAATCCAGATTGAACCAAATCAGCCTGTTGATCAAATACGGTGCGGACATCAACGGAAAGAATGGGGCCGGCCAGACTCCGCTCGAGTACGCACAAATCCTCCGAAGCAGCGAACGAGAACCCGTTATCCGTCTTCTGATCGAGGCGGGAGCCCGGATTCCGATGACCGAAGAGTTCTTCCGAGAACTGGTCTATCTGAATGATCTCCCCCACCTCCAGAAATTCCTCGAAGCCGGTATGGACCCGAATCTCGGCGGGTTTGAATATAACGATGCAGAGACTACCGCTTTGATAAAAAGTGTGATGTTAGGATACATCGAGCTGGCAAAGACGCTTATCCGATTTGGAGCCGACGTGAATTTCCGGACTTCGAACGACCGAAAAACTCCACTTCTGATGGCGGTTGTCAATGAGGACCCGTCAATGGTTCGGCTGCTCTTAGAAAACGGGGCAAAAGTGGACACGGATGTGACAAGGCGTATCGAAAGTTACTACAACTGGACCAACGACCCTACCCAGGACTCGATCAGAAAGTTGATCAACGCCAATCGTTGATGAGTGGCTCCGGTTCGCTGGGAGGACGGTACAATGGTTCGGAATTGCTGGAGCCTGCTCGTGCTTCTGACGGCCCTCTCGTCAACTCCGCTTCTGGCGTTGGACCCGGTAGTCCTCGTGGACTCAAAAGAAGAATATCGTCTCGGCGGTCACCTGAAGATTCTGGAAGACCGGCAAAAAGAGTGGACGATTGAGGACGTTTCTTCTGCGGCACTTTCCGGAACTTTTGTCGACAGCAGATCGAATACACCGAATTTTGGGTATACTCAATCAGCATACTGGATCTCCTTCTCCCTGAGAAATGACTCCTCGGCGAACGAATGGCTGTTGGAGGTGGGATACCCGCTGCTTGACAGCGTCGAGCTCTATGTGCCGACCCGTGAAGCCGGTGACCGAGTCGACACGAGTTATACGGTTAAGAAAGCCGGCGACACGCTGCCTTTCGGCGAAAGAGAAATTGCGGATCAGAACTTTCTCTTCATTCTTCCCGTCGGTCCTGAAAAGGAGCAGACACTCTATCTTCGAGTCGAGACCGAGGGATCGATGCAGGTCCCGCTTACGATCATGTCCTACCGCTACTATATCGAGAAGGACCACAACGAGCGGACCGCCTCAGGACTCTACTACGGGATCATCCTGGGACAGGAATTATCTCTACTATGTAATCTACATTGCCGGCTTCGGACTCATGATGCTCTCCCTGGGGGGGCAAGCCTTTGAGTACCTATGGCCGAACCTGCCATGGTGGGGCAATCGGGCAATTCCGTTTTTCATATCGTTTTCGATATTCTGGCTCTCAAAGTTCTCCAGTAGTTTTCTGCTGGCAAAAGTGAACGCTCCAAGGCTCGACCGGGTATTTTACATCCTGATGGGACTTTCCGGCGTAGTAATGGTCTGGGCCCTCGTCGGCAACTACACGGTCGCCACGATGATTTCCGGTGGACTGACCATGCTCTTCATTCCCGTTGCCATTCTTGTCGGTCTCTTAAGCTGGAGAAAGGGCTACCGGCTTGCAAGATACTATGTAATTGCCTGGTCGATACTCATGATCGGTACCGCCTCCTACATCATGACCTCATTCGGCATACTTCCAAACAATCACGTCACGTCTAACGGCATGCAAATCGGTTCAGCCCTTCAGGTGATTCTCCTGTCGCTGGCTCTTGCCGACAGAATCAACATCATCAGGGAAGAAAAGGAATCCGCACAGGCGCTGGCCATAGAGAATCTGTACAAAGCGGATAGAATGAAAGACGAATTTCTCGCCAATACTTCCCATGAGCTCAAAACGCCTCTTAATGGCATCCTTGGTATAGCAGAGGCGATGCGTGACGGCGTTTCCGGCCGGATCACTGCTGACCAGCAGGCGCGCTTAGCCATGATTCTCAGCAGCGGGAATCGACTTCTCTACCTGGTGAATGACATCCTCGATGCGTCCCGGCTCAAACACCACGACATAACGCTCAGATTGGAACCCGTTGACCTGCGCCAGATTACGGAGATCGTCATTCTTCTGGCAAAGCCTCTGCTATCCGGGAAATCCCTGGAGCTTGAGAACCATCTCAGCGCCGACCTTCCTCCGGCACTGGGCGACGAGAACCGGCTGCAGCAGATCATGTACAATCTCATCGGCAACGCAATCAAGTTCACCGAAAGCGGGAAAATCTCGGTCGATGCGGCAGTGACAGGAGAATGGCTGGAGGTCACCGTCGCGGATACCGGCATAGGCATCCCGGAA
>Ga0307375_10006310_pt1 | contig 10972 bp, 11 predicted proteins | sample TR1MG_FD_202531 | JGI IMG/M metagenome (GOLD analysis project Ga0307375, IMG submission 202531) | Soil microbial communities from Risofladan, Vaasa, Finland - TR-1 | ecosystem: Environmental > Terrestrial > Soil > Coastal area > Acid sulfate soil | place: Finland: Risofladan, Vaasa | collected...
GCTTGCCGCGCGAGGCCGCGCTGCGGCCCTGGATCGCCACCACGCGGGCGTCGCCCATGTCGCCGCGCGCGATGTGTTCGAGAAACAGGCGCGCGATGACGCCGCCGCCGATGATGCCGATGCGCATGTTGGAATGCTCCTGAGCAGGCGCAGATTCTGCCATACATCGGGGCCTCTCATTGCGGACGCTGCGTTCGACACCCGAAGTTGGCGGTCGAATAAGCGCCCGCGCCGCGCATACAATTACATCAATTGACATATTATGCCATTAATTGTAATGTTCCCGGCACGATGTCAGCCAATCCCCGTCACCTCATCCTGAACCTGCTGCTCAGCATCAGCGGCGAAGCGCTGACGGCGCGCGACGCCGTGGCGTCCTGCGCGCTGTTCGGCGTGCGCGAGAACAGCGCGCGCGTGGCGCTGGCGCGTCTGCTCGCGGCGGGGCTGATCGAGGCGGCCGGACGCGGCGCCTACCGGCTGGGACCGAACGCCGCGGAATTCGCCGCCGAGGTCGTCACTTGGCGCCGTGCCGAGCAAAGGGTGTGCGAATGGAATGGCGCATGGATTGCCGTGCACGTCGGCGGGCTCGGGCGCATCGACCGGGTTGCACTGCGCGCGCGTGAGCGTGCGCTGGGCATGCTGGGCCTGGGCGAAGTCGACCGCGGCCTGCATCTGCGCCCGGACAACCTAGTCGGCGGCGTCGCCGCCGTGCGCGAGCGGCTGCTGCATTTAGGAGTCGAGCGCGATGCCGTCGTTTTTGTTGCGAAGGACTTCGACCCGGCGCGCGAGCGGCGCGCCCGCGCGCTCTGGGACGGAAAGGCGCTTACGCGGCGCTATCGCAAGACGAGCCGGCGCCTGGAAGACTGGCTCGCCCGCGCCGACGCACTACCGACCGAGACCGCCGCGCGCGAGTCCTTCCTGCTGGGCAACGAGGCGATACGCGAATTGGTGTTCGACCCCTTGCTGCCGGCACCGCTGGTCGATGTAGAGGCGCGCCGCGCCTTTGTCGACGCGGTTCTGCGCTTCGACACCGCCGGCCACGCGATCTGGAGCCGTTTCCTCACGGAAATCCGATCGCGCCAGCCGACATTGCGGGCACGCCCCGCACCTACGACAAGCCTGGAGGCCACGCCATGAATGCTCCCGAGAAGCTAAGCAAGAACACGCAGTTCCTCGCCGACACGCACGAAGTCATCAACGTCGCGCACGAGCTCGTCGATTACAACCTGTATCTGCAGGACGCGGCGTTGCAGGAGGCGGCCAGACGCGAGGGCGCGGCCTGGGCGCACGACGACCTGATCGCGTTCGGCAAGCTCGCCGGCTCGGCCGAGTACACCGAACTCGGCGTGCTCGCCAATCGCTACGGCCCCGAACTGGAGACCCACGATCGCTTCGGCAACCGGGTCGACCTGGTGAAATTCCATCCGGCCTATCACGCGCTGATGAAGTCGGCGATCGAGCGCGGACTGCACTCCTCGCCGTGGACCGACCCCGGTCCCGGTGCGCACGTTGCGCGCGCTGCAAAAAACTATTTGCAGGGGCAGGTCGAGGCCGGGCATGGTTGCCCGATTACCATGACCTTCGCGGCGGTACCGTCGCTGCGCACGACCCCCGCGCTGGCAAAGCTGTGGGAGCCGAAGATAACGGCGCGCATCTACGATCCGCGCAACGTGCCCGACGCGCAGAAGCAGGGGCTGACGATCGGCATGGCGATGACCGAGAAACAGGGCGGCTCGGATGTGCGCGCGAACACCACCCGCGCCTACCCGATCGGTGCGGAGGGGCCGGGCGAGGCCTACGAACTCGTCGGCCACAAGTACTTCGTTTCGGCGCCCATGTGCGACGCCTTCCTGGTGCTGGCGCAGACCCCGCGCGGGCTGTCGTGTTACCTGATGCCGCGGTGGAGGCCCGACGGCAGCAAGAACCCGATGCAGGTATTGCGCCTGAAGCGCAAGATGGGCAACGTTTCGAACGCTTCGAGCGAGACCGAGCTGCGCGGCGCGCTCGCCTGGATGGTCGGCGAGGAAGGGCGCGGCGTGCGCACCATCATCGAGATGGTCGCGATGACCCGCTTCGACTGCATGGTCGGTTCTTCGGCCGGCCAGCGCGCCGCGGTGTCGCAGGCGCTGCATCATTGCTCGATTCGCTCCGCTTTCGGCAAGGTGCTCAAGCAGCAGCCGCTGATGCAGAACGTGCTCGCGGACCTGGTGCTCGAGAACGAAGGCGCGCTCGCGCTGACCATGCGCATTGCGCGCGCGATGGACAAGCGCGCCGAACAGCACGAGGACCTCCTCGTGCGCCTGTGCACCGCAGTTGGCAAGTACTGGATCTGCAAGCGCACGCCGCATCACGCCTACGAGGCGATGGAGTGCATAGGCGGCAGCGGGGTCATGGAAGACGGCCCTTTCCCAAGGCTGTTCCGCGAGTCGCCGGTCAACGCGATCTGGGAAGGCAGCGGCAATGTGCAGTGTCTCGACGTGCTGCGTGCAATGCAGAAGACACCGGCGGTGGTCGAAGCCTTCTTCCGTGAAGTGGCGAAAGCGAAGGGCGCGAACGCGGCGCTCGATCGCTGGGTCGGCGACTTGCAAAAGGAGTTCACCGATCTCGCCGAGCTCGAGTATCGCGCGCGCGGCGTGGTCGACCGCATGGCCCTGGCGATACAGGCCGCCCTGCTGGTGCAGCACGCACCGGCGTACGTCGCGGATGCGTTCTGCGCGTCGCGCCTGGGCGAGGGCGGTTACCGCAACTACGGCACACTGCCGCGCGGCGTGGACTGTGCGGCCATCATCGAACGCGCCACGCCCCGGGCGTGAGCATGGATTACGTTTCGATCGCCAACGATGGCGCCATCTGCACCATCACGCTCAATCGGCCGGAAAAGCGAAACGCCGTTCACGGCCCCATGGCGGCGGAGCTGCGCGCGGCCTTCGTCGGGTTTGAACAGGATGCCGCGCTGCGCGTCGCAGTCTTGACCGGCGCCGGCGGCCATTTCTGCGCCGGCGCCGACTTGGCCGCCGTAAGCGACCCGGCGCTGCGTAACGAGCTCGACCCGGAAGGCGGCGGCACCGGGCCCATGGGGCCGACCCGCATGGCCTTATCCAAGCCCTTGATTGCCGCCGTGAACGGATATGCGGTAGCGGGCGGTCTGGAATTGGCGTTGCTGGCGGACTTGCGTGTCGCCGACGAGAACGCCGTATTCGGCGTATTTTGCCGGCGCTGGGGCGTGCCGCTGATCGACGGCGGAACCGTGCGCCTGCCGCGGATCGTGGGCATGGCGCGCGCGCTCGACCTGATACTCACCGGCCGTCCGGTGCTCGCGCCCGAGGCGATGCAAATGGGCCTGGTCAACCGCATCGCGCCTGCGGGCAAAGCGCTCGAGGTCGCGCAGGAACTGGCGCGCCTGATCGCAGGCTTTCCGCAGAAATGCATGTTGACCGACCGCGCTTCCGCCTACGCCCAGTGGGATTTGCAGCTTGCCGAAGCCTTGCGCCGGGAAGGCGCGAACGGCGTGCCGCTGGTCTACGAGGAAGGCGAGCTGGGCGCAGCCCGGTTCGCTCAGGGCGTCGGGCGGCACGGCAGCTTCAACGCTTGATCAATATTACGGCTCGCCGGCGAATTCGACTCTAAAAAGGTTGCCGGACCAAACACGATGTCAGGAGATGCAATGACCCCAACAGAAGCGTCGGCCATTGGCGCAAGCGGCCCGACCTACCACGAACTGATTCGCCGCGGCGCACTTCAACACGGCCCGCGTACCGCCATCGTTTGCGGCAAAGATAGCCTGACTTTTCAGGAGGTGGATCGCCTGAGCAGCCAGCTAGCCCGCGCGCTGCATCAGAGCGGCGCGCTGCCGCACGCGCGCGTGGCGCTGCTTTTCAACAACGGGCTCTACAGCGTGCCGCTCGACTTCGCCTGCGTGAAGGCGGGCATCAACAGGGTGCCGTTGAATGCAAGGCTTTCCCTGGCTGAACACACGAAAATGCTGCAGGAGACCCGGTGCAAATATCTTGTCTTCGGCGACGACCTTGCGGAACGCGCGACGGCACTTGCCGGCGAAGTGCCCGGGCTGATCCGTCTCGGTCTGGGTGCCGATTTGAAGGAGGGCATCGACCTTTTGGCGCAGGCGCGGCTGCAGCCGGAGCATGCCCCCGATATCGACGTCCGGCCGGACGACGTGATATTGACGCTGTTTACTTCCGGAACGACGGGCACGCTCAAGGCCGCGCAACATACCCAAGCCTCCTATGCGGCGATCTGCCGCAATGTGCTGCTCAATCTGCTGCCCGCGACCGGTGACGATGTGATGCTGCACGCGGCATCGCTTATCCATGCGAGCGGCGTATTCGTCCTGCCGTTCTGGTTGCGCGGCGGCCGCACCGTGATACTTCCGGGATTCGAACCGCGATTGTTCCTGCAGACGCTGCAGGCCGAACGCATTACGGCTATCAATCTGGTGCCGACCATGATGCAGATGCTGGTGGATCAGCCGGATATCCTGACGACCGACGTGTCGTCGCTGAAATACATCATCTACGGCGCCTCGCCCATGCCGCGCGCGGTCATCGAGCGCGCCATGGAGCTGTGGGGGCAGCACCGGTTTTGGCAATACTATGGCCAGACCGAAGTCCCTTTATGTTTGGCCGTCCTGCGGCCCGAGGACCATTCAGGCGAACTGCTGGATGCCTGCGGCCAGCCGGCTCTCGATGTCGAAATCAGGCTGATCGATCAGGCGGGCAATGATGTCCCGGCCGGAACCCCCGGCGAAATCGCCGTGCGCGCCCCCTCGGCCGTCGCCGGCTATTACAACGCAGCGGAACTGACCGCTACGACCTTCGCCGCAGATGGCTGGGTGCATACGCGGGATATCGGCGTGTTCGACGAGCGCGGCTATCTGTATCTGAAAGACCGCACTTCCGACATGATCATTTCCGGAGGGTACAACGTGTATCCGCGCGAAGTGGAAAACGCGCTCTTGACCCATCCGGCGGTCCGGGAATGCGCGGTAATCGGCCTTGCCGACAAGGTATGGGTGGAGGCGGTAACGGCAGTCGTGGTGCTTCGGGCGGGACAGGAGGCCAGCGAAGCCGAACTCATCGCCCACGTGGCCTCGCAGATTGCGTCCTACAAAAAGCCTCAGCGTGTCCTATTCGCGGGAGAAATTCCCAAAACGGCGGTAGGAAAACTCAACCGCAAGCAATTGCGTGATAAATACCGCCAGCAGAATAAAGCGTAGGAGCAATACGTGACAAACTTTATTGAGCGCCTCTTGGCGACCGGGATTCCGGTAGCCTCGTCCAGATTCAAGCAGCTCTAGCCTTTCTTCTTTCGCCCCGCGGCTGCCTTGGCGCCCAGCTCTTGCAGCCGCGCCTTGGCTTCCGTCTTTCCCATGCCACGAAGAGCAGCGAGGGCCGCCAACTGGGCTCGGCGAGGTTTCGCAGCTCCGTGTTGCCACTTATAGACGGTGTGAGCTGTTACACCGATCAGCTTGCCGTAGTCCGCTGCCGAAATGCCCATGCGCTTGCGCTGTGACGTCACGCCTGCCGCCGTAAATCGGACCTTCTTCGTATTGGCTTCCGCAGCCGGAGCCGTGCCGCCCTTGAGCACCTGACGTTGAAGCCGGACGATTTCAGCGTGCGCCTTCGAGTTCTGCCGTTTCAGCTCGGCGATGTCCTTGCGAAACTGGGCCGAGGCCTTGGATAGAGACTTTGTCAGGCTCCGCGTCTCCCTCCGGGCGAGCCTGGTAATTTCTTGCTTTAGCATGACAGCGATATTTGGCATGTTATTGCTCCGTATCTCTTGCGGCTGAAGTTCAGGATGAGTCAGTATCTAATACTGGGCTGTTTCAGTATAGCAACTTCGATACCGCGGCATTACGCAGGACTCGGTTTAGCCGATTGCGACCATCGGCAGCTCGCACCCGACGCGGCCGGTCGCCCTTTCCCAATATGAGACCCCCGAGTTCCTTGCCCGTCCTCGCTCTCCGAGGCAGACTTTCGGGCAATCGCTTGGATTCATGCGAAGTTCACGAGCTGCGATACGATACGCGACATGCAGCGCATTCTGATCACTGTCGGTGCATTGCTTCTGCTGGGCGGGCTACTGTGGCCATGGCTTTCCAGGCTCGGCCTCGGTCACTTGCCCGGGGACATTCGCATCGAAACCGAGAATGGCGTTTTCTACTTCCCGATCACGACCTGCGTCATCATTTCAGTCGTGCTTTCGCTGATCCTTTGGTTCCTCCGCCGCTAGCCAGCGGTGCGTCAGCACTGCGAGCTCCGGAAGAGACCCTGCTACGGCCGCCCTAGGCTTCCATCGGACGGAGACGGGCGATCATTTCATTCCAAGCTTCGATGGCTTCGGCGATGGCGGCGGCTTCGTCCTTGCCCGCCAACGGAATCGCCGGACCGAGCTGCCCGCAGACGGGACAGATCATGCGGTAGACGATTTCGTCACGCCCATCCGCGGTACGGCTGGTGCCGCGACGCACATCGGCTTCGGCGCCACAGGTGCAATGTCTCTTTCTCATAACTCGAAACAGGTTCTGTGCGGGCGAATAAAGCACGAAGTGTACCGAACCTGCTTGATCCAGTGAAGCGCATTCTGTACACGCTCCGGACGGGAAGTCCGGAATGCTCGAGCATCAACTGCGTCTATACTATGAATTGATCGCATCGGTATCCCGTCAACCGCTTCGGGTCTAGCGAAAAATGGCACTCATTAGTTGGGATGATCGTCTTTGCATGGGCCTGCCAGAGATCGACCGGCAGCACAAGAAACTGATTGGCATGATTAATCAGCTCGACGAGGAGACAAGGGCAGGCAAAGGAAGGGAGGTGGTCGGCGAAATCCTGGACGAATTGATCATATATTCTGCGACGCACTTCCACACGGAAGAGCAATATTTTGATCAATTCGGATATGTGGACAGCGAGGTGCACAAACAGGAGCACGCTGCATTGGCCGAAAAGGTAGCCAATTTTGCCGCCGAATTGGCTAGCCCCGATGAAGACAGAGTCCAGGCTGTACTCGCGGAGCTTATAAACTTTCTGGGTATCTGGTGGAAGTATCACATTTTGGATACCGACATGAAATACGCCAAATTATTTCGTGAAAAGGGAGTGAAGTAAGGCTTCCGGGGTAGAACCCGCGTGCCCGCTTCAGCTCCTGAGCCGACTGCGACCGGTCAGAGACTTCTGCCGGTCTTGTCTTCAACAACTGTCAGATGCAGTCGGACAAGGCCCGCCGGATCTTCATGTCTCATTCCACCGGTACTTCGTTTTGTCCGGGCGGTCGGATGCGGGCATCGCAGAGCAATCCCGGATTGAGGATGCCCTCCGGGTCGACGACCGTCTTGGCACTCGCCAGCATGCGGCGGAACAAGGCGGGCACTTCGACGTCGTAGCCGCTGCGGTGATCGCGCCCGACGGCATGATGGTGCGTCACTGTCCCGCCGTGACCCACTACCGCCTCGTTTGCCGCCAATTTGATCTCGCGCCAGGCGGCTAGCGCGCTGGCAACGTTTCCGTCGGGGGAACCCAAAACAGCGATGGTGAAATAAGGGGCGACGCCGTCCGGGTAGGCGTGTGTGACGCGGCAGGAAATAATGGTTTGCCGGCCCGTCATGCGATGAATCGCTGCCTCGACATCCTGCTTGAGGTTTCGATAAAAATTCTCGAAACGATCCCAGGTAATGGCGGTCTCGAAGGTATCCATAATGGCTCCGAGTCCGACCGCCGGGTCGCGCCAGTAGGGCATGCGAATGAAAGCTTGGCGCCAGGCACCGGCCGCCCCTTCCCGATGTTCCTGGCTGCCCTCGACCGTCATCGAGCGCGCGACCGCTGCGGCATCGTACTCGCCGCCGTGATCGCGTACCAGCTCGAGCGAGCGCTCCATCCACGCGCGCAATTGATGATCGGCCGATTCGAAGCCAAGCACCAGGACCGCGTATCTTCCATCGCCAACGCCGGAGAACAGGGTTTCCATCGGGTCGAGCAGGCGGCAGTTGCTCGGGTTCAGTCCGGACTGCGCCAGCGCCCGCACGCAGCGCGCCGCGGCGAAGTAGTCGGCGAATCGGACCGATGCCGAGGCGCGGAACGTCGGCTTGTTCTGCAGCCGCATCCAGGCTTCGGTGATTACGCCCAACGTGCCCTCGCTGCCGAGCACCAAGCGGTCGGGCGCGGGGCCCGCTCCCGAGGCGGGAAGGCGCCGCGTCTGCATCAAGCCGGCTGGCGTCACCATGCGCGTGGCTTCGACGAAGTCGTCGATATGGGTGTATTGCGTCGCGTAGTGACCACCGGCGCGGGTGGCGATCCAGCCGCCCAAGGTCGAAAACTCGAAGCTCTGCGGAAAATGGCGCAGCGTCAGGCCGTGCGGACGCAGCTTCGATTCGATCTCCGGCCCGAAGGCGCCGCCCTGGATGCGCGCCGCGCGGCTCACGGGATCGATTTCGAGGACACCACCGAGACGTTCCATGTCGAGCGAAATCGCGCCGGCAAAACCGTCGCCCACCGCCGGCTCGACCCCGCCGCAGACGCTGCTTCCGCCACCAAACGGTATCACCGCGACATTGCTGTGCGCCGACCAGTCCAGGATGTCGATCACGGCCTGTTCATCGTCGGGGAACGCCACCCAATCCGGCGGATTGGGAACGCTGCGCAGCCACATGCGGGCGCAATCGGCGTAGCTTTTGCCGTAGGAATGATTCAGCCGGTCCAGCGGCGTATTCGAGAACATCGCCGCCAGCGAGGCCGGCGGCGCCACGCGCGGTGCGCGCAGTTCGAACTCGGCGACGTCGGGCGGAGCCAGTGCGGAAAAATGCCCACCCAGGCGCTCGAACATGAATTTCACCGCCGCCTGTTCACGCGCATCGAGCACGGCATCAGCCGTGCCCCAGCCCCAGAAACGACGCAGCGGCCGGCGCGACAGACTTGCCGAGCGGTTCATTTCGCGATCAGCACGCGAACCGGCTATCGCTCACGTTCGGGCTCGCACCGTGCGCCTGGCTTGGCGCGGCATCGCGCATCATTGCGGCATCCGCAGCACGATTTTCCCCAGCTGCGCATTCGATTCCATGTACGCCTTCGCCGCCGGCAGTTCGTCGAAGGCATACACCCGGTCTATCAGCGGCCGGATGCGGCCGTCGGCGATCGCCGGCAAGATGTCGGCGACGAAACCGCGCGCGGATTCGGCGCGCTGTTCGGGGCTGCGCAGCTTGTTGGAAACGCCGAACAGCACCAGGCGCTTCGAATGCAGGGCTTCGATGTCGATCTCGGCTTTGAGCACGCCGTCGAGATAGCCCACAGTGGCGAGCCGGCCCTGGAAGGCGAGCGCACGCACGCATTCGGCGAACACCGAGCCGCCGACGTTGTTGACGACGAGGTTCGCGCCCTTGCCGCCGGTCGCGGCCAGCACCGCATCGCAAAAGTCGCCGGCGCGCGTGCGTATCCCTGCATCGAGCCCGGCCGCTTTCAGCCGCTCGAGCTTGTCGGCCGAGCCCGAGGTGCCGATCACTTTTGCACCCAGCGCTTTCGCCGTTTGCAGCGCCGCGACGCCAACGCCGGAAGAGATGCCGGTTATGAGCAGCCATTCGCCGGCGGCGAGCCGCCCCTGGGCGATCAGCATGTCGTGCACCACCATGAAGGTGAGCGGGATGCCGGCCGCCTCTTCCCAGGACAGGCGCGCCGGGATGGCGACCGCCTCGCGCGCGCCCATCAGCGCGTATTCGGCGAAAGCCCCGGGGCAGCGTCCCATCACGCGCTCACCCGGCTTGAAGTCGGAAACGCCGGCGCCGAGCTTGACGACCTCGCCCGCGCCTTCGCCGCCCGCGGGCTTGGCCGCGCCCGGCTTGCTCAGGCCATGGCCGGCGATGAACTCGCCGCGGTTGAGCCCGGCCGCGTGCAGACGCAGCAGAATCTGCCCTGGTCCGGGCTCCGGCTGCGGCACCTCGCGCCGTTCCAGGGTGGTCTGCCCTGCGCCCGATTGAATAAAGTAGGACTGCATCGCCATTCCTCCAATTGTTGGGTGTCCGCTGACGTCCGGCTCCGACGCCGCCATGGTAACGCATCGACGCCGTCTGGGAGCTTTGCGGTAAAGGCGCGCCGGCATTCGGCGCAGCGTTGCCGTCTGCGCGCGGCGCCGGCCGCGTCGGATTTGCTCGATCTTGCCTTGCGTCAAGGTTTTCGCGGTGGGCATCCCTTACGATTGAGCACCTGTCTACGAAGGTAAGCGATGAACCCTATTCCCGGATTGACGCTGGGCCTGAAAGGCGCGGCCGAATTGGTGGTGGGCGAGCAGCACACCGCGCCGAAAGTGGGCAGCGGCCGCGTGCACGTGCTGGCGACGCCGGTGATGATCAACCTGATCGAGGCGGCAGCACTGGCCGCAGTCGAGCATCTGCTGCCGCCGGGGCAGCAGAGCCTGGGTACGCACCTCGATGTGCGCCACTTCGCCGCAACCCCGGTGGGCATGCGCGTGAGCGCCGAAGCCGAGCTGATCAAGATCGAAGGCCGCCTGCTTACTTTCCGCGTGTCCGCGGCCGACGCGGTCGAACTGATCGGCGACGGCACGCACGAGCGCGTGGTGGTGACGCTGGAGCGCTTCGATCAGCGGGTGCAGAAGAAAGCTGCCCAGATTACTTAGGACCCGTTGCAAATTGAATTTTGCAACAGTCCGAGCCTGCCCCGAGCGTGGCTGTGGACCATCCGGACTTGGGGCTCTTCCTAAGCCAGCGCCTTGGTGACGATTTCGGCCACGTCAGTCGACAGTCCCCGCGCATCGCGGATGCGCGCCAGCGCGGCGCTTGCGTGCTGCCTGCGTCCGGCGTCGAACTTGCGCCAGCGGTCGAAGGCGCGCGCCATGCGCGCCGCGACCTGCGGATTGAAGGCGTCGATCGCGATCACCTGGTCGGCGAGGAAGGCGTAGCCGCTGCCGTCGGCGGCGTGAAAGCGCACGTGGTTGCCGCAGAAGCTGCGGA
>Ga0307375_10006312_pt1 | contig 10971 bp, 16 predicted proteins | sample TR1MG_FD_202531 | JGI IMG/M metagenome (GOLD analysis project Ga0307375, IMG submission 202531) | Soil microbial communities from Risofladan, Vaasa, Finland - TR-1 | ecosystem: Environmental > Terrestrial > Soil > Coastal area > Acid sulfate soil | place: Finland: Risofladan, Vaasa | collected...
AAAGTACATTGATGCGGAATAAAGAGAAACCAAGACTGAAATGGCCAAACTGCGCAAGGACGAAAGCCATGGAAGGGTACCCTGAAAAAGGGGTGGCCAGCACAGCAGCTCTCTGCTGGGATTCCAGTTCTTGGTGAGCCATCAACATCCACATGACCATCAGTCTCACATTCGAATCTCTACTCGTAATTAGAATAGGCTTTTTTGGCAATAGAGGTCCAAGAAAGTCATTCAGAGTGGCCGCAGGCCACACGGCGTTCCAGACTTCCAGTCGTGCTACTTGCCCCACTCTATCCTCTCCTTCTTCTTGGTTCAATGTCCCGACTTTCATCACCTAGCCTTCGTTTATATTCTATTTCCGATGACATCTTACCTTTCAACGATCGGTTGAAACTGGATTGCCCCAGTTTGGCTTCCGCTCCTCATGATGGCATGTTTATGACTTGTGGACCCTTTCTTTTTCACGTAGAGAGTGACTTCAGTTCGAGAATCTATGCTGGAGGCGGTGGAATTGCCAATGTAGCTCGAGATGGAGAGCTGAATTCTGGTTCTAGCTTTTTGGATCTCGTGGGCCTCTGCTTTGTGGGACCTGATCTCTACCTCATCGACCGATCTGAAGGAACTATAAGAAAGATCGTTAGCAGTCATGTGATGGCGTTTTGTGGACCGTAAGAGTGGGAATTGGATGGGACTGCCGTGTTGCTTCGACGCGCCGATTTCTCACTTGTGTCTTCGAGCGTCTTCAGATTATGCCTTCAAAAGCTAATCTTCCTGCGCTCTTCTCTTGGTTTCCTTGTCTTTCAGGCTCAGTTATGGTGATTGGAGAGCGAGATCGCGCGTTACGTTCGTCGTGGCGTCTCTCCTTTCCCGGCTCCCTGTGCTTCTTCTTGTGCATTGTTGTGTTTGTGGTGTCTCCTGGTGCATTCGTGGTGGAAGGTGGCAATTGCACGCAATTAGAGCCGTTGCTGCTGGAAACGGCTGCCACTTTGTACAACGCCTCTGGCGTTCAGGTTTGCATTCATCCGACGCTCGATGGAGTGGTACAGTAAGATGTTTTGCTCGGTTGGAGCTTGCCGCTGTTCTTCGAGAGGGAGACGCAGACGGTGATGGTGTCGCCCCAGCCTCAACCCCGATGGTTGACCCTCTGGAGCCATTCAATCCCTCTGTGAAGTGCACGCATGGCCTCCTCGAAATACCGCGCGGGTGCATCCTCAATCACATCTACACGGCGGACATGGATTGCTGGACGGAGCACGTAGTTGCTCAAGGTCGGATGCCAGTTCATTGACTACCCATGGGTCGGAGACTCTGCTCACATCGAATGCACCACATTTAGCATCACCCACTTCCGCAACGCCTCAACATTCGAGTTTGGGCTCTATTACGACCGTACGTTCGATTCTCGTTCGAAACCTTCCCCCTTTCTCCATTCTGTGATGATCGCATCCTAACGTCTACCCATTTTCTATCTACCTCTCCTTCTTATTGTTCCCAACATTCCAATTGACTGATGACGGATTCGAACATCTGCTCCCGGCGTCACACGCTGCTTTATGATGGAAAACAGATCACAATACTCTATTATGGGGGATTTTTACAGAAACACGGGTTACGGGTGCAAATGAGTCCGAAAATCGGCCAACTGGTAGTGCAAGTTGGTAGCCGCCGCGTTAGTTGTTGGCTCAACGAAGGATGGTCAATAGCATCCATCAGCATGACTTCTTCCTGCATCATACCCATTAGTCGAGTGTAACAAGCTATTTATAGTGCGATGACATGCAATAGAATGGGAAATATCTCAGTTTGAGGATGTAATGTCCCGTTTACATCTGGCCAAGGGTCGTCCCTGAAATCGTTGCGAGCGAGTGGGCGAAAATGCCCTGGAGCGTTTTGCCGTTCCAATGTCCGACTTTACCCCGATTACTGCTCCACTGACGTATCCTTTCACATGTGCAACGATGAGAATCAGAGTTCGTCTATATGAGAAGTGTGTTTCTGATCCAAAATCTCGGAACCGATGCGATGAAGCGAGTTGATTCGGTTCGTGATCCTTAATGCATCAGCAGAGATGTACATTTCTACAACATAGCCCCCAGTTCGTACCACAATTGTTGTCAGACTCTATATCACAAGTGGTCACACGCGGGAGAACAATATGAGAGTCGCAAGGTCATGACTTTCATGAAGATGGTTCTCCGATGAGTGCGTCGATGGTTGACATGGTGGTGAGCAGTTGGTCTAGTGTCCTCTCGTCGTGGTGGTTGTGTACTTGCTTTTGCAATTCAGAGCGGAGACTTCGAAGTTGCACAACGAAGGCCTTGAAGTCGTCGGATTCAGAGTCATCTAGGGATGCAGCCATTGCGATAGCGAGTTCCGTCTCCTCCAAGAGCTGCGACGCCGCGCGCTCGTTTCTAATATCGTCCATAGAAGGGTGTACGGGAGGTGGCAAGTACTGAGCCTCGAGTTCAATGTCCTCCGGGCTTTCCTCTCCATCTTCCTCCATCTCTTCCAACTCATGAGGCTCCATCTTGTTCTCTTCTCGTCGTGTACGCTTTTCGAACTGATATAGGAAGGTGACGGTGCGAGCAGCAGGGGTGAGTGCCTTAGGATGAACGAGAATGCCTTCGTCGATGATTGACACCTTTCCCGTTTCTGCATCCTTCTCAAAGAGTGGCGTGCCATCAGCGGTTCTGAAGGGCTTAGAGGCAGTGCCAGGACGGGTGCGGATCCTGCGTTTAGTGCGCGGGGCGGCAGAAGTGGCGATAAAGCCTTCGTCGATCTCCTCGCTCTTCTCCATCAACATTGCGAGCATCTTCTTGAGTGCAGCCTCCGACTTGGCGTCTCTCTCTGGCATATATTCAGTTGTAGGCCCCGGTAGTCCCAATTGCGCGCGGATTTGGCTTCGAACTTCCATCAACAAGACGCCCAAACGGTTCAAACCACTCGCGTGACCATCTCCCCAATACGCGTCCTTCTTCGAGTGCTCCACCAAAAACGCATTCTGTGTGCTCAAGAGCGCATTCGAGGCAGCGCTATTCTGAGAGAATTTGGCCAAAAGGGCAGCAAACATCACCTTTTCCTTCAAATCGGACCAGTCGGATCGGACGATCTCCTTCTCGTGCTGCTTTGCGATTTGCTTGGCATCTGCAGGGTCCACACTCCGGCGAATTTCAGTCTCCAAATCAGTACCAATGAACTTTTGAGCCTAGAACAGAGACAGATGGCAAGACAACACGAGAAGGTGAGAAACAAAGAGTGGAGGACGAAAGAAGAGCAACAATATGAATCAGGACAACGATGTGCGACCGCGTACCTGATAGTAATGCTCGACAGTCTGCCACAGGACACCATTGATGCAGAAGGGATGTACAGAGAAGTTGCTTAAAGCGCCATGGGGGCCCTGTGTTCCAAAGAAGAAGATGGCGTTCTTCTTCGAGTCCGGCAAGGGCACTACGCTCATGGCAGGCGGCTCAGAGGCCTCAATCAGAGAGGGAAGAGCCGTAGAGACGGAAATAGACATTTTGTAAAGCGATGTATCGTCGGCAGCACTGGAAAGTGCAGTGAGAGAAGGGCGCCGGAAGGCAGCAGACGCCAATCCAACCTGGAAACCGCTCGGAACAGGGAAAAAATGTGGACTGCTGGGGCTCGCGTTTGGTTCAGCACAGAGATGTTCGAGTATATGACCCATTGACGGAGGTTGTTCACCAGACGAGTGAGGGAGATGGAAGGGGTTCGGGAGGAAGGAGATGGGGCGCGCTCCGCTGTGAACCGTCGCCGTAGCGCAGGTGCCTCGGACTCGGAAACGAGCGCCACTCGATCTGTCCGTTCCCCTTCCCATCGCGAACCCACATGCCCTCCACAGCACTGATTAGAAAGTAATAGAGCCACCGAAGTCTGAAAGAGAGTATGGGAGGTGTGTCTATGTACAAGGGAGGGGAGGAAAAGGGGGTGGAGAGCATCCAGGCCGAGATGGTGTGGGGTGCAGGTTGGCGAGCACTCTTCAAAGGAGGTGGGGCAACGTATGGGACAATGAGCAGGGCTTATAGACACTTTGTGGCAGAGGGTGTGGGAGGGACCAAAGGAGGTGGGTTGGGGTAGAAATGTACATGTGAGAGGGAGGGACGCTATCTCCAGCAGCAGCATGATGATGATGATGGAGCTCGAATCTAAGACGGTATGGGGACTTTTTCTAAGAAGAACGTAAAAGGAAGGTAGATATACAAGTCGGAGGGAGGGATGTGATGGATGGAGGGAGAGGGTGTGTGTAGTGGGTGGCGGAAGGATTCGAGTGCGAGTCTCTTTAAACAGCGCGTTTGACGCTCTGAGGCGATCCCTGTGATGCGATGTGTTCTTGGGAGGCATGTGTGCGTGTGTGCAAGTGATGGTGCGAAAGGAAGCGGCGTGGTGAAGGTGATGGATAGTCTCTCCGTTATTCAATGTCGAAAGTCTTTGACTCTCGGATAGCATAGAGTACAGCGTCTTTGAGTTGTGATTTGTCAGAGTACTCAGGGAGATCGAGTCGGTTGAAGCAAGAGTGCGCGGCGGGGAATCCAGTTCTCTTTGTGAGTTTCGAGAGCGTGAGCTTTTGCGGTCCGTTTGATCCGAAAAGGTACTCGAATCCACCTACGGGTACCTTGTCGGTGCCGGTGATGAACTTGAGGAGTAGTTTGAGGTCTTCTTGGCTCATGTTGGTGACGAGTTCCCAGAACCATTGCACGACGGGCGCGTTGGGTGTGAACCCCTTGTACTCTGCGAACTGTCGCATCTCGTCCACATCGATGTTCTGCGTGCCGCCGATGAGTTCTGCGAGTTCGTGGCATTCGAAGAGCTCAGTGAGTATGTCCTTGGGACAGAAGGCGAAGAAGGCCTCCTTCAGGGCGCTCATTTGCGCACCGCTGCCCGTCAAGTAGTGCTCCACGCACAGCCGGACGTATTCCTCCTTGTTCGCCTCTGTGACGGCAATCTTGGCGCCATTCGGCTTCAGCTCCACAACGCGCGTCGTCGGACCACCACCAGGCGTCTGCGTGGGTGACACATACGCCTCACTCAACGAGAAGTCCAACTCCAACTCGTCCGTGCAATCGTCCGTCTCCAGAATGTACTTCAAGCTCTTGTAAATCGTTTCGTCGTACTCCTTCATATCGCTCAATTCAACAGGAACATCGCACAACATCTTGTAGAACGAACCAATGAAGTACGAATGGAAGAGCTTGCCATGAAACAGCGCCATACCCAACACCGTACCCACGAACGCATACAACTTTTGCCAATTCGACAACTCCACAGATGCAGGATTCAACACATACACCTTCCCACGCAGAGAGAAGAGATGATGCTCGGGCGCAAGGATCTCACGACTCAACTCCAAAAACCACTCACGAGACATACCACCATAGTCCAAACCCTTCTCGCCTTCATATTTGATCGACAGACGACCCACCAACGTTGCAGCATCCAACGCACCCACCAATTCCATAGAATCCTTGAACAGCGCATCGCGACTCACCGTGATCGTCAACGGCTCCGTATCGTTCTGCAATTGACGCAAACGCGCTCGAAGATGTTGACAACGGGAATAGAAGGTAGTCTCATACTTCGGCAGCTTACCTCGCTTAGTGCCACCACCATTGCGAGCTCGACGACTGGAGTTGCACAGATACACACAAGCGCGCACGGGATATCCCAAAAAACGACCACCAAAACGCGCGAATAGACACATATACGGTAGCAACGACGAAAGACGGAGGAGTCAATGCAAAGAGAGGCAAGGGAGGACAAAACACAACAACAGAAGCGGAGAAGGCGGGACACAACGCGCAGGGGAGTCAAGAAAACGCAATTCCAAAATGTATCGCGGTTTCCGAGGACCAACAGCAACCAAACAGGATCACACATTTCATTTACTGTCAGTCTATGTCAAGACATTCCAAAATGAGAGGAAGTGGTGCAGAATGGGGCATGCAAGGCGCTGGAGAGTGGGACAGAGGAAGTTGGCAGGGAGAGAGAGGAGAGAAATGCTCCCGGCCGACCACGAGCAAGACCGGGTCGACCGTTCATGCTGGAACAACGTACTCAGGCATTCTTGGATCTGAAAAGGTAGTAGTTCTCGAAAGGTGATCGATAAAGTAGGTAGCGCCAGTTTTAGGGCACACAGCCTGATCCCAACCAGGCGGCAACGGCGCCTCAGCCAACGACGACTCCATGGCAATGCGTTCCGCGTCTCGTGGGTGAATCTCAAGTCCATCGATGTACAGTGGGTTATCAACCCGTTGAGCGACAGTCATATCTCTCGGGGCTCTCCTTGATTGTCTTGAACCCATTCCTCGTTTCTCTCGCTCTCTCTCGACCAGTCTGTGTGTGAGTTCCAATCTTCCTCGAGCTAATACCAGGGTACAATGTCGCGCCTCTCCTATTCCTCGTGCGGTCGTCAGATAGCAAGAGGATGCGCCGAGCGTGGGTGCGAATGTTGGAAGCGTTCCCAGGTTTCGCGTGTGGGTGTGTTTGTGCTTTCCAGAACTTGTGAAGTCTCAATCGCCACTCAACCGAGGCGGCCTAGCCAAGAACAGCGGTAATTACATAGTCACGAATGCAAAGAAGGCGTCAGTACTCAAGAAACGATAGAAGAGAGCGATAGAAGGACACATGGGACACAAGTGCGATGGCAGCCGAGAGCGGCGACGTGAGAGGGGCCCCTCTCGTTTCGGGTCTTTGGCACGAAGCGGCCACCCAATTCGGCCCTCCAAGCACCACACCTGCACGGACAGACTTGCGAATCAGATACAAAGAGCAGAGAGGAAGACATACAGAGGCTTGAACGAGGCGTTGCGCCAAGTGAACAGGCGACAAGCGAAGCAGAAAGTGAGGTGGGTACTTCGCACTCAAAGCGCCAACGCACCACCTTCTTTGAAGGTGTGTACGTGCGTGTGTTGCGACAACTCGGACCCCAACTACTCACGTCGATCGCCTCATCGTGTCCCTCTTCGCTGTGCACTTGCTTCGTTTGGTATGGAGAACTCTTCTTTCTATTTAACACATTCTACCTTCGGCATTTCGAGATCCAGTCCGACACCCAGAGAGCGGCAAAACGGGGCCAAAGCACCGGCGCACACCGCAACGCGGGATTGTCGAGTTCCTCATGGTCCATGTATGGGTATAAATACGAGAGGATAGGTAGCTCATTGGTACTGCTTCATGAAATCGGCAAGGATGGCCATGCTCTCTTCGATGTGAGGGCAGGTGATGCCGCTGTATGCGAAGCGGATGTAGGAGCCGGGGTCCGAGTCCAACGCCTGTCCAAAATGCTCTCTCTGGCACACAGCCACTCCCGTCTTCAACATAATGAGCCTTGGCGTAGAAGGAGAGGAGGGGAGGGGAGGGAGTCAGTCAGCCAGTGTGGGAAGGCGGGATTGGAGCGAGGAATGGCGAAGCGACGGAGCGGACGTACTTTCTGAACTCTTCGAGTGTGGTGCACTTGGTCATCTTCATAGCCTCAGTAACATTCACAAAGACATAGAAGGTTGCTTTTGGGAGATATGTGTGGAATCCAGGCACCTTGTTCAACAGAGGGACGATCTGGAAAGCGAGAGAAGCGTCGGATCATTCGTTCGTTAGACAGCTGGTGATGGAATGAAGTACCAATGTGGTTCCAAGATAGAGGGGAGGCTAACGATAGCAAAGTGACACAGCGTACCAGATCGCGGCGACGTTTGAGTTCGGGAAGCAGCGTGTGCTTGAGGAAGTCCTGCGCTGGCGCGGAAGTCAATTGGAGGCCTGCCCATTGGATGAAGTGCGTCGTACACGCCTCGTCATTGGTATTCAAACGGTTGATGTGGGAAATGATCTCCTTGGGGCCAATCGCAGCGCCCAAACGCCAACCAGTCATGCAGAAGGACTTGGAATACGTGTGCAAGATGACGGTACGGGGTTGCATTCCCTCGAGCGAGACGATAGAGGTAGAAGGGGTATCTGCACAACACGGAACAAAGTGTCAGTCTTTTGAAGAAGGAATGCTCAATAGGAGGGGAAGGAGGGAGGAAATGGACCCGAGTCTAGAATGAACAGCGATCAGCGCACCATAGACGATGTCAAAGTAGGCCTCGTCACTCAAAACCCACAGATTATGGGAGACACAGAAATCGGCAATCTCCTGCATCTCCTTCTCACTCGCACAAGCACCCATGGGGTTCTGGAAGTTGTTGTAGATGAACACGCTCGTCCTTGGCGTCACCAACGTCTTCAAACGGGTCAGGTCTAACGCAAAGCCATCTTCCGTCTCACTAATACAAGCCAAGAAACACAGAGACATATCATGGGCATCAAATCGAAGCCAAACAGGCAGGAAACGAAGAACACAGTCCATCACATGTCAGCCATAGGTCGCTACTGAAATAGGAGGGTCATAACTCTGAATGTCATCCTAGGACAAGTCTACGTGTATCCTCTCCGAGTCCATGTGACCCGAAGGCAGAGAAGCGAGGAACCGAATTTGGAATGCGATGCAGCGGACGTACTTGTACGAGTATGGCACTGGAACACCACCAAGATAACGGATCATGCTCTCGTAGATGGGGTACCCGGGGCTAGGATAGAGGACTTCGTCACCTTCCTCCATAGTCACGGCGAGAAACTTCCAAATCACGGGTTTGCCTCCTGATTGAATGCTAACGTTCTCTGTTCCGTATTTCACTGCGGTTTCGTTGGGGGTGCACACGTGGGATTGAATCAAGGCGAATTCGAGTGGGGTCAGTACAGAATCGAACGGCTCAAAGGGGTGCACAAGTTTTGTGTGCGGAGGTCGCATTTCGGATTGGGTGCTTTGCGAGCTTCAGATGTCCTTCCAATCCATTGAATGTGATAGCCAGGTGTGTTTTGCACCAAATTCGTCAGAAAGCAGCGAGAACGGGAAGACGCACCACCACGAGCGTCGCCAATGGCGTTGGCAAGCGCGGTTCTGAGCTCCAACACGCCAGCCGCCGGGCAGTAACCCGTTTTCCTCTCCGCGATCGCCTTGTTCATCTCTGCATGGATCAGAATTCAACATGATTTGGTTAGTGTGCCTCATATTGACACTCGAATGAGCGTGCGGAGAAGAGAGATGGGCCAAATGAGGGAAACACGGAGGGAGGAGGGGAGAAGAGCAGGAATAAGCGAATTCCAGGACGCAAACGACGTACCAGTGACGAATACATCGGGGGTAGCAAAGTTCAAATCGCCAATATGGTAGGGGTATATCTTAAGACCCTTGGCACTCAGCTGCTTGGCCTCATCAGACACGGCGTACGCGGTCTCAGTTCCAAGACGGCTCAATCTCTCCGCAAGGCGACGAGGTGTCGAGGTGGCACTCATGTCAATAGCTAAGATACACTATCATGAATCGGAAAAGAAGGAGGAGATGGTTAGCAACAGTTATTGGAGCGAAAAGACAGCATTCCCAGAGTTGGCGACACGCATTGCTCTCTCGACCCGCAGCAATGGGAGAGAGAGAGAGAGATTGGGAGGTGACCACGCGGCGCGTAGCTAGCTTTAATCTTTGGCCTCGTGAGGGCGTCGATCAACATGTGCGACACCATCATCCCATGAAATGCATAGCAGTGGCTCATAGCGAATGAAAGTACCCATGAATGTGGCACGGAGGGAGTATTAAGACGCACAATTCAGCTCGGACTGAGCGAAGGCCGCCCATGGGCGCAAGAAGCAGGCGGAGTGCGAGAGTGTGTACCTGTGTGCGCCAGTTCCTCAGTAGTGTGTGGTGGCGGTGGTTCTGTGCGCCTCGTGTTTGCAGTGCCGCTTGTGCGTATCACCCACTCACGTTGCTGTCAGCATTCGATTCGATATGTCTAAGGTGTTTGTTACGCGTAGAATTCCCGAGGAGGCTCTTCAAGTGCTTCGCGACGCGCCAGAAATTGCGGAGGTGCGAGTCAACCCAGAGAATCGCGTTTTGACGCGTCATGGTACGTCTGTTTGCTCTCCCTTGCCCTTTCTGTGGTAGCTGCTGTTGTATTGTATGAGTATCGCTGTGCAATATCCCTCTTTGTGTTTGTTGAGTTGAGAAAAGTGATGTGCTGACGCAGGTCTGTCTCTGTGGCTTCGATTGATGGCTTTGCTTTGTCAGAGCTCGAGGAGGGCGTCAAGTGGTGCGATTGCCTCCTTTCTCAATTGACGGATAAGATTGATGGTTCTCTATTGGATTTGAATCCTGGTTTGAAGATTGTGGCGAACTATGCGGTGGGATTCAACAACGTTGTGGTTCCAGATGCGACCTCTCGTAAAGTGCCTGTTTCGAACACTCCAGGTGTGCTTACGGATACGACTGCTGATTTGACGTTTGCGTTGTTGTTGGCGTGTGCGCGCCGCATTGTCGAGGCGGATGAATACATGCGTCAGGGCAAGTACGAGAGTTGGGATCCGCTCTTGCTGTTGGGTTGCGACGTTCATCACAAGACGATTGGTATTGTCGGCTTTGGTCGCATTGGATACGCTGTGGCGCAACGTGCGAAGGGATTCGACATGAAGATCCTGTACACGGATACGTCGGACAAGGACTACGCCAAGGAGTTTGGTGCGACGCGCGTGGACATGGAGACGCTGCTCAAGGAGTCCGACTTCGTCACTCTACACCCGTTCCTCGACGCCTCTTCGCACCACATGATCGACGAGCCACAACTGCGCATAATGAAGAAGAACGCCGTCATCTTGAACGCCGCCAGAGGACCCGTCATCCACGAGAAGGCACTCGTCAAGGCGCTCAAGGAGGGCTGGATCGGAGGCGCCGGACTCGACGTCTACGAACACGAACCCGCCATGGAACCCGGGCTCGCTGAATGCAAGAACGCCGTCATCGTACCTCACATCGGATCCGCATCCATCGAAACCAGAACTGCAATGGGCATGCTCGCCGTGAACAACATCCTCGCTCGCATTCGCGGACAGCCTCTTCCTTCATGCGTCAACCCTGAGGTCTTCCATTAAAGC
>Ga0307375_10006314_pt1 | contig 10969 bp, 8 predicted proteins | sample TR1MG_FD_202531 | JGI IMG/M metagenome (GOLD analysis project Ga0307375, IMG submission 202531) | Soil microbial communities from Risofladan, Vaasa, Finland - TR-1 | ecosystem: Environmental > Terrestrial > Soil > Coastal area > Acid sulfate soil | place: Finland: Risofladan, Vaasa | collected...
GAACGAAGCCCTTCGCGAAAGGGTTGAAACAGATCTCTCGGATATCAAAAACAATCCAAAGCTAATCAAGTCATTTTTCAAAGCAGCTAGTGTAGCCTATATTTAGGACTGGGTAGTAAGGCTCGATCCCGCCATCCCGAATACTACAAACTATAGCGACACCCTGCAAGAACGAACCTCCACGGCACGAGGTGGGAAAGATGCAAGATACACGGATGAATGCATAGTCGAATGTCAAAGAGCTTAGGCAACGTCAATAAACTAGATTTACAGCTTTCCTTTTTCGTGTTGGACGAATTCTGTAGTTCCACTCACCATGAAACTCATGAGGGATTAGGTTTACTGTTGCGAATTCCTCGTCACTGATCTTTCGCCCTACCGGATAATTCCGATGATCGAGTCGACAGGTCACTTTCAATCCCTTGGCTGTTGTCGTCCCAGCAATGAGGTTGACGATTGTCTCATAGTCGCAAAGCGGCTCCCCTCGCCAGTTCGAGGAGATGAACGAAAAGAGACGATGCTCCACCTTGTTCCATTTGCTGGTTCCAGGGGGGAAATGACAGACCGTGATCGCCAGACCAATGGAATTTGCAAGTTTCTGCAGCTCGTACTTCCATAGCCTGATCCGGTAGCCGTTACTGCCGCCTCCATCGGCCGTGATCAGGAGCGATCGTGCCTTCGGATAGAGCCGTTTCCCTTCGTGACGCCACCACCCCTTGATGGATGCGACGGCGAAGGCCGCGGTGTCATGATCCGTTCCGATGTTGACGAACCCTGTATTCCTGCCAAGATCATAGATGCCATACGGGTACGCACGGGGGATCGTTGGATCTGGGAAGTCATGGCCGTTCACCTTCACTGGCGTCTTGCCAGGGCGCCACTGGCGGCCCTCATTCACATAGTTTCCGATCAGCTCCTTCTTTTTCGTGTCGACCGACACGACAGGCAAGCCCTTGGCAAGCGCGCCCTTGACCGTCGCATTGATATGCTGGAATTGGGCGTCGCGGTCGGGATGGTCTTTGCCTTCTTCCGTCTTCCGGTTGCCCTGAAGACTGTAGTCCAATGAGCGGAGAATCTGCGCGACCTTCTCGTGGCTGACCGGGTGATCCTGCCCTGCAAGCTCAGCGGCCAGGACCCTCGTACTCTTGCTTGTCCATCGCAAGGGCGACTCGGGATCTCCTCGCGACAGCGGATCAACCAGGCTTTCCAACGCCGCTGGTAGTTCTGGATCAAGATCGACAAGGCTTCGGCGGCCTCCGCCGCTACGCCTGATCCGGCCAGTCTCCAATGGTGCCGAGTCGAGTTCTGCAAGCGCCTTTGTAATCGTGACCCGGGAGAGTCCACACGCTCTGGAGACCACGGATACCCCGCCGTAACCAAGTTGGCGCGCCTCGCCTGCAGCCATGAGCCGCTTTGCTCGCTCATCAAGATGAGGCCAGAGAGCCTCGAATTTTTCCTTTAGTAAAGCAACATCTGTCATAAAGACATGATACTGAGAATATATTAACTTGTAAAGCTAGTATATTGACGACGCCTTAGCCTTAGAGCAACCCCGATAATGAGGGCCCCAATTCAAGGAACTGATGGTCCGCTTGATACCCAGCTCTTGGGGCCTGCCGAATCGCCCCCCCTCTTTCCCTCAGCATCCCTCGTCGTTCTCATCTATGATGCCCGGCCCATCGCTCTTTCTGCGATGGATCGACCTGTCCCAGCTACATTGGATCAGTCCCGAATTGTTCCCATATTCCCTCAAGTGCAGCCGAGGCTGCCTTGTGCAGTTGAAACTTCTTCCTGTACGCCTTTGCGGCCAAAGGGTCCGGCTCGATCCGATCGCGAATTCGAACCATCGCCTTCGCCGCAGCCTTGAGATCGGCGTACTCGCCGGCGGCGACCGCGGCGGCCATCGCGCAGCCAAGAGTCCCAAGCTCCTCGGTCTCTACGATCTCGATAGGCGTTTCGAGGACGTCCGCAAAGATATGCGACCAGAGCGTCGACTTGGCCGCTCCTCCCGCCAGCCTGATTGCGCGGGGCGCCGGCCGCGCCAAAAGGAGTTTCTCGACGTGCACCTTGTGCCCGAGCGCGATCCCCTCGAGCACCGATCGTATCACCTGAGCACGCGTATGTGAGGCCTCGAGCCCGACGAAGCAGGCCTTCGCGCGTGGATTGTAGTTGGAACCGTAGATATACGGCAGAAAAACTATTTCTTGGCCGTCGACCGGCACGGCAGCGGCCATCTCTTCTGCGAGCTGGTAGAGACCAATGCCTCGCTCCTTCGCGATGGATCTTTCGGAATCCAGGAAGAGCGATGTGAACCATTCATAATTTCCCGCAGAGGTGGGGCTGCACTCTTCGACGAGATAATAACCGGGGATGCAGAAGAGCGAATTCATCAGGATCGATCCGTTCATGACCGGGGCGCGGGAAATATACTCGTTGATACTCCATGTCCCGGCTATGACGCATATGTTGTCCTCGTCGGTCACGTCGACCGCGACGGCGCAGGCGTCGATATCGAACATGCCGCCTGCGACAGGTGTACCCGCCGAGAGCCCCGTCGCCGCTGCCGCCGAAGCCGTTATCTCACCACAGAGATCGGTTGAGTACTTGAGCGGCGGAAGGAGATCATAGACCTCACCGAGGCCGAACTCCTCGAGGAGTTCCCGGTCAAAGCGCGCATCGCGGACGTTCATGAGGCCGGAGCCCGAGTAGTCCGTGGCCTCGGCAAAAGCCTCTCCCGTGAGCATGAAGCGGATGTAATCCTTTACCTCGAATACCCACCTGGTCGCTTCGATGACGTCTGGTCTGTTGTCCTTGAGCCATGAAAGGATCGAGACCGGCTGGCTTGCGAGTACGCTCTGGCAGGTCCTGCCGAAAGTCCGCGCCGCCGTGCCATCTTCTTTCCATTTTTTTGGATATGCCCAGGCTCTCGAGTCCGTCGAGACGATCCCGTTGTAGGCCGGCCTGCCGTCACGCCCCCACAGATACAAGCCCTTGCCGTGTCCCGTACAGGCTACGCCCTTTATGTCATGCGGATCGACGCGGGCGGAGGCGATGGTCTCACTAATAACATCGCAGTTGGCCTTCCAAAGCGCGTCCATGTTCCGCTCGGTGAAGCCGGGCTCGGACAGGATCATCGGTATCTTGCGGGATGATGATCCCAGCGTGTCGCCGCTCGCGTTGAAGAGCACCGCCTTCGTTGCCGTGCCCCCGTTGTCGATCCCCATGAAGCATGAAGCCATACCCCCACCTCTCAGTCCAAAGGTCCATCGGTTCCCCAAAGCATTTTCCTGGGAGCCGGTTCACTCAAAGCGCCGCCCATTAGCTCACTGGGCCATACCGGGGTCGCCGGCGTTGGGGCCGAAGTGCTTGAGCATGACAAGGGGCTCGGTAGCGCTGCGGTTGACCACGCGGACCCCCTCGCGTGCGGCCTTTTCTCCGATGAAATATTCGTCCGCGCTCAGGTCCCCAAAGCGGAGCATGACCGCGGTCTCGGCTTCATAGGGACCGACCATGCCGTGCCCCTGAGTGAGGATGCAGCCGTGGGCGGCGTGGTCCTTGACGACGACGCTCTTCCCCGGGAAGACGGTGAGTTCCTTGGCGGCGATGTAGCCGGTCGAGTAGACGACCCACTTCTCGACATGGTTTTCGTCTTCAGAGGCGACGAGCGGAGGTCGGAAGTAGTGCTTGCGGTAGTGCGGGTCGACATTCTTTTCCCAGTCCATGAGGCTCATGACATAGTCGATGTCGTGCTTCTTGTCCTCTGGGCAGTTCTCGACGAGAAATTCGTAGGGATAGACTTCTCCGGCGACGACGTTTTCGTAGACTGAGTTCACGTCGGAATTCCACTGCGGCTCGTACGTGAGGTACGAGCCGGGCGCGTGGACGACGCCTACTGGCGTATACCAGCCGGTGCCCAGCTCGATCCGGTAGGCGCGTGAAAGCTCTGTGATCCTATTGTCGCCCTTCTCATATGCCAGAAGGCGATCCCGCACCTCGGCCTTGCTGACATCGGGATCGAAACCGAAATAAGTGTGCGGGAATGTTCCGGGGTGATTGTTGAGCTGGGGTGGGAAATAGTAGGCCTCGGGCTTGCCCTTCCGGCCGACTCGGCGCGCGTCCTCCTCCTTCAGATGGAGGTGGTGGAAAAGGGGAACGTTGTAGTCGAAGAATTTCGAGTACATCGGCCACGTGCCGAACTTTTTCTGCAGCTCCTCGCCGATGATCTTCGAGCCGAGTTCGGCCACCGCGTCCCTGAACAAGAATCGATCCTCCTTCCTGCCCGTGGGATCGACATAGCTCATGCCTTCGTCTTCGGGCGCGCGAGGGCCGTTCATCGCGCGGATAACCGAGGAGAACCACCGTTCCTTTATCGCGCCTCGATCCGTGCCGAGAGCGTAGTAATCATTCGGATGCAGCCTGAGCCGATGCCCGGGAGAGGAGAAACGGCGGGGCACGAACGCGGGTGCGAGCCTCAGGATACCGTTCCCTTTCTCGAAAAGATCGTCAATCGTTTTCGCTGTGACCATATGGGATCTCCTTGTGCGCCTATTTGTTGGCGAGCGGCGAGCCTTCGCCGAAATGCTTGAGCATGACTATCGGATCGCTATCCGAAGGATTGGTTATGGTGACGCCGTTCCCCGCGGCTTCCGCGCTCACGAAGAATTCGTCGTTGGTGAGCTGACCGAAGCGGATGAGTGAAGGGCTCTCGATATTCCACTCTCCGAGTTTCCCATGCCCTTGGAGGGTGATAAGCCCGTAAGCGCCGTCGTCCTTGATCGTCGCCGTCCTTCCCGGGAGCACCGTGAGCTCTTTCGCGGAAAAGGCCGATGACCTCCAACAGATCCAGTTTTCGATGTATCCATCGGCCCGCATTGATTCGATCGGGCGAACGTTCCGGGGCTCCATGAAGTGATGGGCGGCGAACTGGGCGTCGGCATTAGCCTCCCAGTCGATGACGTCGAGCAGGTAGTCGAAGTCGCCGACCTTGTTCGCGGGGCTGTTCTTCCACAATAGATCCTCGGAGATGGGCACGTCCGCGACGAGCGATTGATACATCGCAAAGACGTCCGACGCGGCCTGCGGCTCGTAGGTACAGAGCGAACCGGGGGCATGGAGGACCCCCGGCGGGACATCCCATCCGGTCCCCGGTTTGAGCCTATAGGCGACCGAGTGATCGGTTATCCGATTGTCGCCTTTCGTGAAATCTTTCAGGCACTGCAGTATTTCGCCTTTTTCGGTATCCGGCCTTAGGCCGAAGAAAGTGAAGGGGAAAGTCCCTGGATGATTGTTGACTTGCGGCGGGAAGTAATAGGCCTCCGGCTTCCCGCGCATATTCACGAGTCTGGCGTGTTGCTCGCGATGATGAATATGGTGCGGCAAAGGGTCCAAATTATCGAAGAACTTGGAGAACATGGGCCATGAGCCGTACTTATCCCAGAGATCCTGGCCGATCAATCGGCCTCTCAGCTCGGCTACCGCATCTCGCAGAAGAAAACGCTCCGCTCGGGTTCCATCGATGGAGACGATGAAACTGAGCCCTTCGTCCTTGCCCGTCAGCGGTCCATTGTCCGCGGGGGTCGTCGATGCGAACCAACGTTCGTCAATGCCGCCTCGCTGCGAGCCGAGGGCGTAATAATCCTCGGGATGCAGCTTGATCCTCCTGCCGGGAATACAAAAACTGCGAGGAACCCATGTGGGGACAAGGCGGAATATTCCTTTCCCTTGGTCGAATGCATTCTGGATGATGGATGTCTTCATTATTTTCCTCCACCTGTGAAAACGATAATGATAACGATACCATGAAAATATTCTTGCAGCAAGCGGGAAATAGGTTGCCATTGTGTTCTACGGCCCTTTAATCCCATATTTCTTTATATATTCATATCTTTCCCTGTTTTATATCCTTGCTTTTCGTCCAAAATGATGCGTAAAAGCCTAAAAAAATAGATTGACAGATCGAAACAACCATGGTATCGATTCGTGATATCGATATCATAACTTTGTGTAATTACCTGAAATGGGAGGCCTTAGCCGTGGAGGGAACCATTCTTGAGATGAAGGATATTCAAAAAATATTCCCCGGGGTGCAGGCCTTGAGTGGCGTCCATCTTGAGGTCAAGGGGGGAGAGGTTCATGCCCTCATGGGGGAAAACGGAGCGGGCAAATCTACTCTCATGAAGATACTCATGGGGCTCTATCATCAGGATGGGGGCCATATCCGTTTCTGCGGACGAGAGGTCTCCATCAACTCGCCTTCGATCGCCCTCCGCCTCGGCATTTCGATGATTCATCAGGAACTCAGCCCGGTCCCCGAGATGACGGTCTGCGAGAATATCTTCCTCGGCAGAGAAACTCTCATCGCCGGGACGCCGTTCATACGTAAAAAAGAACAGAAGGAAAATACGCGAAAGCTGCTCGAAGAGTTCCATCTTGACATCGACGAAGAAGCGAAGATGAGCTCACTCAGCGTGGCACAGATGCAGATGGTGGAGATCATCAAAGCCACGTCTTACGGTTCGAAGCTTATCATTATGGACGAGCCCAGCTCCGCTCTCGCCGATGCGGAAGTGGACGATCTGTTCGAGACGATTAAGAACCTGAAGCGCAGGGGCGTCTCGGTGATCTACATTTCTCACAGGCTCGAGGAAGTGTTCGAAATCGCCGACCGGGTTACGGTGCTCCGCGATGGCCAATATATTGGCACGCTGGAGAAGGAAGAAATATCGAAAGATCGCCTGATTACGATGATGGTGGGAAGAGAGCTGTCGACCATCTACCCCAAAATCTCGATTGAAATCGGCCCCCCCGTTTTGGAGGCGAAGGGCCTCGAGCGCAAGGGCGTATTCAGTGGGATCGACATTACGGTGCACCGTTGCGAGATTCTCGGCATCGCCGGACTTATCGGCTCCGGCCGAAGCGAGATAGTGCGAGCCATTTTCGGACTCGACCCGCTAGATTCCGGCGAGCTGTACCTCGAGGGGGAGAGGATATCGATACGCACGCCTCGCGACGCGATACGCAGGGGCATCGTCATGGTCAACGAGGATCGCAGAGGCTACGGACTGGTCCTTTGCAGGTCCATCCGCGAAAACATTGCGCTCCAGAACATGGAACACCTCACCCGGATAGGCTTTCTCATTAGGCGGAAGGTCGAGAAGGAGCGCTGCGCATCAATGGCCAAGCGGCTCTCCGTAAAGGCTGCTTCTTTGGCCAGCTCCGCTGAATCTCTCTCGGGAGGGAACCAGCAGAAGGTAGTCCTGGCGAAGAATCTGATGACCAGGCCGCGCGTCCTCATACTCGACGAACCGACACGCGGAATCGACGTGGGTGCCAAGGCGGAGATACATAGGCTCATGTCGGAGTTCGCCTCCGAGGGCATGGCCATAATCATGATTTCATCCGAGCTTCCCGAGATAATGGGAATGAGCGACAGGATTATCGTCGTCGGAGAGGGCAGAATCCGTGGCGAGTTTTTAAGGGACCAGGCAACCCAGGAAGAAATACTCAAGTGCGCCCTGGCCGGTTGATACAGGCACCCGCATCGTCGGGGTGGGCGTCAATTCGATATACGAGCGTCTCAAGGGGGAAGGCATAATGACAAAGTCGGTCAATACGGAGTTGATCAGGAAATACGGCTTGCTGCTCGTATTAGTCGTGATGGTCGGTATAATGAGCTCAGTATCAAAATATTTTTTCACGGTCACGAATATCTTTGATATCCTGCGGCAGGTTTCCATAAATGGAATACTCGCTATCGGAATGACCTTCGTAATCATCACAGGGGGAATAGACCTCTCCGTCGGCTCGCTTGTAGCCGTATCCGGGGTCATCTGTGGGAGCATCGTTTTTAACAACCCCAATTCGGTATTTTTCGGGATCATCGCAAGCGTACTGGTCAGTGGAGTTTTCGGTTTTCTCAATGGATTCCTGGTAAAGCAATTCAGAGTTCCAGGCTTCATCGCTACCCTGGCAATGATGACTATCGCTCGCGGTTTCGCCTTGGTCTACTCCGACGGAAGGCCATATGTGCTGACATCCAAGAGTTTCAAGGTTATCGGACAAGGATATCTGGGATTTATCCCGGTCCCCGTGTGTATCCTCATCCTCGTCATCGTACTGATGGCCGCTATCCTTTATCAGACCAAATTCGGGCGATATGTCTACGCGGTCGGGGGGAACTCGAATGCTGCAAAAGCTTCGGGCATCAATGTCGGATTCATTTTCCTCGCCGTATACACCTTAAACGGTCTTATCGCAGGCTTGGCGGGAGTCGTCCTCGCATCGCGAATAAGTTCAGGCCAGCCGGCGATCGGAGTCTCATATGAACTGGACGCCATCGCGGCGGTGGTGATCGGCGGGACGAGCCTCACAGGCGGCGTCGGGAGGATCGCAGGTACGGTCCTCGGATTCCTCATCATAGGCGTGATCAATAACGGCCTCAACCTTCTGAACGTCTCCTCTTATTATCAGCAGATCGTGAAAGGCGTGATTATTGTAGGCGCTGTGATCCTGGATCAAGCCTCCAAGAAACGTGCATGAGGCTATTCGCCGAATATCTCGATGCGAGAGGAGGTGAGAAAGCCGGTACTCGGTTCCAGGGAAAGAGGAGTTCGATGCGCTCTCGATGTCATTGAGATTCGATCTCGGTGGGAAAATCTCGACGCAAAAAAGCAATCAGGAGGATTTTAATGAAGAAGCTGGCATTGTTGGCTCTTGTTCTTTTCGCTCTGCCTCTGGCCATGTTTGGAGCTCCGAAATACAGAATCGGCGCAGCAATGAAGGATTTGTCGGATCAGTTCGTCAAGAACATCGCGGACGCCGTCAACGCGCGCGCCGCCCAGCTACCCGAGGTCGCTCTCATCATGGCCGATGCTCGCGGCGATGTTAACACGCAGCTCTCGCAAGTCGAGAATTTTGTGGCGCAGCACGTCGATGCGGTAATCCTCAATGCGCAGGATGCCGCCGGACTCGGATCGGCAGTAGACCTCTGCAACCAGGCGGGTATTCCCATAATCGAGTGCAACACCCTCACGACCAATACTAATTACACGGTTTATGTCGGATCGGATGATGTAGACGCCGGCAAAATTCAAGGCGAGTTCGTCGCTAAGCTGCTCAATGGACAGGGTAATATCGTCATTTTGCATGGTCCGATGGGGCAGTCCGGAGAGATCAAACGTCGCCAGGGATTGCAGATAGCCCTTCTCGACAAGTATCCGGGGGTCCACGTCCTGGCCGAACAGACCGCCAACTGGAAACGCGATCAGGCCATGAGCATCACCGAGGATTGGCTCCAGCGATTCCCCAACGTCAACGTCATCTGCGCTCAGAACGACGACATGGCCATGGGCGCGCTTGCAGCCGTCGAAGCGGCAGGAAAGCTCGGCAAAATAGCGGTCGTGGGTGTAGATGCGATTCCGGATGCCCTTCAGGCCATCAAATCGGGTAAAATGGCCTGTACGGTGTTCCAGGACTCACGCGGGCAAGGCGCCGGGGCCGTAGATGTCGCGCTCAAACTCGCGAAGGGCGGCACCAGCCCCAAGGAAGTCATGATCCCCTTCCAGCTGGTTACGAAGGCCAATGTCGATAATTTCATAGGAAAGAATTCAAACTAGCCCCGAGGAATTGGGCATGACCAAGAGGGTAGGTGGCCGTCCGTGCCACCTGCCTTCTTGTAGTTTTACGAGTCGTTTTTTTTTGGGGGGGGGTATGGCGTCTATCAAGGACGTGGCCCGGCTTGCCGGTGTTTCTGTTTCCACGGTCTCAAGAGTACTCGCGGGCTCGGCTCGCGTGGATGATGACACGAAGCGCAAAGTCGACAAGGCCATAGAGGCGATTAACTATAAACCCAACCTCCTGGCTCAAGGCTTGAGGTCGAAGAGTGGCTACGTGATCGGACTCGTAGTACCTGAGATTCAACACGAAACATTCAGCAACTTCATAAGGTACACGGAGCAGGAAGTATCGGCGATCGGGTATAATTTGATTATAGGAAATACCAGGGGGAAGCCCGATATCGAAGGTGATTTCATAGATTCACTCTTGCGGCGTCACGTAGACGGGATTATTTTCTCTCGCGTCTCGGACAAGAGCCATGTAATGAAAATGGTCGAGAAATGGAATATACCGATCGTCATAATGGATCGCGCATTGGATCACGAGGACGTTGCGACAGTTGTCCTTGATAATTATCGTGCAGGCATGATAGCAGCCGAACATCTGGTGGGGCTTGGCCATCGTAAGTTCGCAGTTATCACGGGGCCGCAGGATATCGCCCTGTCGCGAGAGCGGCTTAAAGGATTCACGGATGTGCTGGAGCGTCATGGTCTTTTCTTGACCGGTCGGAATATATTCGAGGGCAATTTCAAATTCAACTCGGGTCTCGAGGCAGGGAAATACCTCCTGGAGAATAAAATCGAGTTCACCGCATTGTGGGCGCAAAACGACCTAATGGCCGTTGGCGCCATGAATATATTCGCACTCAATAATCTTCGTATGCCTGAGGACATATCCGTCGTGGGGATGGACAATATAAGCAGCGCCGAGATGATACTTCCCGCACTCACAACGATCGTGCAGCCATTTCAGGAAATGTGTCACAGAGCCGTCGGCCTTATCGTAGCCATAAAAAATGGCGACAAACCGAAAGAGAATCGAATTGTTTTAGCGCCTGATATCATTATTCGTGAATCGACATCAGCCCACAGAGAGAAATAGAGAAAATTTTCGAAGCTTCCAACTGCGGACTCGAATCTGGAATCCGTATAACCTAGTCAAAATGACACAAAACCTACGATAGCAATTCACTTCATGTAGTTCAGGCTCCGCCCCCTTTACTCTGAGTGTAACTATTCAGGTGGGGTAAAGGTCAAAAATACACGGAAAGGGGCTGGACTCCGGTTTGATAGTTTGATACCATCTGCACCATGGATGGAAAGATCATTGTGCAGGGCCGGGAACTCAGAGCCGA
>Ga0307375_10006315_pt1 | contig 10967 bp, 9 predicted proteins | sample TR1MG_FD_202531 | JGI IMG/M metagenome (GOLD analysis project Ga0307375, IMG submission 202531) | Soil microbial communities from Risofladan, Vaasa, Finland - TR-1 | ecosystem: Environmental > Terrestrial > Soil > Coastal area > Acid sulfate soil | place: Finland: Risofladan, Vaasa | collected...
GTGATAGTTTGAATTACGGATTCGTAACCAAATACACCATAACCAAGAGTATTTTTACCATCAGCATTAATAACTGTAGGAGCTTGTGCTACTGATATAGCTCTTTCAGCCTGTTCAGATTTCATTAACTGCTGAATCTCTGGACTCATCAACCTACGAATAAATGTAATAGGCTTACCCATAGCAAGGGTAGAATCTCTAGCAACCAAAATTAGTTTGTCTGTAGCAAGAACTCTAGCACCATTGACTTTACCAATAACCTTAGTTACGGTAATGCCAGAACTAGCAATAAACTCTTTAAGTCCAACTCTATAATTAAAATTATCAGCATTGATTTTATCATAAGAATCAATTGCTTCTTTAACTGAAGAACCAACTAAAAGAGCATAATTATCGCCATAATCTTCAACCTTGTGAATCATACCTTGAATCAAATCATAAAGGTCTACGCCAGAACCCTGTACAACTTCCTGGGAAACCACAGCAACGATAGCAGCTAAAATATTACTTAATTCTTTCTTATCCATAGCTCTAGTAATACCTGCTTTCTTTCTAGCTAATGCACTCTGGTCTGCAGCAGGAAGAATCTCATCAATAAGAACATACTCTAACTTAGACTGTACGCCAACAAATGTCATAGTAGCAGGTGCTACTGGACTAACTTTATGAATTGTTAAACCACCATTGGCATCTACGGAATAAATATCGTCTACATTAGCATCTTCATCAGAACTATTGAATATACGAACTAACTCTCCAGGTTGTGCAGTCTCTAGATTACAAATCTCTGCCAAAGGCAAAGAAACCTTAAAATTAGGGTCAATAGGTGCACCCAAAACTCTAGCTATCTCAAAATCAATTCTTTCACTCATTTGTATCCTCCGTTATTACTTTTTAAAGCTTGGTTATTTATCTCTTTCTTTCACCAAACGCTTTAGTATCTATTTCTCTTTGTATTTGTTTATACTTATCTGATGTAGGTTGAACATCACCTACGGTAACTTCTGGTGTTTCTTCTTCTTGTTTTGCTTTCTCTAACTTTACTGTTTCAATCTCTTGATTAATATCATCAAGTTCTTTTTTTAATTTGGCAATTTCAGTATCTTTTTCTAATAGTTTACCTTCATATGTAGCCTTAATTTCCTCTACCTGTGCCATAGTATAGGAAACTTTTTCTTTATACTCTATCTCTACTTTTTGTACTTCTTTACCTGCATCATCTACAGTAATGGATTCTTTTTTAACCTCTTGAATCATTACATCTTTATCTCCTTCTTTTACGAATTCCTGAGTTTCCTCAGTTTTAGTAACTGTCTTCACAGCTTCTTCTTTATTTTCTTTGGGTGTGGCATCTAACTTTTCTTCCGTCTCTTTGGGTGTGGCTTCGACTTTTTCTTGAGCTTTTTCTGGTTCAGGAGTTTCTATTTCTTTTGTCTCCTCAACTTTTAACTCTTCGGTCTTCGTCTCTTCTGGTTCGGCTACTTCAGCCTTTTCAGTTTCTTCGACTTTAACCTCTTCAGGTACTGGAGCTATTACTTCTTCTTTTTTCTCCACTTCCTGAGCTTTTTCAGTCTGTTCCTCTTCAGGTTTGACTTCCGTTTTAAGTTCAGATGTCTCTTCAGAAGATTTCTCTATTTCTTTAACAACTTCTTCTTTCACAACTTCATCTTTTACAACTTCTTCTTTTTTGATTTCATCTGCCATCTTATCTTTTCCTCCTTCCTCACACGAACAATTGGAGCATGGCTCAAACTCTTCTTTAGTTGTTGCCAACTCAGCGTAAACAAGATTTTTATTTTTCTCAAATACGCTATTTGCTATCTGTTCTGCTTCTTGAATTACTTGTTTTGATGCTAATAATTGCTGAACTTGTGCATTAGGACATGCTGGTGGTATTGGCTCACCTGTTTCTTGGTCAATCAATAACAACGCACAACCATGAGCAATGAATTCAGACAATTCACGAAAACCATTTCCTAAAGTTCTAACTATGGAATCGCCATTTTCGTTTCTATTCCATAATTCAAAACTCACAAATAATTTGCCATCTGCGAATAATTGTTTAACTTCACCGAATTCTGATTTAAAAAGTGATTTGAACAGAATTCCTGTAATATAAATTTTATCTTTCTTTATATTTGCATCTATAATATATCCACAAATCTGATTTGCACCAGAATGATTCCAATTACATTGTTTTCCTATAAGAGTTTTTATACCCTTTTCTGCAGCTTTTTTAGATATTTTAACTTTATTGCGATTGAATTTATCTAATTCACAATATACAGTTTCAAAGGCTGCTAAATCTGGACTTGGCAATTCAATCCCTAACTTCTTAGCTTTATCTACCAAATCTTGATTATCTTTAGCTTCCAAAAAAGTAGTGGTACTTCCTAGTGTCCATTCTAATAATGCTTGTGCTAAAATTTTTCTAGAACATTCAGTCATGATTATCTCCTATTTGCTGTCTATTAATCCTAGTGCTATTAATAAAGGTATTATATCTTTCTTTGCATTAATTACTTTATTTTCTTTAATATTAAATATCTTTTGTCCTTTTAATAATTGGTCTTGATTAATATTAAATATTTTTTTACTTGCCAATACATATTGGTCTTCATTTTGGAATTGTTTTTTACTTTTAGTTATCAATTCTCTATCTAATTCAAAAGCTTTATTAGCTAAAAGAAAAACATCCAAATCTGTATTATTAATAACTGACGCATAAACCTTAGAATCAAACTCAACATTATTTAATACTTTAGAACTGACATCATATGTTTCTTCTAACCCATGAAATTTATCTGTATATAAACTATAAATTTTACTCGTTCCAAATCTTTTAGATGCTTCAATCCATAAAATCCTCTCAAATGCTTGAGAATAAGGTAATCCCCCACCAGCTCTACTTTGGTCTAAAATACCTTTGCTAATAAGAGACAATACTTTTTTTATAGCATACAGACCTTTGGTGTAATTATTTCCGTATCTTGCTTGTCTCATTATAATTTCTTTACCTTATAATCAGTTAATAAACTATGAGAATCAAAGTTTGCATCTATCTCATAAGCAGCAATTTCATTGGTATCTGCATCTACATCTGCTGCTGTTGGATATAGTTTAATTGTTCCACCAATAAGATTCTTTCTACTATCATATTTAGGAACTAAAATTCTATAATTTTCTTGAGATAAACCTAATATACGAATAATCATAGCATCTACTTCTGGAGTAATTCCACCTACACTATATATACATCTGTAATTTTCTCCTTTGCCATATGGAAAATAAGTGGTATTATAAACTACTAATTCCCATTGACCAAAAATATCAGGCGTAAAGAGAATTCTATATAATCCATTTCCTACTTCATCTAAAGAAATACCTGAAGTAATTAGGGTCTTGTCAGGATTATATAATTTAACTATAAAATCCCCCAATACCAACCCTATTACTGGATTATCATGTTTATCTAAAACTATAAAATCATCCGTATGTAATTTGTCTTTTTCTATATATATCATTGTTTTTTATTTAGCATCAGCTATCTCTACATAGTTGATTACTGTCCTGTTCTCAAGAGTTCCTGTGGTAGATGTATGTATAAAAACCTCTCTTCTAAAAGCAGTCTGGGCAGTATTGGAAGATAGCCACTTGTAAACACACCCTTCATCATCAAAGGACTTGTTAATTATAGAACCATCCACATAATTCTCTTCAGCCATATATAAATCTAATACCTCTTGAACTGTCATTATTTCTCCTTATACTGGGTTTAATGTTCCGAACAAACTTAAATGTCTTATGTATGAAGTCTTTGTTCCTGCGAGAACACCAATCACAATTTCATTTCCTGCCTTAACACGAACAGCATTACCACCAATTGCAGTTGCTTGATACATAGTATTGGCACTTGTCATAAGTAGGTTGAATAAGTTGTAATAAATATCAACCTTGAAAGCACCTGCGTATATTTCTGTACTTGAGATGTTTGTTATTTCCCTGACTCCTATATCATCTCCTTGAAGAACTCCTTCAATGGATGTTCCGACAAGGGAGGATTTTGGTAAGGCTATGGTGCAAGTTCTTCCTGTATCTCCTTTTTCATTGATGTAGGTGATAACTACTGGGTCTGTTATGCCCCCACTTGCTGATATTGCTGTAGTTACTTTGAGGTATAGACCAGAACCGAATTGTGGCACAGCAAATGTATCACCAGGAGTAAAGGTAGATGTTGGTCTATCATAAGTTCCACCGTTCTTCTCAACGAACACCCTTGAATCTTCTCCTGCTGTCTCTGAATGGCAACGAAATGATGTTATAGTAAGGCTGTATCCTGCTGGAACTATATAACCTGCTAACTCCTGCCATTCATTTGCATTGATAGCAGTAAATGCTTTGTCATATTTAACTTGAATTGGCAATGATAATTCAGAAGATACATTCGTTGCTTCTACCTTCAACCTACCGTCAAATGATAAGGCTCTTGGTAGACATTCTACTATAGGACATAGAGCTACTAATAGTCGTAGGTATGTGGTTGTTAATGCACCATCATTATGCACTCTTATCCTAAAATAAGATGCTGTAGCCTGGAAAGTTCTACTATGCCCAACTCCACCTAATACTATCCAAGTATCTGTAATATCCCAGTTAATATTATCTATTGATTGGTCTATATATAATGTACAAGTTTCGTTACATTTGAAGTTTACTTGAATACCTACAATGCCAAGAGTGGTTTCTCCTACTCCTGTAAACCAACCACCAACTAACAGATTATCTGTAGAGTTATTATTTGTAGATTCCTTTACATTCTGCACCATTGAAGTATATAAATCGCCCAATGGAGAAATTCCTGCTTGATTAGTGCCATCCCACAATTTTACTCTAGCAACTCCATTATTAAATAACTCTACCAATTTATCCCATAAATCTTTTAATCTTCCTAATAAAGTATTTGAAGTAGGGGTAGCACTTACTTCTCCAAATTTAGTATTGACTGAAGAAACAGTACTCTCACTTGCTCTAGTAGAAAGATTAACATCTAATTTATCTGTATTAGTTTTTATTGTATCTAAATTACCACCTGTTTCTTTAGCTTGATTTTTATCTATTAAAGATTGTAACTTAGTTTCTACTAAATCTAAATAATCCCTTACCTCTATTAATGTAGCTTCACTAGCTAATGTAGATAAGTCTGTATCAAATTTTAATAAGATTGCTTCAACATCTGCTTCTAAAGTGGTTAAATCTTTATTACCTGAACCTTTTATACCAGCTAATAAAGCACTCAATGTAATATTAAATTGTCCTAGAATTGAAGCAACTGTAGTTTCAGATGCCCTTGTAGAAAGAGCTACATCTAATTGACTATGCAAATCCTGTAATCTACTTAATACAGTAACTCCAGATTCTTGACCTATTGTTTCTTTTATTTCGGTTACTGTAGCTTCAGATGCTCTTGTAGATAAATCAACATCTAAACTATCTATTATTGTTTGAAGTTTAGTTTCTAAAGTATCCACAGCATCTCTAACATCAATTAAGGTACTTTCAGTTGCTAATGTAGATAGATTTACATCAATAGCACCACCCAATGTATCTAATACAGTTTTAATATTATCTAAAACTGTTTTTACACTAGATAAGGTTAATTCTGATGCTCTAGTAGATAAAACTACATCTAATTGGTCTCGTACAGATTGAATTTCAGCTTCTAAATCATCTGTATTGAGATTGATATTGTCTGAATCTATTTTAATGCTTTCAGTAGTTAATTCTAAATCATCTACAGCATTGTAAATAGCAGTCAATGCAACTTTCAATTCGTCTAATTTTTCAACAGTAGCTGGATTAATTGTATCCCCAGCTATATTTTCTAATTTGACTTGTTTTAGCCACCCTAAATCATGCAACATATTTTACTCCCAGAGTTCTCTACCTTTTATAGTTAATTTGGCTTCTATTTTTTGTCTTAAATTAACATCAGCAATAAACTTAATCACCAATGGTTTTACTTCTAATTTAGATAATTCTACAGGAAATTCTAATATTTCTACTTCCTTATTCTTAGTAATAAAGGATAAGGCTTGAAGTGTAGAAAAATTATCATTTTGAATATAAAAAGTTACAATCTTAGTTTCTCCTGCTTCAACAATTCCACCTGATAAAACATTACCATTAATTTCTTCTTTTAATTCTTTGTCTTTAAATATTTTCATCTTTAACCTCCTCATGGGTTAGTCTATCAAGGAGTTGATTTTGTTTCTTCTTTATTTCCATGTCTAACTGATTAGCTTTGGATTTCTTATCTCTTTCTTTATTTACAACATACCAAGCTGTTCTATGTGCTTTAGATTCATCCTTATATCTTGCATATGATTCATTCCAAACTCTAATCCATAGTTCCTGTAAATCTTTAGGTAATTTCTTTATTGCTTTTGGAATATTTTTCATATTATAAGGAGCTATTTCTAACTCATTTTTTAGACCTATAACCTTACCTTCTATGTCTATAATCTTATGACATTGAGGACATTCCTTATATGTATCTTTTTCTGACTCAGAAGCAAACTCGACATCACCTTTACATCCCAAACATTTTACCAATGTAGCTTCTTGCATGTCTTCTGGCTGTGTTTCTTTTTCTTTTTGTTTTTCTACTTGTTTTTTAGTTAATGGTGGAACAGCAATATCCGTATCTTTTTCTGTATTCTGAATAACATGAGGATAGTAAAGTTCTCTTAAACCACCATCCCACTCTTTTCTCATTCTGTCTAATTCTTGTTCTGGGTCTATTCCTAAGATTTCTTGATAAGTCTTTACAGAAATAGTACCATAAACATATGCTGACCTAATTTGGTCTAAAATAGACTGAACATTTATTTTTAAAGGTGAATTAGATATTTTTAAAGATTTACTTTCACTAAATAATTTTCTATGTTCTATTTTATTTTTAGAAATTATTAACCTAACTACATCCATCAACATTGACTTAAAGCCATCAACTCCAGCATTAATTTCAGAGACGAATGGTTTAGGATTAACAACTTCTTCTTTGCGAGAATCGGCAATGCCTTGAACTATAGTAATAAAACCAAGACCTGCTAATATAGCTCTATATCCCTGCCTATATAGTTCTTCACTTAATATGTTTCTCAAATCTGGTATTAAATGAGAATATTTCTGGTCAAATGGAACTGCAGCAGTAGGAGTCTTGCCATGTTCGCTTTCATAGCGTTTCATAGCATCTTTGAAGTTAGTTGCTAATTTTTGTAATTCTGTATCAGAATAATCTACATCTCCATTTATGAATAAATTTTCTGTGCCTTTTTCTATTAAGAACAAATAAGGTAATACTTTACTAATTACTTCATCTGCTTTGTGTTGCAATACATCTATCGCTTTCCAATTCTTATAAACACCTTTCTTAATAAGGTAAGGAGAAGGTAGTTCAGTAAACCATCTACCGAATGGTTTTTGAACAAATATTGTTTCATTTGCTCCTTTTGGTAACTTTACAGTATGTCCTGGGTCTAAAAAATATTGGTCAGAACCTATTTTAAAATTTTTGTTGTTACTTCTTTTAATACATACAGATGCACCATTTACAAACCAAAGCATAGTGGGAACTGAGACCGTAGTATTGTTTACAGTTATTTTTTCCCATTTATCTACTCTCAGTAAACATAATGAAGACCCTGCCCATCTTTCCTTATAATATTCGGAAGCTAACTCAGCAAGACCTGTAGGTACTCCGTTTATATTAGCATTGATTTTCTCTAACCAAAGTGTAAATAATTTTTCTAATGTATCATCAGAACATTCTACCTTAAATTTAGCTTCAGAAGCAGCATTAATAGAATAATCTATAACTGTAGAAACTATACCTGAAACATCATTATCTAACATTCCATAAATAGCATTACATCTTCCTTTAAAATCTGAAGGTATAGATATGTCTCCAGTTCTATAAAGAAAATCTAAAAATCCTTGCCATAATCCTGTAGGTAATCCTTGATTTGACATTAATAATCTCCTTTTTTAATAAGCTCCCAAACCTGGTTTTTTACTCTTAATTGGTTGCAACTGGCTAAATTCATTATTCCATAAAACTATACTGAATACCTGAAAAGCCTGATGCAAATGGTTCGCTGATTTACATCCATAAACTGTCCGTTTTCCACTCTTCATGACAACTATGGAATCAAATTGTGTATCTAATTTCATATCAAATAAACACTCTATTTGCTTCGTATAAAATATATGTTTAAGTCTTTGTATTGACCAATCTACTATAAATTCTTCTTTATGAATTGCTTTGCCTTTATTATCATGAGCAATTTTGCCATGTTCATCTCTAACAAAATCTACTGGAATTTTTTCATTAAAACTAACACCCACAATATTTTCAGGGTATTTTAAAGCAAGGTGGCTCAACATAGACTTTCCACCACCACTAGTTACATCAATACCCACGATATTAGCATTTAATGTACTTATAATATAATCCACTACATCATCATCTTCAGTTGGAGATAATTTGAAAGTAGTAATATTATATACATATTTGTATTTGTCTTTTACTTTAAAAAGAACGATTATTTCTGAAGGTGCAGCTCCTTCACCCTTATCTAAGCAAACCCAAACGCTTTCTGCATTTTTTGGTCTATCGAGTACAAGTAATTCCTTGAATCGGTAGAAATTTTTCTTATTGATTTCAAAGGCTTTAATCCTAATAGGATTGCCTTGTTTATCTCTTTTATAACATTCTCGAATTCTTTCAATGTCATAAACTGAATTGCCATCATCTACAACTTGACCTAGAATTTGAGTTCTGTATCCAGGAGACTGTTTACCTACAAATTCTTTTTCAGCAGCTTCATCTTTCTCTTCATCCCAAGTTTCATTAGCATAACTAGGTAAATTGATAACTATATTTTCATTTTTTAAATCAAAGAACTTTCTTCCTATCGGAGATGCTTTCTTAAAATTAGCCATTCCTGTTAATCTTTCGACCATACCATGTTCAGCTTGAGCCATTAACCTTTTATTGGAAATTGTATCATTTAAAAATGATGCTTCTTCTTCCCAATTCTTATCTGCGTGTTTTTGAAACCAGTTCTTTCCTGGTTCTTTTCCTGCTACATTATTATTAACTGATTCTATTTTACAATGATTAGCAAAAGTTATTAAATAAGCAGGATGAGCTTTAGATTTAATCTTCCATTCTTTTAAAATTGGGTGGCTCTCAAAAGCAGGAATTAAAGTAGTTTCAACTACTCCCCTTATTTTTGTAGCATCACAGCTAGAAATAATTCCCCAATTAAATACTTTATGAATAACCGATAAACATACATCTACTATTACTCCAATTCTTGTTTTTCCTGTTAAGCGACCACCAAAATTAATGCAATCGCCTAATCTTTTTTTCTGTTTAAAATTTTCTTTATCAGTTAATTTTGGGTCTTTAACAAATAATGATTCAAAACTTAACATTGGATATTGATAAGTTCTTACTTTAGAATATTTATCTCTGGTAAACTCAGTTAAGCTGCCCAAATCATCAAATATAATTTCGGTACAGCCAATTGGATTAGCCATAGTCTCAAACATCTGCAATTCTTCTTTTGTAATTTTACTTATCATTTTTATATACGGTTTCAAAAATATAATCTATATAATCTCCACTAACTCCCAAAATCACTATCATCTCTTCTTTAGTAATCTTATCCTTTGCATATAGCTCATATAACTTTTTATTATAGAGCAATGTTTTCTTAAAGAACGGAATCTTCTCAGTTTTATGATTTCTCATATCTTTAAGAATGTAAAACAATTTTTGACATTCAGGGCATTTTGCTATGTTACATCCTGCATTTTCTTTATAATAAGCTAAAGCTTTGGACTTTAAATCATCCCATTTATCAAGAATATTCTTTTGTTCATCTTTTTTAGACAATCCTAAATTATCCTTCAAATCTATAACTTGCTTATTAAGCGTAGTTAGTTGGTCTAGCATTTGAGTTGGGATAACAGGATTAGCTTTATTATATTCAGTATTAAGAAATTTCTTAATCCTTTCCATTAAAACTTCAACATCTATGAGTTGTCTTAAAGTATCTTTTTCAGAAGTACTCTCTAAAGAAGATTCTTCTAAATATTTTTCTAATAAATGAGAAGCAAACTTTCTTTCCTCATCATCTATACAAAATGTCAAAGAGCCAATTATCTCTTGTTTTTCTAAATGAGCTTTGGCAAGGGAAGTTAATTCTTCTTCTGACTTCCCTTGATTTTGTTTTAAGTTTCTTATTTTTTTTATTTCTTTATCTAAAGAATTCATACTCCCTACTTTCTTTTATTTCCATTCAACAGGTATTGAAGCATAATTATCTAAACTCGTGAGACTATTCCCTGCTCCACCAAAACAAGTTGTTTTTATAGGAGTGCCTGTGCCAAAATCACAGCTCCATAAGTCTGGAGCAGTTCCTTGTGTGCCTGTAAATGATGTTCTATTAAAACAATCCTGAAATCTAACTGACTGATTCAAGAACCTTGTTCCTTCTTCACCATCAGCATAGAATATATTCTTATTCAATTGTAATTTAGTGCACTCTTCAAAACAATATATGAAATTTAAAACTAATGTATTATATCTAAATAAATCTACAGGAACAGTAGTAAGAGAAGAACAATTCACAAAAGCATAATCAAAACCTCCTGCTAATGTATTATATCTAAATAAGTCCGTAGGAATACTTACCAACGAAGTGCAATCTGCGAATATTCTTTGGAAATATATTACTAATGTATTATATCTAAATAAGTCTACAGGAATAGAAGTAAGAGAAGAACAACCAGCAAATGTATAAGAAAAACTTGTTACTGCTGTATTATATAAGAATAAGGTTGCTGGAACTGAAGTTAAACCAGAACATTGATAAAATGCCCTTTGGAAACTTGTA
>Ga0307375_10006317_pt1 | contig 10965 bp, 9 predicted proteins | sample TR1MG_FD_202531 | JGI IMG/M metagenome (GOLD analysis project Ga0307375, IMG submission 202531) | Soil microbial communities from Risofladan, Vaasa, Finland - TR-1 | ecosystem: Environmental > Terrestrial > Soil > Coastal area > Acid sulfate soil | place: Finland: Risofladan, Vaasa | collected...
CGTGGCAGGCTGGGAGCCCGGACAGGTGATCGTCGAGCTGACCGAGCGGGACGCGGTCCGGGACGTCGACCGGCTGCGCCGGGTCCTCGGCCGGCTCCAGGCAACCGGGATCCGGCTCGCGGCGGACGACGTCGGCGCTGGCAACGCCGGCCTGCGGCTGCTCAGCCAGATCCACTTCGACATCGTCAAGGTTGACCTGAGCCTGGTCCAGGAGGGCGTCCGGCGGGACACCTCGCTGGAGGTCGTCCGCTCGCTCGCCGACCTGGCCGCCCGCTGGGGCGCGATGGTCATCGCCGAGGGTGTGGAGACGCCCGCCCAGCTTCGCCTCATCCGCACGCTCCCGGTGGGTGCGGCGCAGGGATACCTCCTTGGGCGCCCGGCGACCGTTCCGGACCAGCGTTCCATCGACCTCGCCGAGCTCGAGGCCGGGGCCCGGTTCATCTCGAGCGAGTCGGACAGCCCGGGGATCGTCGAGTTCCAGAAGCGCCTCGCCATGCGGCGGGCGGCGAGCTGAGCGGAGGCGTACCGCAGGATCGCCGCCGGCCCCAGGGGCGTGGAGACGCCAGGCCCGCTCGCCAACCGGGATGCTACCGTTCGGCCGTGGACCGGCCAGAGCTTGCCCGTCTCGAGCACGCGAACATGATCGAGCTCTTCGTGCAGCCCGCGGGATCCGCGCTCGCCTGATCGGCAGGTGGTGGCTGGTACGCTCGCCGGGTGCACCACGCCGCCGCGTCTCCAGGCTCTGCTCGGTGGACGCGCGTCCTCCTGGCGCTCGGGGCGATCGGCCCGGTGGTGTTCTGGGCGCTCGGAGGCGTGGTCGTCGCGACGTGGCCGGGCTACGACCCCATCGCCGATTCGATCAGCTCGATGGTGCACGCCCCGCTCGGGGGCCTCCAGGTGCTGGCCTTCGTCATCGGTGGCCCTCTGACGCTCGCCTGGGCGGTCGGGGCCGGGCGGGTGATCGGGGGCACGCCCCGGGACCGAACGGTCGTCCGCGCGGTCTTCGCCGTCCAGGCGGCGATCTCGCTCGCGTTCGCGCTGTTCCCGACCGGCGCCGCTGGTGTTCCGACGACCCTGGTGGGCGAGCTGCACCTCGCCACGTTCTACGCGTACGCGATCGCCATGCCCGGATCTCTCATCGTCGTGGGCCGGGCCTTCGCCCGCGACCCGGCGTGGCTACCCGCCGCGCGCCCGACTGCCGCGACGGCCGCGCTGGTCCTGGTCGCAACGCTCCTCGTCCCGCTCACGATCGCCGGGCCGCTCGAACCGTGGCTCGGGCTGCTGGAGCGGATCTACGTGGCCATCCCAGGCGCGTGGCAGGTCGCGGTCGCGCTCCGCGCCCTGAGGCAGGAGGCCCGGCGCGACGGGACCGGGACGCCGGCGGCCTGAAAACGGGCTCTCGCCGGCGCGGCCGTACACTGCCCGCCTGGAGGTGACCGTGGATCTTCTCGCCATCACGCTGCTTGGCTTCAAGTTCAGCGGGACGCTCGCGCTCGAGGTCGTGATCGTCGTCGTCGTCGTTATCGGCCTGGTGTGGTTCGCCTCAACGCGGAGGCGCCGCCGCTGACGGAGGAACGGCGCCCCGGAAGGTGGGGCAGACGCGTGCGGCGCGCGGCCGCGATCGGCCTGGGCGTCGTCGTGGCGGGCATCGTGCTGCTCTGGGTCGCGACGCCATCGGTCGGCGACCTCGGCACGCGCGTCGCGCAGCTGGCATCTCTCCGCCAATCGTCCGTGTTGCAGCCCGGCGAGTTCCCGCCCCTGCTGGCCGAGGCGCTGGTCGCCACCGAGGACGAACGCTTCTTCCAGCACCACGGGATCGACGTCGAAGGGCTGGCGCGCGCCGCGCTGTACGACATCAGCAACATGTGCGCCTGCCAGGGCGGCTCGACGATCACCCAGCAGCTGGTCAAGGACGTCTACCTGGGCGGCTCGGACCGGGGCATCGACAAGCTCGCGGACATGGCCCTCGCGCTCAAGGTCGAGCTGCACTTCACGAAGCAGCAGATCCTCGCGGACTACCTGAGCATCATCCCGACCGGCTACGGCCGCTACGGGATGGCCAATGCTGCCTGCGCGGATTTCCACCGCCCGCTGGCCGATCTCGACCTGGGGCAGCTCGCCCTCCTGGCCGGGTTGCCCCAGGCGCCGTCGGCCTATGATCCCCTGCTCCATCCGGGAGAGGCGATCGCCCGCCGACAGGAGGTCCTTGCCGCGATGGTGTCCGAGGGCTACATCACCCCGTCGCAGGCCGCGGCGGCAACGACCGAGGCACCGACGCTGCCCATGAAGCCGGGTGGCTGCTAGGCCCGCTCTCCCCACACTGGGATGCCACACGAGGAACGCCGTCGCGGGCGCTGGGGTGCCGTCACCGGCGCGCCTCGTCGTCGGACGGCCGGGCGTCCGCGGAGCTGGAGATGACCTGCTCGAGGAGCTCCGCCAGCAGCACCTGCGCGCCCGGCTCGAGCGCCAGCAGCTGCGCGGCGACCCGGCTGCGCCGGATGAGCTGCGTGTCCTCGACCGCCTCGCGTCCCGCCCGGGTCAGGGCCACGAGGGTGACCCGCCGGTCGGTCGCCGAGGGACGCCGGTCCACGAGGCCGGCACGTTCGAGGCGATCGACGAGGTTCGTGACGGTGGACCGCGGGACGCCGATCTCGGCGCCGAAGCCGCTGATCGGGACTTCTCCCTGTCGCGCCAGGACGCGGACGGCGTGCAGGTCGCCGAGCGAGATGCCGTGCCGCGCCGCGAGCTCGCGCTGGAGGGGCTCCGCCAGCGCGACGGCCCGCAGGTACGCGCGCAGGACGCGGCGCCCTGTCGGATCCAGGACCATGAGGCTACACTCCCGTCATCCGGATACTCCGGGCGTCGGGAGTATCCTAGCGCGGGGCGGCGGTCGCAGGGCGGGCCGCCCGACGGGAGAGGGAAATGCCGGTCGTCACCATGGCTGGCTCGCGGCGCCCGAGGAGGAGGCGCGTCGCCGCCTGCACCAGAGCGACGCGGACCGGGTCGCGTACGCGCGACAGAACTACGCGATGGATTGCCGCGATCCGCGGCAATCCAACCGCGTTCTCGACATGGGGCGCTTGGGATACCAGCGTGCCGGCAAGGAGGTTGCCCGAACGTGGCTGCTCTACATGGCGGCCGCCCGGCTCGGGTTCGAGCGCGGCGACCTTGATGTCTGCCAGCTCCTGCTCGCGAAGCCCGACGGCAATCGTCCCGCTCGCCGGCCGCTCCGACCGTGGTGGTGATCATGGACCCGCGAAGCGCAGGTCAGAACGGGATGGCTGACGGCACGAGCCGACCAGCGCGTGGGCCGGCCGGGCCCGGCCGCGGCGGCCGGCGCGGCACGCGGATCGAATACAAGTGGGTCGCCCTGTCGGTGACCACGCTCGGGGCTGCCATGGCAGCGATCGACTCCTCGATCGTCGTGCTCGGGCTCCCCACGATCATGACCGACCTGCGCTCCGATCTCGTGACCATGATCTGGGTGCTCATGAGCTACGTCCTCATGAGCACGATCTTCCTGATGCTCTTCGGGCGCCTGGCGGACATGTTCGGGCGGGTCCGCATGTACAACCTTGGGTTCGGGGTCTTCACGGTCGGGTCGCTGCTCTGTGCGCTTGCCGGGAGCGGCCCCCAGCTGGTGCTGTTCCGCCTCGTCCAGGGCGTCGGCGGGGCGATGCTGATGGCCAACGGCATGGCCATCATCACCGAGGCCTTCCCACGCGGCGAGCGTGGTCGGGCCATGGGCATCAACTCGATCACGTGGGCGGTTGGGAGCATCGTGGGGCCGGTGGCGGGCGGCCTGATCCTGGCTGTCCTGTCGTGGCGCTGGATCTTCCTGGTCAACGTGCCCGTCGGCATCCTGGGAACGGCGTGGGGATACGTGGCGCTGCACGAGATCGGCCAGCCGAGGCGGGGCGAGCGCTTCGACATCCGGGGCATGGCCCTCTTCTCGGGCGGGATCTCGTGCCTTCTCGTCGCCCTCAGCCAGGGGATCTCGTGGGGCTGGCTTTCACCCGGGATCCTCGCTCTCGGCGCGGGGTTCGTCGTGCTCGAAGGCCTGTTCGTGCTGTCCGAGCGCGCCCCAGGGGCGCACTTCATCGAGCCGACCCTGTTCCGCTCGCGCATCTTCGCCTTCGGCACCGCTGCCGCCACCCTGCAGAGCCTCAGCATGTTCGCCGTCAACTTCCTGCTGGTCTTCTACCTGCAGGGCGTGAAGGGCGTTTCTCCATTCCAGGCGGCATTGATGATCCTGCCGCTGTCTCTGGTGCAGTCCGTCGTGGGGCCCATCGGCGGGACGCTCTCCGACCGGGTCGGGGCGCGCGTCCCGGCGACCGCGGGCCTGCTGCTCCAGGCAATCGCCTGCGTGATCCTCGCCCAGCTGTCCGCGGACTCGCCGTACCCGGTGCTCCTCGCCGGGCTCCTGGTGCTGGGCGTGGGTGGCGGCCTCTTCTGGTCGCCCAACACGAGCGCGGTGATGGGAGCGGCCCCGCTCGAGCGCCTGGGCGTTGCGAGCGCGACGCTGGCGACGTTCCGTCAGACCGGGATGGTGACGAGCTTCGCTCTCGCCCTCGCCGTGGCAGCCGCGGCAATCCCCGGCCGGCTGGTCGGCGAGATCTTCCTGGGGACGTCAGTGCAGCTCGGCGCGCCGGTCATGAGCGCGTTCACGGTGGGCATGGCGCACGCGCTGGTCGTCTCGGCGCTCATCGTCGTGGCGGCCAGCGCGATGACATACATCGCCGGAGACACCGCGCGCACGCGGCAGGCGCACGCCCAGGCCGCCTGACACGTCGCAGCGTCCCAGAGCACGGCGCGGTCGGGCGCAAAACTACTCCCAGCGGAACGACCGTGCCGCGATCGCCAGGCAGACGACCAGCCAGCCGGTCAGGATCGCGAGGTCGAAGCCGAGTGGCGCCACCTGCGTCCCGTTCACCATGACCTGCCGCAGGGCGTCGCCGAGGTAGGTGAGGGGCAGGAAGCGCGCCACGGTCTGGAGGAATCCGGGCAGGAAGTCGAACGAGAAGAAGATCCCCGAGAGGAACATCATCGGCAGCTGCACGATCTGCACGACCCCGGTCGCCTGCTCCTCGGTCTTGAGGAAGGAGGCCAGCATGAAGCCGATGGCGAGGAAGGACGCCGCACCCAGGAGGACGATGCCCGCCGACTCCAGGAGGTTGCCGACGATCTGGACGTTGAAGAAGACGAACCCGATCCCGAGGATCAGGACCGCGTCCACGATCGCCACCATCAGGCGCAGCAGCACGTTGCTGCCGATGAGCTTCCAGCGGGCGAGCGGCGTGGCGCCGATCCGCTTGAGGATGCCCTTCTCGCGCTGTTGAACCAGGGGGATCGCGGCGAAGATGCCGAGCTGCATGAGGGCCATCGCGAGGATGCTCGGGACGAGATAGGCGACGGAGCTGATGTTCGTCGACTGCAGCGTCAGGGGGCTCACGGTCAGGATGGCGGAGCCGCCCTGCGCCGCGAGGTTGAAGGCGTTCGCGACCTGGGCGACGGCGCCCTCGACAACCTGCGTGGTCTGGTTCTGCGACGGATCCCCATAGACCTGGATCGCGCTCGAGGACCTGGTGCCGGCCCTGGCCTGGACCAGCGCATCCTGGAGGCCCTTGGGAACGACGATGACGGCCGACACGTCGCCGTGCTGCATCGCAGCCTTCTCGGCATCGAGCGTGCCGTCGTGGAGCGTGAGCAGCGAGACGCTCGCGAAGGCCTGCCGAAGGCCTGCCGAGGCTGCCGTCCCGTCCTGGTCGACGAAGCCGACCGAGATCTTGGCGTCGCCGCTCCCGCCGAAGATCCAGCCGAAGAGGAAGACGAACATGATCGGGAAGAAGATGGTCCAGAAGAGGGCCGCCCGGTCCCGCGCGAGACTCTTGACGTTGGCGACGGTGAGGCGGAGCAGGGTTGACATCGTCCGGCCCTAATCCCGCAGCGCTCGACCGGTCAGGTCGAGGAAGACATCCTCCAGGGTCGCCTGGCGGATGCCAAGGTTGTGAGGCTCCACGCTCAGCCCGTCGGCCGTGGCCAGGAGCGCCGCGATCGTGCCCGGAACGTCGTTCGAGTAGAGGACCGTCTGGCCGTCCTCCTGCGCGGTCCGCGTCACGCCGCCGAGCGTGGTGAGCTGATCCGTCGGCAGCTTCGGGTTCGAGTCGAAGAACACCGCCCGCTCCCTGAAGCGCCGCCCGATCAGCTCGGACACCGCGCCCATCTCCAGGATGTGACCGTGGTCCATGATCGCCACCCGGTTGCACAGCTCGGTGGCCTCCTCCATGTAGTGCGTGGTCAGCATCACCGACTTGCCCCGCTGCTGGAGGCCCTTGATCAGGTCCCAGAGCGAACGCCGGGCCTGGGGGTCCAGGCCCGTGGTCGGCTCGTCGAGGAAGACCAGCTCGGGATCGTTGACGAGCGCCAGGGCGATGGACAGGCGCTGCTGCTGCCCGCCCGACAGGTTCATCGACCAGGCCCTGGCGCGTTCCCCGAGGTCCACCGAATCGATCAGCTGCTGCGTGGGCACGTGGTGGCTGAAGAAGCTGCCGAAGAGGTCCAGGAGCTCGGTCACGGTGAGCCGTGGATAGAGCGACACGCTCTGAAGCTGGACGCCGATCCGCTGCTTGATTGACTGCGGGTGCCGGCGGACGTCCAGGCCGAGGACCTCGACCGTGCCAGAGTCCGGCGGACGCAGGCCCTCCAGGACCTCGATGGTTGTGGTCTTGCCCGCACCGTTCGGGCCGAGCATCCCGAAGACCTCGCCCCGCGCGACCTCGAACGTGACCCCGTCGACGGCCTTGACGTCCCCGTAGTGCTTCTTCAGGTCGGCAACGCGGATGACGGGCTCGCCACTGTGCGTCATCTCACTCCCTGGTCTTCACCAGCCGATTCTCACGGCGCCGTGCGGAGAATCATCCACCTTGCGCATGATCGCCGTTCGGCCGCCGGAACGACACGGGATTCGCGTCCCGGCCAGCCCGCGCGTGACGGAGCCGGTCAGCCCGCGATCGCGTGGTCCACGATGACGGCGAGAACCGCCAGCGACCCGAGGACCGCGAAGACGCCGGCGACGAGAGTCGGGCGCCGCAGCAGCCTGCCCGAGACCGCGAGGAACGTGCCGACATCGGCTCGCAGCTCTCCGTCGTCGGCCAGTCGCCGCCACAGCGCCACCAGGCCGAGGACGAGCGCGAGGATCGGTCCCACCCCGAGCACGAGCGGACCAGCGTGGAGTGCCGCGAACCAGTTCACGATCGTGTCCGCCGCGCGGGCGGGCTGGTACTGCACGGGCTGCATCAGGCGGACCGCCGCGGATGCCAGCAGGACGAGCGCGGGGAGCACGAGCAGCGTCGCGGCGAACGTGGCGGCTGTCTCCATGCGGCGAGGCGTCATGGCACGTTCCTCCAGGGTGCGTTCCGGGTAGGGGTCCAGGCGCGCGGCGAACGCGCCGGCGATGATGTCGAGGACCACGCGTGTCGACACGGGCTCCGCCTCGAGGAGGGCGCGGAACTCGTCCTCGTACCGCCGCCGCCAGCGCGACGGGTAGAGCCGGACCAGGAGCGAGGGGCGCATCTCGAGATCAGGCGACGGCGAGGCGGCGCAACCCAGCCTCGGCGAGCTGTTGGATCGACGCCAGACGCTCTCCGAGCACCTCGCGCCCGAGGCCGGTCAGCTGGTACGGCCGGCGGCGATCGTCACCCGGCAACGCCTCGATGAGCGCGCGCGACTCCAGCCGCGCCAGGGCCCCGTACAGGGTCCCCGGTCCGACGCGCACGCCTGCCAGCCGGGCGATGTCCTCGATCATCGCGTACCCGTGCTTCGGTCCTCCGGCGAGGCTCGTCAGGATCAGCAATCCCGGATCGGGCGGCTGGCCCTGCGTGCTGGAATGACGCGGCATCTCGAGCCTCCATGTGTCCGACAGCAGTATCGTAGTGCATACTATATCGTAGCGCAGAGTACAACCGGCAGGAGCACCTGCCCCAGGATCCTCGGGTGAGTCCAGCTCCACGCTCGAGAGGGTCCGCAGGCCGTGCTCGGCGATGGCGCGGTTCACCGACTCGGGGACGGGCTGGTAGCCGGGCGAGAAGACGGCGGGATCCCGGCTGAGGATCCGCATGGCATGCGCCTGGAGGGCGAAGCCGAGATCCATGATCTCGATCTGGTGGCCGGTCCCCGCGGTCAGGTTGAGCATCTCACCGCGGGCGAGCAGGTGGACGCGGCGGCCGTTCGGCAGGTCGGACTCCTCCACGTGCGTGTTCACGGGGCGCGATCCGGTCGCCAGGGCTCGAAGAGCGTCGACGTCGATCTCGGTCGCGAAGTGGCCCATGTTCCCGAGCATCGCCCCGTCCTTCAGGCGCAGGAGCTGCTCGCGCTTCACGACCCCCGGGCAGCCGGTGACGGTGATGACCGTGTCGGCGCGCCCGGTGGGCGCGCTCGATCGTCGTGACGTGCATCCCCTCGAACGCCGCCTCGAGCGCGCCCACCGGGTCGAACTCGACGACGATGACGATCGCACCCAGGGCCCGCAGCGTCCGCGCGAGGCTGCGGCCGCACCGGCCGAAGCCCACCACGGCGAACGTCTTCCCCGCGATGAGCGAGTTCGTGGCGCGCATGAAGCCGTCCACCGCGGCGAGCCCGATGCCGCGCTCGTTCTTGAAGGCGAGCTTGATCGGGCTGTCATTGATGACGATGACCGGGTACCTCACGCGCCCGGCGAGCTCGCCGACGAGGCGATTGCGGCCGGACGTCGTCTCCTCGGTGGCGGCCACCACGCGCGAGGCGGGATTCTCGACGCTCCCCGCGATCAGGTCGGCACCGTTGTCCAGGAGCAGGCCGGGGTCGGAGCGAAGCACGCGCGCGATGTGCTCGCGATGTGCGGGCATGTCGTCGGCCTTCACCGAGTAGATGCGCACGCCGCTTCGCGCCGCCATGGCCGCGGCGACGCCGTCGTCGGTCGTCGCGGGACTCGCCGTCCAGACGACCTCTGCGCCGCCGGCGACGAGCGTATCCACGAGCACCGCGGTCTTCGCCTCGACGTGGAGACACATGCCGATGCGCCGACCGGAAAGCGGGCGATCATGCTCGAACGCGGCGCGCAGGCGTCCGAGCACCGGCGTGTGCGAGCGCGCCCAGGCGATGCGCGCGTCACCCGCGGCGGCGAGCGACGGATCGGCGACGAGGCTCGCCTCGAGACGAGGGAACGGGATCGGGGACGTCGGTTCCGCGGCAACCCCTGCGCCGCGAGCATGCGGACCCGGTACTGCCCCGACCGGGGCCATTCATATGCCCCGACCGGGGCCTTGACGTGTGGCCTGCGCGTGGCACTCTGGACGAAGGCCAATCGTGCCCCTGATACGCTTGGCCATGAGGAAGGGTGACCCGATGCACCTGCCGAACCCCCGCCGTGCCGGCGCCAGGCTCGCCGCCGCAATGGTCGTCGCGAGCCTGCTCGCCGCGTGCGGGGCGAGCGCCACGCCCAGCCCGACGCCAACCCCGACGCCACCGCCTGACCCGTCCGCGCTGCTCACCGGGAGCCTGGCAGCGACGTCGAAGCTGTCCGGGCCGCTGGACATCGCGCTGACGCTCGATGGGCAGCTCGCCCAGTCGGGCAGCCCGACGATGGACATCTCCGGATCGAGCCTGGCCGCGACCATCGACCCCGAGGGCCAGCAGGGCGAGGTCACGCTCGACCTCAAGGGCGTGCAGGCCACGTCCGACATCAAGGCGGACGTCCGGGTGGTCGGCGGGATGGCCTACCTCCAGGCGAGCCCGCTCGGCGCCACCTGGTACTCGCTGCCCCTGTCAGCCGCGGAGGGCCTGGTTCCATCCAGCGTGCCGGTGCCCTCGGCCGCGCCGTCGTTCGACCCATCGGCCATGCTGGCGCCGTTCCTCAAGGATCCCGGCGTGAAGATCACGTATGGGGGCGTCCAGCAGCTGGACGGGCGCGACCAGGACGTGGTGACGGTGGCCCTCGCCGGGTCGAGCGTCGCCACGTGGCTCACCCAGGCCGAGTCGATGGCCGGCACCGGTGGCGCGGCCCTGCCCTCGGTGGCGCCCTCCATGCCCGACATCCCGCTGACGTTCTGGATCGACCGCCAGTCGAGCCAGCTCTCGAAGGTGAGCACGACCATCACGGACGGCAGCAGCACCCTGACCGTGGCGCTCACGATCACGGCCCACAGCGGGACCGTCTCGATCCAGGCCCCTCCCGCCGGCCAGACGCAGGACGCCTCGCAGCTCCTCAAGATGCTCATGGGCTCGGGCGGCGCGAACCCGTTCGGCAACCTCTTCGCCTCACCGGCGCCCTGAGGGGCGGACGTGGGACGTCTTCACCTCCCACGACGATGTCCGGCCAACGGCGGCGACTCGGTGCGCTTCTGATCCGCGGCGGCGCCGAGCCGCGCTCCTGACTGCGCGGGACAAGACGACCCTGGCCGATGCCGGCTGCGCCACGGCGTTGCAGCCTCTCCGGGGATCCGCCTCCGCGGGAGCGAGTCGATCCGGCGGACGAGACGATGATCAGGCCCGCCTCCCGACCATCGGCGGACCCGGGTGCGCGGCGCGGTGGGCGCACGATGCGCCTCCAGCGTAACCGGCGGCATGCGACGATCGTTGCGGATGTCGATGCGCCACGCGAGCAGAACGTTCTTGACCCTGATCGCCCTCGCGGCGATCGGGCTGGTCGTCGTTCTCGCGATCGATCGGGGGTGGCCCGGAGGTTCCACGCCTGGCCCCGCCGCATCGGGCGGTTCGTCACGCGGGATGGCGTCGTTCGGCGTCAGCTCGCCCACCCCATCGCGCGGGTCGGCGAGCGGTGAGCCGTCCGCGCCGCCGAGCGGGCCCCAGCTGGACACGGGCGAAGGGGTCGACGGCCGCGTCCCGGTTGCGCTTGCCGGCCGGATCGAGCTGTACGCCGGCGCCGTGTCCGTGACCCCGGGCCAGCGACTCACGCTCCACGTGTCCACG
>Ga0307375_10006319_pt1 | contig 10961 bp, 8 predicted proteins | sample TR1MG_FD_202531 | JGI IMG/M metagenome (GOLD analysis project Ga0307375, IMG submission 202531) | Soil microbial communities from Risofladan, Vaasa, Finland - TR-1 | ecosystem: Environmental > Terrestrial > Soil > Coastal area > Acid sulfate soil | place: Finland: Risofladan, Vaasa | collected...
CGACAGCCGCGAACAGGTGCTGGCCTGGGCCGCCGCACTGGCCAGCGAAAGCTCGCACCCGCTGGCCAGCGCACTGGCCGATGCCGCTCGCCGGCACGGCCTGCCGCCACGCGCACACCATGTGCAGGTCCAGGCCGGCGCCGGCATTAGCGGGGCCATCGACGATCGCCCGCTGCGCCTGGGCCGCGCCGACTTCGCGCTCGCCCCCAGCGGCCAGGATGTGTCGAAACCATTGAAGAGCGCGCTGCTGCTGTGCGACGCGCAAGGCATCGTCGCGGCCTTTCATCTCACCGAACAACCCCGCGCCGGCGCACGCCGCACGCTGGATGCGCTGCGTGCGCGCGGCATCGTGCCGTGCATCGCCAGCGGCGACACCGCGGATCGCGTTGCGCCGCTCGCCGCGGAACTCGGCATTGCCGACTGGCACGCGCGCCAGACGCCGGCGGACAAGCTGGCCCTGCTCCACGCGATGCGCGCCCGCGGCCGGGTCACGCTGGCGGTCGGCGACGGCAGCAACGACGCGCCGGTACTGGCCGGCGCGGATGTCTCCGCGGTGCTGGCCGGCGGCACCGGACTGGCGCAGGCGCACGCCGACCTGCTGTTGCTGGATGGACGTCTGGACGGCCTGACCCACGCGCTCGCGATCGCCGGACAAGTGCGGCATGTGGTGCGGCAAGGCCGCCGCTGGTCGCTGTTCTACAACCTGTGCGCGGTACCGTTCGCCGCGTTCGGCCTGGTGCCGCCCTGGCTGGCCGGCATCGGCATGTCGCTCAGCTCGCTGGTGGTCGTGCTCAACGCGCTACGGGTCGGCCGCGATGCTGCTCCCGTTTCCGCACCGGACGGCCGGAGACTGCACGCATGAACATCCTGCTGGTGCTGATTCCGGTCACGCTGCTGATCGTGCTGATCGCGGTGGGGCTGTTTTTCTGGGCCGTCAACCACCAGCAGTTCGACGACCTGGACAGCCCAGCCATCCTGCCGCTGCTGGATGAACCGCCCACCGACCCGGCCGCCGCGAAGCCGGCTGCGCCACCCATGCAAGAGCCGCCGAAGCGACTTCCGTAGGGCGAGCAATGCCCGCCCTACGTGGCGGGTCGAGCCCGGCCCATGTTTGCCACGAGTCACGACGCGATTCCGCTTCGGATACCGGTAAGGCAGACTGTCGTGCATGCATACCCAACCGTTTGATCTGATCGTTCTCGGCGCCGGCTCGGGCGGCATTGCCGGCGCCATTCGTGCGGCACGGCATGGTGCGCGCGTCGCGGTGCTCGAACCGCATGCGCTCGGCGGCACCTGCGTCAACGTCGGCTGCGTGCCGAAGAAGGCGATGTGGCTTGCGGCGGAACTGGCCGAAGCGCAGCCGCTTGCCGCCGAACTCGGCTTCGACCTCAAGCCCGGCGTGCTGGACTGGCCGGCTTTCGTCACGCGCCGGCAGCACTACATCGCCAACATCCACGCCAGCTACCGCAAACGCTTCGATGAGCTCGGCATCGCCCTGATCGCCGAGCGCGGGCACTTGCTGGGCAACAGCCGGGTGCGCGCCGGGGTGCAGGAACTGTCGGCGGCGCACCTGCTGATCGCCACCGGTGGACATGCGTACCGGCCCAACATTGCCGGCCATGAACATGGCATCGATTCCGACGGCTTTTTCGACTTGCGTGCCGCGCCGCGCAAGGTCGCGGTGGTCGGTGCCAGCTACATCGCGGTCGAGCTGGCCGGGGTGTTGCGGGCGCTGGGCTGCGAGGTGCACCTGATGGTGCGCGGTGAGCGCCTGCTGCGCACGTTCGATCACGACCTCGGTGATGCCCTGCTCGAGGCGATGCGCATGCGCGGCATCGCGGTGGAGTTCCGGCATCAGCTGGATCGGGTCAGCCGGAACGCCGATGGCATACGCATCCATTGCCGCAGTGGCGATGTCGCCGAGGGTTTCGACAGCCTGCTGTGGGCCGTGGGCCGGAGGCCGAGCGTGGCCGGTTTCGGCCTCGAGGCCGCCGCGGTCGAGCTCGACGCCAAGGGTTACATCGCCGTCGACGCCTGGCAGAACACCTCGGCCAACGGCATCTACGCGGTAGGCGACATCACCGACGCCGCCGCGCTCACCCCGGTCGCGATCGCCGCCGCACGTCGCCTGATGGACCGCGTGTTCGGCGGCAAACCCGATGCCCGCATGGATTACCGCAACATCCCCAGCGTGGTGTTCTCGCATCCGCCGATCGGCACCATCGGCCTGACCGAAACGCAGGCCCGCGCCGAGCACGGCGACGCGGTCAAGGTCTACACCAGCCGCTTCCGGCCGATGCTCGGCGCGCTCGCCGGGCACCCGGAGCGTTCGTTGATGAAGCTGATCTGCGTCGGCGACGACCAGCGCGTGGTCGGCCTGCACCTGATCGGCCCGGCCAGCGACGAAATCCTGCAGGGTTTTGCAGTGGCGGTGAAGATGGGCGCGCGCAAACGCGATTTCGACGACACCGTGGCGGTCCATCCCACTGCGGCGGAAGAGCTGGTGTTGATGGGGTGAGGGGTGGAATGGGAACGGGAACGGTGCAAGTTCACTTTCTCACAGTGGGAAGTGAGCCAGGCTCCGGCATCGCCCAATATCGCCCCAAGTGCACAGCTTCCCACCACCCCGACTTTGGCTCCAGGTAAGTATCCCCCGGCAAAGCCGTGGCTTTAACGATTGCGGGCCCCTCAAAGGGGCCTTTTCGCAATCGAAAATCAAGAGCTTGTCATCCAACCCTCGACGTATCGACTTCACCATTCCAATCCAGAATGCGCCGTCGGTTCGATATCTACGCTTGAACTACCTCAACGCCGACGGCGACTTCCGTAAACGTCAAACTGCTACTGCCACCCCGGCAGAGCCGGGGGAACTCCCAGGTTAGTTTAGTTTAGTCAGGTTCTCTCCGGGTGGGTCTGACCCGTTGCTACCGCTTCGCGCTGACGTGGAACGTGTTCACAGGTGCGGATTCATCCCATCGCGGTGACCGCGAGGGCGTGCTTTCCGGCCGGGCGCTGCACCATCGGGTGCTTCAGCCACGCGTCCGGATCGTAGGTTTCCTCGTGCGCCAGCATCGCCCACAGCTGCCGCGCGTGCTTGTTGGCGATCGCCACCAGCACCTTGCCGAACGGCATCCGGCACGCCAGCTGGCGGATCCAGATCTGCTCGGGCGTGGCCTTGTCCACGCGGACCGCCTGGGCCCGCTGCAGGCTGCTGCGCGCGCCCTGGATCAGCAAGGTGCGCAGGTACGCATCGCCCCGACAGCTGATCGTGCCCAGCCGCGTGTGTCCGCCGCTGGAGTGCTGGGTCGGTACGATACCGAGCCAGGCGGCCAGCTGCCGGCCGTTCCGGAACTCCCGTGCATTGCCGACGCTGGCGACCATCGCATCGACGGTGATCGGCCCCACACCGACGATCGCGCCGATCCGCACGCACCGCGCGTCCTGTCGCGCGTGGGCGTCGATGCGTGCACCGCACGCGTCGATGGCCGCGTGCAACTGCACCCAGTGGGCGCCGAGGTCACGCAGCAGTTCCTTGAACTCGCCCGGCAGCGCCTTGTGCTGCTCCAGATCCGCCAGCACCCGCCGCAGCGCCACGTCGCTCTTGGCCACCACGACACCGAACTCGGCCAGCAGCCCGCGCAGGCGATTGCCGATCGCCAGCGACTCGGCCTTGTAGCCTTCGCGCACCCGATGCCAGGCCGGCCGCGCCTGCTGATCGACATCCTTCACCGGCACGAAGCGCATGTTGCCCTGGCGCGCCGCCGTGGCGATCGCTTCGGCGTCATTGCGGTCGTTCTTGGCGGTGCGGTTCTTGCGGAACGGCGTGACGAACTGCGCCGCCATCAGCCGCGGCTGCAGGCCATAGTCCTGGCAGCGCTGTGCCCAGTGATGCGCACCGCTGCACGCCTCCATCGCGACCACGGTGCCGGCCGGCAGCTGTGCCAGCCACAGCGCAAATGCCTCGCGACCCAGATCCTGCCGCCGCAACACATGCCCCGCGCCATCGACCTCGCAGCTCGAAAACGTGCTCTTCGCCAAATCTACGCCAATGGTTATAGTGCTCATGGAGACTTCCTCTTCTGCTGACGGTTGTGTAGAAACACCATCATGGCCCTCGAGGCCGAAAGGAGAGGAAGTCTCTTTTTACTCGTCCAAGCGGACGGCTTCGCCGCCGCTTAACTCAAGCCACTTGAAACACCCCCAAGCGCAATGAAGATCGTCAAACCAGTCCGCGCCACACGAACCTATACCCAGCGCTTGGTGGCAGATCCGGCCACCGTGTTTCCTCTTCTCTGTCCGGTGCGCGAGGTTGACTGGATTGAAGGCTGGAACCCACCGTTGGTCGTATCGTCCTCGGGAGTTGCCGAGCCGGACTGTGTCTTCACCACTTCGGCCGAGCCAATCAACGCAGTCTGGTACGTCACTCGTCACGAGCCAGCAGCAGGCTTCGTCGAAATGCTGAAGATCACACCTACGGTCACAGCCTGCAGGCTGACGATCCAGCTTCGTCCCATTGCCGGCGGCTCGGAGGCTGTCATCACCTACTCGCACACTAGCCTTGGGCCGGAAGGTGACACCTTTGTCGCCTCGTTCACGGAAGAGTTCTATCGAGGGTTCATGCAAGACTGGGAGTCACGGGTCAATCACTATCTGCTTCATGGCGCTGCGCTGCGAGTAGCAGGTGGCTAACCCTTCCATCGAGCAGCCTCTCTCCGGCCTGCGATCTCCGCGGTCCGCTCATGTCAAACGTTGGGCCTAAAACTCATGCGACGAATACTCGTCATCGGAAACGCGGGCTCAGGAAAAACCTCGGTCGCTCAGATGCTGGCAAGTCATAAAGACCTTCCGTACATTGGCCTGGACAGCATAGTTTGGAAGCCTCGCTGGGAAATGACGCCTAAGTTGGAGCGGAAGTTAAAGGAGTCTGCGCTCGCAGACACGCCTTCTTGGGTAGTCGATGGAGTCTCATCGATCTTTCTGGAAGCAGCAGACACAGTCGTTTTTCTTGACTACAAAAGATCAGCCTGCCTTCTGCGTGCGCTGCGGCGCAACGCCCGCTACCTGTTCCGGTCACGTCCTGGTCTGCCGGCGCGCTGCCCAGAGATCAGCATTCTCCCTACATTGCTGAAAATTATTTGGCAGTTTCCTAGCCGAGCACGCCCCAAAATACTTAAGTTCCGCAACCGCGATGACAAAACATTTGTCCACATTCGAAACAATACAGAGTTAAGCCTTTTTCTGAGATCAGTTGGCGCAACCTGGCTCAACAAGGCACACGGCCCGGCCTCATAGACGAAGATCACCCGCGACGCCTTTGCTCTGCATCCGAGTACACAACCGATCCAGGTCACGTTCCAGGACGCCGATGTTGCCGCCAGACTCTGGACCTCGCCCATGTCGACCGCATAGGCCGCCACGATCGACTCCTTAGTGCACGTCCAGACCGATAGCTTGCTGTAATTGGGTTGCTGGATGACGCCCCACGTCTGTGTTGAACCTCGTCGGCCATGCCGCCGGTTGCCCGGCGGAGTACAGCCCCATGGCGGGCCGCAGCCACCATGAAGCCTGCCGATGGGCGCTGGCACGCCCCATGCTTTGTCTTTCGGGCAAGATGGGCAATTCGGCAGCGCAAGGCATCCATTCGATTGATAATGGCCGGCGCGACCCGAGTGCTGCACGCCGATGCGATCGGAAGTCGTTCGAAAACGGCTGGTGTCATCACGCAACACAGTCGGCAGGGGCATGCCGAAGGCTGCACGCCGCTTCCGGCGTCATCGGAATGAAATCCTGCCGCAGTGTGGCAAGGTGGAGAAAGGCCAATGGAAAGGTTGAGCACAGTTCTGGCAGAGGGCCGCCATTGGCGGTCAAGGCCAGGCCTTGCCTCCTTTGCGCTGTGGGCGTGCCTGCTGTGGGTGGGTGCCGTCCATGCCCATGCCGCTACCTTGCTCAATGGCGGCTGGCGCGAGGCGCACGCCAATGACACGCCGCAGATCGTGCTGAAAGAGTACAAAGCCGGCATGCTGCAGAGTTTCAACCCGGCCCTGCTGGAGCGGTTTCCGCACAACAACGCGCGGGGCAGCTGGGTGGTTCTCGCGCCGGAGCCGCCCTGGGACAACGGCGCGCGGGTGTTGACGATCTACCCGCCGCCGCTGGACAAGGTCAGCGTATTCGGATCGGACCAGATGCAGACATTGGCGCTGGACGATTTCAGTGCGCCGACCCATGGGCATGGCCGGTTGGCCTGGCAAGTGCCTGCCGCGCAGGCAGGCTCGACACCGATCCTGCTGAAGTTCGAACCATCGCGGACATTGAGTGCGCCGGTGCGCTTCCAGTTGCAGTCCTGGAGCGATTACCTGCAGCAGGATGCACGGTGGCTGGTGTTCGCCAGCGCCTGTTTCGCGGTGATGCTGGCCATGGTACTGATGGCGCTGTGCTTTGCGCTGATGCTGCGCGATGTCACCTTTGCCTGGTACGCCGGTTACATCGTTTGCTACATGCTGATCCAGGGCATCCAGACCGGATTCCTGTTTCATCCGCTGGAGTGGCAATGGCTGTCCGGGATGGCGATGATGACCGGCACGGCAGCGGTTGCGCTGTCGGTGGCGTTCGCCTCGTTGTTCATGATGCGGTTCTGCGAGTTGCGGCGCCACGCGCCGCTGCTGCAGGTGCCGGTCATGGCGGTGGCGGTCGGCATGATCCTGCTGGTGCTGATGCGCTGCAGTCACATCCCGCTGCTGGTCGAGGTGACGCAGATCCTGCTCAACCCGTTCCTGATGATCGGTGCGATGCTGCTGCTGCTCGCCGCGATCGTCGCGGCAGCCAGGGGCTCGCGCCAGGCCTGGTTCTTCCTTGCCGGCTGGACGCCCCTGCTACTGCTCACCGCGATGACCAGCGCCCAGGTCAACGGCGCCCTGCCGGAGCTGGACTGGCTCAACGATGCCAGCCTGGCGGGTGGCGCGTTCGAGGCCGTGGTGCTGTCGCTGGGTCTGGCCGACCGGGCGCTCAGCCTGCGCCACGATCGCGACCGGGTACGACGGCTGGCTGATCACGATGCGCTGACCAATGTGCTCAACCGTCGCGCTTGGAATACGCGAGCCAGCGCCGTGCTGGCGAGCGGGCCGCCGCGGCCGATCGCCATGTTGTTTCTCGACCTCGACCATTTCAAGCTGCTGAACGACCGGCAGGGCCACCACTCCGGGGACCGTGCGCTGGTCGCGGTGGCCCAGGCGCTGGCCGCGGAGTTGCGACCGGCCGACCTGCTTGGTCGTTACGGTGGCGAGGAGTTTGTCGCCCTGCTCGACGACACCCTGGCGGAGCAGGCCATGCATGTGGCGACGCGGCTTTGTCGCCGCGTGCATCGGCTGGATATTCCGCTGGACGACCATTCGCTGCTGCTCACCATCAGCATCGGCGTCGCCATGCGCCGGGATGGCGACGATGTGGAGTCGTTGCTCGAACGCGCCGACAAGGCGATGTACAACGCCAAGCTCAACGGCCGCAACCAGGTCTGCATGGATCCGGCCAGCACCTCACCGACGTCACCGTCGGCCCGTCGGCTGCATATTGTTGTCGAAAAACGCGGCGGCAATCACTGAGCCGGGCACGCGACGCGTCGGGCCAGGCTGCCGATCGGACGTCCTTCCGCAGGCTACCCGTAGGAGCGCACTTGTAGTGCGAGTCGTTGCGAACGACGACCGTGCCGATGGCTGTGCCCGCTTGATCGAGGCTACCCGACTACCCGCACCCGGCCAGCGCCTGTGCTGCCGCCACCACGTCCGCCTCGCCCGGCAACACCAGCAAGGCGGCGCCGGCCAGCGGAGTGAAGGTGTCCGCGCCGACCACGCGCTCCAACGGCGTGGCGCCGCAGCCGCCCTCGACGATCGCGGTGATCACGCCCTCGCCCACGCCGGCACTGCGACGTCCCTCGTCCAGCACGAGAATGCGTTTGGCCGTCCGCGCCTGCTCGGCGATGAATGCGTCGTTGAGCGGTACCAGCCAACGCAGGTCGACCACGCGCACCTGCCAACCCTGCTGCGCCTCGATCTGCTTCGCCGCACGCAGGGCCATCGGCACGCCGTTGCCGAAGGTAAAAATCACCAGATCGCTCGCACCCTCGTTGTAGGCGCGGCCCTCGCCCAGGATCATTGCCTGACCCGGCGCCGGATAGTCGAACTGCCACTGTCCGTCGCCGGCCTCGTACAGATCCTTGGTCATGTACAGCGCGATCGGTTCGAGGAACGCGCACACGCGGCCGTCCACCTTGGCCAGCGCCATCAGCGTGCGCAACATCGTCGCCGCGTCGTCGCCACGGCTGGGGCAGCCGACCACGAGACCGGGAATATCGCGCAATGCGGTGATCGAGTTGTCGTTGTGGAAATGCCCGCCGAAACCCTTCTGGTAACCCAGCGAGGCGACCCGCATCACCATCGGGTTGCGGTACTGGCCGTTGGAGAAGAACTGCAGCGAGGCCGCCTCGCCGCGAATCTGATCGCAGGCATTGTGGAAATACGCCAGATACTGGATCTCCGGCATCGGCAGCATGCCCATGTTGGCGTAGCCCTGGGCCAGGCCCAGGATCATCGTTTCGTCCAGCAGCGTGTTGAAGACGCGGCTGCCCTTGAAGGTCTTGTTGAGGCCCTTGGTGACCGTGTAGACGCCGCCCTTCTGCGCTACGTCCTCGCCGAACAGCAGGGCCTCGGGGTACTTCGCCAGCAGATCGTGCAGGGCCTGGTTGATCTGGATCGCCAGATGGCGCGGCGGCTGGTTCTCCGGCAGCTTCGCGGCATCGCCGAACACCGCCAGGCGCACGTCGGCATAATCGGTGCGCTCGGCCTCGGCCTGCACCGCCGCGGGCGTATACGGCGCCAGCGGCTTCATCACGTCGGCCAGCGAGGTCAGCCGCGGCCGCGTATCGGCTTGGCCGGCGGCCGCGAAGCAACGCTTGCGGGTAGCCTCATAGAGAGCCAGCAGCTCAGCCTTGCCATACAGGCCCGAAGCCAGCGCGATTGCCGCCGAGCGCAGCAGCGGATCGCTCGCCTCCACGCCCACCAGCTCCTCGATGCTGCGCCACTCGATCTCGAAGTCGGTGCCGGCATGCCCCATCACGCGGGTGGTCATCAGGTGCAGGAAGGTCGGTCGCCGGGTGTTGCGGCAATGCTCCACCGCACGCTGCACCTGGGCGTAGCCTTCGGCCAGGTCGAGGCCGTTGGCGAAGAAATAATCGAGGTTGGAACGCCGCTGGAAATTGCTGGCGATCCAGCCGGTCGGCGTTTTCACCGAGATGCCGATGCCGTTGTCCTCGCATACGAACAGCACCGGCGCCGGCAGCTTCTGGTAGGCCGTCCATGCCGCGGCGTTGAACGCGGTCTGCGCGGTGGCGTGGTTGCTGGAGGCATCGCCGAACGAGCAGATCGCGATGCTGTCCGCGGGGATCGGCAGCGTGTGGCCGATCCGCCGCGCCTGCTCGATCGCGATGGCGGTGCCCAGCGCCTTGGGCAGATGCGAGGCGATCGTCGAGGTCTGCGGCAGCACCCACAACGGCTTGCTGCCCCACACCTTGTGGCGGCCGCCGGAGATCGGGTCGTCCATGCTGGCGGCGAACGACAGCGCCGAATCCATGACCGGATCCATCCCCGGCAGCTTGCGGAAACGCTCGGCCATGAAGCCGCCGGAACGGTAATGCAGGAACGCCGGATCGGTGTGCCGGGTCAGCCGCGCCACCATCGCGTTGCCTTCGTGGCCGCCGGAACCGATTGTGTAGAACACCTTGTTCTGCACGCGCAGCACGCGCGCCATCAGGTCGAGGTGGCGGCTGATCAGCTGCGATTGGAACAGCTCACGAAAGCCGCGCGCGTCGAGCGCGCTGCCCGGCAGGACCGGCGCATCGTCCGCCGGCGTGGCGGCTACATCGCCGTCCCACGAGTGCACGAACTCGGTGAAGTTCTGATCGACGATCTCGGCACGGTTGAAACCCTTGTGGCGGGCGCTGATGACGGATGGCAGGGACATGGGGTTACCGGTCGAATGGATGGATGGGGTGGGCTTGTAGGAGCGCACCCTGTGCGCGAATGCCTTTAGCCGTGCCCTGACAAGAGCTTTCGCGCACAGGGTGCGCTCCTACGCAGATCAGTGCAGCATCGGCGTGTGGCCGGGTTGCACCGCTACGGACAACGACTGCAGCAGCGCCGCTCGCCGCAGATCCTTGGGACGTCCAAAACTTTGCAACAGGCGAACCTGCTCGGCCAGCGATGGGATCGGCACGGCGAGACCGGCAACATCCACCATCACCTTTTCGTCGACCCGCACCGGTTCCCAGCCATTCGCGCCACACAGCTCAAGCCCGCCCATGACTTCCACCGCCATGCCGGGGAAGCCGAACCGGGCAAAGCGCGAGCGAAAGCGATCGGACTCTTCCGCTATCCAGCTTGCGTCCCGCCGGGTCCGCCATTGACCGATCAGGGTTTGCGCATCGCCGGTACTGGTGAGCACATCCAGATCGGCCACCGTCACCTCCGCGCCGGCCAGCCACGCCGCGGCGCTGCCGATCAGCGCCCACGGATCGCGGCAGCAGCGATGCAGATCCGGTACCGCCGCGACCAGCACGTCACGCAGCAGCGCAGCCGTTTGGGCGTGGGCAGATCGCTTCATGTCTGTGCGCGACGCTCCGCTTCAGAATGCGTTGATGCCGGTCAGCTCGCGACCGACCACCAGCTCATGCACGGTCTCGGTGCCTTCATAGGTGATCACCGATTCCAGGTTCAGCGCATGACGGATCGCACCGTGCTCGGTGGTGATGCCGGCGCCGCCGAGGATGTCGCGGCACTGGCGCGCGATATCGATCGCCATGCGGCAGTTGTTCCACTTCGCCAGCGACACCTGGGTCGGCTGCATCTTGCCGGCATCCTTCAGCCGACCCAGCTGCAGCGACAGCAGCTGCGCGGTGGTGATGCGGCGGGCCATGT
>Ga0307375_10006322_pt1 | contig 10958 bp, 6 predicted proteins | sample TR1MG_FD_202531 | JGI IMG/M metagenome (GOLD analysis project Ga0307375, IMG submission 202531) | Soil microbial communities from Risofladan, Vaasa, Finland - TR-1 | ecosystem: Environmental > Terrestrial > Soil > Coastal area > Acid sulfate soil | place: Finland: Risofladan, Vaasa | collected...
CTGCTGACCAGCGAAGAACGAAAGCGGCTCCTGAACAACTTCAAAGGCTACGATATTTCGCCCGACATGGTACGCCTGTCGTTGGTCAACCTCTATTTGCACGGCTTTGCCCAGCCCCAGGTTATGGAATACGACACCCTGACCAGTGAAGATCGGTGGAACGAGTATGCCGACGTGATTCTGGCCAACCCGCCCTTCATGTCTCCCAAAGGCGGCATCAAGCCCCATAAGCGTTTTTCCATCCAGGCCAAGCGCAGCGAAGTGCTCTTTGTTGACTACATGGCCGAGCATCTCACGCCCACCGGCCGCGCGGCCATCATTGTTCCTGAAGGCATCATCTTTCAAAGCCAGGGTGCCTACAAAGATCTTCGGAAAATGCTGGTCGAGAACTCCCTGGTCGCCGTCGTCTCACTCCCAGCGGGCTGTTTCAATCCCTACTCCGGGGTGAAGACCAGTATCCTCATTCTCGACAAGTCCCTCGCCCGGCAGAGCGACACTATCGCCTTCTTCAAAGTCGAGAACGACGGTTTCGGTCTCGGTGCCCAGCGGCGAGCCTTTGATAAAAACGACCTGCCGCAGGTTCAGGCCGATCTCGCCGCGTATTTCCAAGCTCTCCGCGCCAAAGCGTCCACCGAAGCCATTTTGTCTGTCGCTTCCACCGCCCAAATCGTGCCTAAAGGAAAGGTCGCCGCGAATGGCGACTACAACCTCAGCGGCGAGCGGTATCGAGATGGTGCTATTCGCACGTCGAACTATGCGATGGTGCCGATTGGCGAGATTTGCGAACTATTCAACGGACGGGCATTCAGACCGGAGGACTGGGAGAACCATGGCAGCGGTGGAATCCCAATTGTCAGGATTCAGAATCTGAACAACGCCGATGCCACCTTCAACTACTACACGGGTGAGACCAGCGAGAGAAACACGATTAACAACGGAGAACTCCTGTTCTCTTGGTCCGGGTCGCGTGGCACCTCTTTCGGGGCGCATATTTGGATAGGCCAGAAGGCCGTGCTCAACCAGCATATCTTTAAGGTTGGTTTCGATGCTTCCCGAGCGACTAAGATGTATCTACTCTATGCGCTAAACAAAGCAGTCGTTGAAGTTGAAGAGAACTTGCACGGCGGGGTCGGACTCGTCCACATCACGAAGGGAAACTTGGAGAAAATCAAGATCCCTCTGCCACCGATAGAGGTACAGAACGAGATCGTGACAGAGATCAAGGGCTTCCAAGAAGTCATCAACGGCGCCCGAGCCGTCCTCGATCACTACCGCCCCCACATCCCCATCCACCCCGACTGGCCGATAGTGGAGTTGGGTGAGGTCATCGAGAGCAAACCAAAGAACGGCTATTCCGGGAGTCCGGTGGATCACGCCACCGAGGTCAAAGTGCTTTCTTTGGGCGCGACCACTTCAGGCAAGATGGACCTCATGAAGTTCAAGTATCTTGATGAGGTCATTCCCTTGGATTCATCGTGTCGTTGCCGACGTGGCGACATCTACTTGCAACGAGGCAACACCAAAGAACTTGTCGGTACTGCCGCAATCTTCGACACGGACGACGAGGATTTCATTTATCCCGACTTGATGATCCGTGTCCGTGCTAACCAAACCAAAATTCTGAGCCGCTACCTGCTAACGGTTCTTCAAAGTGGTCCCGTCCGTGAATTCATGACCAGAAACGCCGTGGGCGCTGCAGGTAACATGCCCAAGATCAATCAGGGCATCGTCGAAAGCATCCCCATTCCCCTCCCGCCCCTCGCCACTCAGCAAGCCATCGTGGCAGAGATCGAAGCCGAGCAAGCACTGGTTGCCGCCAACCGTGAATTGATTGCCCGCTTCGAGAAGAAGATTCAGGCGACCTTAACCCGTGTCTGGGGCGAAGAAACTCCCCAAGGAGAACCGCAATGACAGGGCCAGCTACACCCGTCGGACAACTCCAATTCAAAGCGCCTGCCTCCGATGAATGGTCTACCTTGTCGGGGGACGGCCAGGACAAAGACAAACAAGAAGAGACAAAAAATGCGCGTGCAAGTCTTAAGGACACTCTCCTTGGTTCCTTGCAAATGCAGCATATTGTCGTTCTGGCTGGGTCGGGAACATCGCTTGGCCCGGTAGGTGGCCCGTCTATGAAGGACCTCTGGGATGCCACCATTGGAACAGCACCTACTACTGGGGCCACCGCGACAGCGAAGAAGATCAACTACGATCTCAATACGCTCACTCCGAATATTGAGGAGTTTCTTTCCAAGTCTGAGGCCTATCTTCAGGTAAATGACGACACCGAAGTTAAGACTTTTGTCGACTCCTGCAAAAAGACAATTCTCGAAAAATGTTCCGCCTTCTTGAAAGCCGAAAATCTCGAGGCCCACAAGACCTTCGTCCACCGGCTCTCCCGTCGTCGTGTACGAGACCCACGATTGAAGCTCTTCACAACGAACTACGATCTTTGCTTTGAACGAGCCGCAAGCGCCTTGGGCGGGGTGGTCATTGACGGCTTCTCGTTTACCCCTCCACGCCAGTACGATCCGCGTTATTTCGGGTACGACATCATCCGCCGACCTCGCGTCAGCGAGGACCAAGGAAATTACCTTGAAGGTGTGTTTCTCCTCTACAAACTCCACGGATCGGTCAATTGGGCTCGCTCCCCCTCCGATGGCTCCGTTCTGGAGAAGGAAAACCCCTCGCCCGATGAGGCTTGCTTGATCTACCCAGCAAAAGGGAAATACCAGCAGAGTTTTCTTCAACCACATCTTGAGTCAATTTCTCAGTACTTGGCTGCCTTGCGAGAACCGAACACTTGTCTCATCGTGCTCGGTTTCGGATTCAACGACGACCATTTATCCGAACCGATTTTGGCAGCCGTCCGCTCCAACCCCCATCTCCGCCTGATCATCGTTAACCCAGGAATTGTCGAGCAAGAGCTTCTTACGACCAATCCCAACCGATACTGGCGCGACCTGTTCACTCTTGCCAAAGCAAACGAAGATGTCTGGTTCATCAACGCAACCTTCCAAGACTTTGTAACGCTGGTTCCCGACCTCAAGTCTCTGACTCCCGCCGACCGCCTGATCAAAACCATTCAGAGCATTGTGGAAAAGAAATGAAGCACTCTATCGACGACTTGTTCCCAAAGGGTCTGCTTCGACCCGAACTCTTCATGGGAGTTGCGTCTTCGATCACTGCCCGGTTTGTTGGCGTCAATCTGAGTGAGGCGGGTCGACCCAGTGGTTCCCATTTTTCCGGGGGGCGCTACGGCCGGGGTGAGGTTGGCGAGTTCGTCCTCATTGAGGGCCAACAGAATCTTCTGCTTGGACGCATTACGGAAGTGCGGTTGCCCGATCAGGACCGGCGTTCCATCCAATCAAATTATGCCGGGGCAAAGGACCTGGACGCCATCGGACAAATTCAATTACTAGGCAACGTGGCCATGGATGATTTGGTCGTGACGGCGGGTGTTGATTCCTATCCCCGCCTGGGTGACCGAGTCTATGCGGCTCCCCACCAGTTCATTGCCCAGCTACCACGGTTGATGGAGAAAGGAGGCGGCCAGGACAGTCCAGTCCTCCTTGATTTGGGGTCTGTAGACGGAGCGCAAGAGAGCATCATCTCCATCAAGCCCGAGCGGCTCTTTGGCCGCCACTGTGCCATTCTCGGTGCCACTGGCGGGGGAAAGAGTTGGACGACAGCCAGGGTGATCGAGGAGTGTCTCAAACACAAGTCCAAGCTCATTCTGATTGACGCAACGGGGGAGTATCGCGGGTTCTCGGGTGACGACGTTGAGCATTTTCACCTAGGGGACCCTGTAGAGAAGGCGGTCAACTCAACCTCTTGTTCCCTGCCTCCAACGAGTTTTGTAGAATCAGATTTCATTGCCCTCTTTGAACCATCTGGAAAAGTGCAGGGTCCAAAATTAAGGGCGGCCATCAGAAGCCTGCGGCTTGCTAGGCTTGAACCAGATTTGGCTACCAACGGCTTTATGGTGAAAGAAAGCAAGGCAAAGAAGCCCTTTAACGATGCAATGCTGAAACATGCCGCGAAGATCAATGATCCCAGAGAGTCCCTTGATATAACGAAATTAGCCGAACAAGTGGTGAAAGAGTGTGTACAGGACTACGGAGACGCGAATTGGAAGACTACCAATGAGGCGGAAATTGGATACTGCGCTTCGTTGCTAACACGTATCAACGGCGTGCTAACCTCTGCCGCCTTCGAGTGCATTTTCAAGTCTACAGACCCGGCCCTATCGAGCACTATTGACACCTTTGCCCAGGGTGAAAAGAAGCTTCTGCGAATATGCCTAAGCGGGATCGCCTACGAGTACAATGCACGCGAGATTATCGCCAATGTCATCGGTCGACATTTGCTGACAAAAGCTCGTAGTCGACATTTTGTGAAGCGACCAATCGTGGTCATTGTTGACGAGGCTCACAATTTCCTGGGGCGCCACATCGGGTCCGAGGACTACACCTCCAAGCTCGATTCCTTTGAGATTATTGCCAAAGAGGGCCGCAAGTACGGACTCAATATCTGCCTATCGACCCAGCGACCTCGCGACATCACTGAGGGAGTTCTCAGTCAGATGGGTACGCTCATCGTCCACCGCCTAACCAATGACCGAGACCGCGAGGTCGTTGAGCGCGCTTGCGGTGAGATTGACCGGTCAGCATCGGCTTTCCTTCCAAACCTTCGTCCAGGGGAGGCGGCCATCATCGGCGCCGACTTTCCGATTCCCCTGACCATTCAGATTCGAGAACCGGATATGAAACCAAAATCGGACGGCCCCAACTTCCAAGGGCATTGGGCTTCCAGCGGGGCAGGGAAATGAACGATGGTACCATGCAGCCCCACGGAAGCAGACCTGTCAAATCGTTCCGTCCACCAGTAAAGCCCTGTTTTCCACGTGGCCCAGGTCTGAAAGCACAGGGGAAGAAGCAGATTCCCTGGGGAACAGCTGATTTCCCTCTCGTAAAGTCCCTGGTTACCCTGGTAAAGAGTCGCGTTCCACGGGTAAAACAACAAATTCCCTGGGTAAAAGCCCCTATCCCTTCACATACGGCTCTTTGTCCTTCAAACTGGACAAAGCCTAACCTTACAGGAGGAAAAAATGGGCAATACGACTTACGCCGAGACTTTAGCCTCGGCACAACTGATCTCGACTGGCTTGCGGGCCAATCTGGACAAACTGGCCAAGAGGGGTATGGACGAAGCCTTCGTGGCGGGAATGGAGGGGACTCTCAAGAAGGTGTCCGACCTCAATGCCGAGCAAGAAGCACTCAAGGCCCGGCTCAAGGAAAAGACTGCCGCTACCGAGTCAGCCTTGACCGAGTTGAAGGGCCAAATCAGCGAATCCAAGAAAGTGATCAAACTGGCCTTGGATTCCGCCAGTTGGAAACAGTTCGGGATAACCTGAGTCATCATACACGGTATGGAGGTTGAAATGTCAGTGAATCAGACAATCGAAGAGTTTTTCCGCTCAGGCTCGACCTGGGTCCGGGCCGACTTTCACCTTCATACCAAGGCCGATGCGGAATTTGTCTACAGCGGCGACGATGATTTCTACTTTAGTTCCTATGTTGAGGCTCTGGCGACCTCCCAGATTCGCGTTGGGGTCGTCACCAACCACAACAAGTTCGATAAACACGAATTCGAGGGGCTGAGGAAAACCGCCCTCAAGAAGGGCATTATGCTCTTGCCGGGAGTAGAACTTTCGGCTGGAGACGACGTTCATGTCAACATTGTTTTTTCAGAGGCTTGGCTAGAACAAAGCCAGGACTACATCAGTCCCTTTTTGACAACGATGTTTCCCGGAAAGACCCTCCAGCAGTATCAGAACGAAAATGGACGAAGCGATAAAAGCCTTCTGCAGGTGGTGGACGAGCTCGAAAAAGTCGGACGCGATTACGGCCTGGTCTTTGCCCATGTCGAGGACAATAAGGGTCTATGGAACAAACTGAGCGGCGGACAGCTTTCTGACTGGCAAGACCGTCGCTACGAGGATCTCCGGCACCGAACCCTCGGGTTTCAAAAAGTCAGGACGAGAGACCTCAGAACGAAGGTTCAGACTTGGTTGGGTCCGTGGTATCCGGCCGAGCTGGAAGGAAGTGATTGCAAGAAGATTGAAGAGATCGGCAAAGGTGACCCCTGCTACGTAAAGGTCGGAGCCTTTAACTTCGAGGCTGTCAAGTTCGCCCTGCGAGACTGGCCCAACCGCGTAGCCAAAGAACCCATCCTGCACAAGCGTTCCTACATCAAGAGCGTTCGCTTCGACGGCGGCACATTGAACGGTCACGAGGTCAATTTCTCGCCAGAATTGAACACCTTGATTGGCATTCGCGGTAGTGGAAAGTCGTCGATTATCGAAGCTATCCGGTATGGACTGGATATTCCTTTCGGTGACAAACCACAAGACTCTGAATACAAGCAGAAGTTGATCCGGCATACCTTGGGCAGTGGCGGGAAGATCACAATTACAGCGGTTGACGGGTTCGGTCAGGCCTATGAGGTTCGTCGCATTTGGGACCATCGCCCCGAAGTGTTCGTAAACGGTATCCAACAACCTGGTGTGACCATCAGAGAGACCGTGATTTCTAAACCTCTGTATTTTGGGCAAAAAGACCTTTCCAGTTCTGGGGAAGGGTTCGAGAAAGATCTCGTCGAGAAGTTACTCGGTTCCGGGATTGATGAAATTCGCCAAAAAATCGAGGAACAAAAAGGCAAGGTCCAGCAGTCAGTCCAGCGCTACAAGAAATTGAGTGATCTGGCGACTCGAAAAGAAGAGCACACGCAGAAGAAACAAAATGCAGAGTTTCAGCTGGAGCGATATCGAAAGTATGGGTTGGAAGAGAAGCTCCAAAAGCAAATCGACTTCGATGCCGACGCACGAAAACTAGCTGAAATGAATCAGTCTGTCGAACTGTTTAGGTTGGCGCTGTCGGCTGTGCTCACTGAGCACGAGGACACACTTCGGAATCATGTCTTGTACAAATCAAAGCAGAACCTAGAATTCTTTTCCGGCTACTTTCTCGTCTATCAGACCGTGTTGAAGCTACTGGATTCCGTTGTCGCGAGCTTGTCGAATCTACAGCAAGTATCACCAGAATTGACGAAGAAGAAGACCGACTTCACAGCGATCATCAGTGGACTAAAGGAGCAGTTCGCGGCGACGGAGCGCACCATTGCTGATGAATTGAAAGAGGCTGGAATTCCTTCAATCCGCCCGGACGAATTTCGCCAGTTGAACAAGATTATCGAGCAGACAAAAGCGATCCTGGAGGAACTAGAAAAGGAACAGACCAAGTCCAACACAATCTACAAGGAACTGTTGTCGGAGCTGTCTGTACTAGGAGACCTTTGGCATCAAGAATACCTCTTGATCAAAGCCGAGATGGACAAAGTCAACGCCACCCATTCGTCCCTCTCCATCGATGTTGGGTATAAGAATGACAAAGAAGCCTACAAGACCTTTCTGCGGGAAATGATGCGCGGAAGCAATCTTCGGGAGACTACGTTCGTCAAACTCACCGAGCAATTTGCAGACATGGGAGAGATTTTCAAGGACAAGGCGAAGGCCGATGAATCTCTGGGCAATAACTCGGCGGTTTTCTGGGAGTACTTCATTGCTGAACTGGAGACTCTCTTGGTCTGGAAGGTGCCCAACAAGTTTACGATCAAGTACAAGGGCAAGGAACTCCGGGAACACTCCCTCGGGCAGCGTTCCTCTGCACTCATCTTGTTTGTCTTGAGCCAACGTGAGCACGATGTGATTGTCATCGACCAGCCGGAAGACGATCTGGACAACCAGACCATCTACCAAGACGTCATTAAGCTCATTCATGGGTTGAAGCAAGATACCCAGTTCATCTTTGCAACTCACAACCCGAACTTCCCTGTTCTCGGTGATGCAGAGATGGTAGTATCGTGCGAGTATCTGAACGACCAAGTCGTCGTGCACCCGGGTAGTATCGACAACAAGGCAGTACAGGAACGGATCGTCAATATCATGGAAGGCGGCGAGGAAGCGTTCAACCGCCGCAAGGAAATATACGGGATATGGAAACCTCAGAACTCCTCGAAATAGTCAGCCGCGGTGAGGACTCGTTTCATCAATTCAAGGCCAATATTGCCAATATTGACTCCCTGGCAGAAGAGCTTGTGGCATTTTCCAACTCAGGCGGCGGTCAATTGATCATTGGAGTTGATGACAAGACGCTCGAAATCACCGGTGTGTCCCCGTCAGACATTCAGCGACTCAATGCACTGATTTCCAACGCCGCCTCACAAAACGTCAAACCGGCAATCAATCCCACCACTGAAAATGTCTCCACCGCCAAGGGTCTCGTTGTCGTTGTCACCATACAAGATGGTGTTAGCAAGCCGTACATGGACAAAAACGGTGTCATTCTTGTGAAATCCGCTGGTGACAAGCGAAGAGCAACGTCGCGAGAAGAAATTCAGCGGATGTTCCAGAAAGCCGGTTTGGTTCACGGGGATGAAGTCCCAGCAAACGGCTTGACTGCTGCGGACATTGATATGGAGTACTTTCAGCAATTCTATCAGGACCAAAATGGTGAGGACCTAACAAGACTGGACGTTCCCCTTCCTCGCTTACTAGAAAACATGAATCTTGCACATGAAGGTGTCTTGAATATTGCTGGTGCTTTGTTGTTTGCCAAGAACCCCAATGTCCGCTTGCCAACCTTTATCGTCAAAGCAGTTGCGTTCCCAGGAAACGACATCGCAGACTCTCAATTTCTTGATAGCAAAGAAATCACCGGTAGAACTTCTGACATCTTCCAGAAGACCATGAGCTTTATAGTTTCGAACCTGAAGGCAGTTCAAGGGAGCAAAGGCTTTAACTCCATTGGTGATTCAGAAGTCCCCAGAGATGCTCTCGAAGAACTTGTGGCAAACGCATTGATTCATCGCGACTACTTCGTCAGTGCGCCAATACGCATTTTTATTTTTGCGAACAGAATTGAAATTCTTAGCCCAGGACATCTTCCCAATAACTTGACCGTTCAGAACATTCTTAATGGGAACTCAAATATTCGGAATCCCATTTTGGCTTCATTTGCCACGAAAATGTTGCCCTACCGAGGTTTAGGGAGCGGCATTAAACGAGCGTTGAAGGCTTACCCAGATATTGAATTGATTGACGACCGTGATGGAAATACTTTTAAGGTTCTCATCAAGCGCTTCTGACGCACTGCCTTCGCCATCGTGGCGAAGGCAGAAGTTGGCTTTGATAACGTGAGTATTCACAGAAGAAAATCGTCTAACATCTAGTTCAACCTGACTTATTTGGCCGTCACGGTTCTTGCTATCGCAACAACCGCGCCAGCCAAAACGCAGGTTAACTAGGCGTTAGATTGACCCTTCGGGCGGGGGACAAGAAGAGGAAAGACATATTGAAAGCAATACCATTTCAAATGCCGTCACCGGTAACGGTTTTGGGACGTTCTTCAAGCCTTACGAACGCTTTTGTCAACGGAATTATCCCAACGATTGATCCGACGGAGGCTGAGCTGCTCAACGCAATTGCGGTACTTGGATTGGACGCGGAAGATCTAAAATGCTCGTACTGCGGAGATAATGCAACTGAGTGGGATCACCTAAATCCTTTGATAGTGAAACAACGGCCGACCGGACACATCTCCGAGATAAATAACCTTGTGCCTGCATGCGCAAAGTGCAACCAATCGAAAGGCAATAAGCCTTGGAAAACTTGGATGTTCAGTTCTGCCAAACTTTCGCCCTTCAGCCGTGGAAAGCCGAATCTTGAACGAAAGAAGGAAAGACTAGAGGCGTACGAACGAACAACTAGACCAAAGGTTCTTGACCTTGAGGCGCTTGCTGGCAATGACTTATGGAATGAACATTGGAAAAATCATGAGGAACTCATGGCTACTTTGAGGAGAATCCAGAACACTTCGGACAAAATTAAAGAAAATATCAGGAAGGCATTGGACGAGAAATCGGAAATCTAACATCCTAATCAACCTGACAACGCTATGTCACGATTTTTGCATACGCAAAACTCGCGCCATGTACGCGTTGCAGGTTATCAGGGCGTGATGGACCCTTCGGGCAGAGGAGAAATATGAAACTTCTTAGAATTTACGTTGACGGATTTCGCTGCCTGAAGAAGTTCGAATTGTTTTTTGAACCAGGCCTAACGGTTCTTGTTGGTGAGAACGACTCAGGAAAGACATCGGTCGTCGACTCCCTAAAGGTTGTGACGCAGAACAAGCCGGTCGAGCTGGACGACATAAATTACGATTCTGATGCCGCCATCATCGATGTCGAAATCGAGAACCTCATTTATAGAAGAACCTACGAACGTACTGATACTGGCGTTGAAGCCAAGCCGATGATCGTCATACCGACTGAGAAGTACATCAATTCGATCTTGAGCAAGTTTGACAGCCCAGATTTTGATACTTCTGTCGAGACGACACAGAGCGCAGTGAAAGATATCGCAAGGATGTTTGGAATCGCCGTACGGAGCAATAGCAACGTACCCAATCTAGTCAGTTCCATCCGGACATTGATAGAAGAAAAGCGGACTTCTGGCAATTTCGATATTGAAGGTGCTACATTTCCGTCCTTCAAAAATATCCAGCTGGATGGGAAACAGTTTGAAAATATTTCATCCTTCTTCAAGGCTCTTTTCTTAAACGACAGGCAGAAATCGATTTGGCAAGAAAATATTTCTGATGGAAAAACAATTGAGCAGTTTGTAAAGGACAAGATTTCTGAATACGGGAATGAAATATCCCAGGAGCTAAAAGCGCAAGGAATAGTAGAGAAGATACAGGTATTTCTGGCGGACCTTACAGAAATAAAAATAGAGCCCCAGTTCGAGACACGTGATCTCAACATTGACGCAAAGGTGAAGTTTCTCGAGGGAAAACAAGAGATCAACATTCAAAAGAAGGGTGATGGCACAAAGCGAA
>Ga0307375_10006323_pt1 | contig 10957 bp, 8 predicted proteins | sample TR1MG_FD_202531 | JGI IMG/M metagenome (GOLD analysis project Ga0307375, IMG submission 202531) | Soil microbial communities from Risofladan, Vaasa, Finland - TR-1 | ecosystem: Environmental > Terrestrial > Soil > Coastal area > Acid sulfate soil | place: Finland: Risofladan, Vaasa | collected...
GGAATGTCGGCGAATTGCCGAAGATGGCGCTGCTGCCGTGCCACAGCCTGTTCCAGTTCTATGTGGCGGGCGGCAAGCTGAGCTGCCAGCTGTACCAGCGCTCGGGCGACATCTTTCTCGGCGTGCCAGAGGTTTCCGGCGTAGCAGTCTTAGCTGCATAGAGAATTTCTTACAAAACAGCCACTTGGATGATGTGCCGCCAATAGCGCTACTCAGAGTGATCGAGTGGCCTTAGGCATCTTACCAACAAAAAACAAGCCTTGATCGGCTCGCATTAAGATGGTTCCATGCCCTTAACGCCTAGTGGCTGACCCGTTGGACCGCGATGCCGCACCCCGAACTCCAGTACCTGAATCTGATGAGCCAAATCGCTGAGACCGGCGACCCCCGTGTTGACCGAACAGGCGTGGGCACGCTGTCGCTGTTTGGAGCGATGGCGAGGTTCGATCTCTCGGGCGGCACAGTGCCTGTTTTAACGACCAAAAAGGTGTATTGGAAGCTCGCCGTCAAAGAAATGCTTTGGTTCCTTAAGGGCGGGACCAACATTCGCCCCCTTCTGCAAGAGGGCGTTCGGATATGGAGTGACTGGCCGCTAGCCAAGTATCGGCAAGCGGCCGGCAGCGATATTTCACAAAACGAATTCGAGTGCCGGATTCTGGAGGACGAAGGCTTTGCCCGTCAGTGGGGTGATCTTGGTCCTGTCTATGGAAAACAATGGCGCAGATGGCTAGGTCCAGATGGCACCGAATACGACCAGATACAGACGGTCATCGAGACTCTACGGACCAATCCGACTAGTCGCCGGATACTTTTTCATGCTTGGAACGTGGCGGAACTTGGAAGCATGGCATTACCGCCCTGTCACATGGTCTATCAGTTTTATGTAAGCCGCGAACGCAGGCTTAGTTGCCTAATGTTTCAGCGTAGCTGCGATCTGTTTTTGGGTGCACCATTCAACTGGATGGGTGCAGTCGCGCTGCAGCATATGATCGCTCAGCAAGCAGAACTTGAACTTGGCGATTTTGTTTGGATGGCCGGTGACGTACATCTATACCTGAACCATCTGGAACAGGCGAATCTCCAGATGCAACGCGAACCTCGGCCGTTTCCCCAGCTGAAGATTCTACGGAAGCCCGCAAGCATTGACGATTATCGAATCGACGATTTTTCGTTGATCGGTTACGACCCCCATCCGGCAATAGCGGCGGAAGTCGCGGTCTAGCGCGCTAGTCCGCGAATGTTTCACTAAGCCTTGGCATCTACGAACTCGCGATCTGGACGCCAAACAGTTCGCGCGTGTCCGTGTGGGGAAACTTTGTGTATTCGAAACGCAAATCCAGAGTCACGCAAGCGGTTAAGAGCAAGCTGCCAGACATCCGGCTCTGGTTGGAGGACATGTACGCGCGAGGTGAGCTTGAGATCCACCAAAATCGTGTGATGCGAAAGCAGCTCATGGAGCGCTTTGGAATCCAACAAATCGACTGTCTGGCTATTCAGGATGTCCTTGAGGAGTTTGACCAGCGGGTAGTCGACGGATATCTGCCGACCCGCGTGTTGGATAAATTGGCAAAGCTCCAAAGCGTGCTTCAGTCTGACGCCTGTCCAATCGAATTGCCACGAGGACTCGTCAATATCAGGAAAGTGGCTGACCTCACCGGTATCGATCGCGCGTACCTAAAAACGGCTCCGCTCTATCGAAAATTGATCGATGAAAAAAGCGAGCAGATTCAGCTAACGCTGCGGCGTAGCTCTCTCACTTTGGAGCTCGGGCGTATCTTCTTGTTTGGCGATTTGGTACCAAATCTCCCGGTAGTATTTGTCGAAAAGGTTGTTGATGTCTTCGAGCAAACCTATGGCTCAACTTCGGCTTCCACTATCAAGCAACGATACAACAACGTCAAATCAGTGCTGTCCTATATGGCGCACCAGGATGACGCACATTGCGTGGCAGTCCGTGAATCGCTTCGACTGGGTACACTTCCGACAGCGAAAAATTGGTCTGAGGCGACGGAAAACTACTGCAACCAACGTCTGTCTCGTTCGGATCTCTCCTCTGGGATAGCCGGGGCTCAGCACATTCGTGCGATAGAACGCTTTTTCGGCTGCCTGACGCGCTCAAACATCGTTCCTCCTCTCCTGGATCCTCTTAGCACTAGAAAGTCGCAGCATAGAACGAAGCATCGAAAAAGCGTGGCGGAAACCGGCTTAAGGCTTGCCAATACGAAGCAAAGCACCGACGCCGCGTACTTCGAATTCGCGCGATCGACGTTGATTCGGGCATCCGAAATGTACGGGGTCGAGGTTGATGGATCCGAAGAATTTCTCGTGAGCGTAGCCGCAGAAGCGGCTATTTGTGGCGTCCAAGAAAATGCGAGTCTCCCAGAAGTAATTTTGACTATCCTGGACCGACGATTGAGCGCGATTCGTGATCACGCGGTTGCCATTTTCGATCGCTGGCAAGCCCACTTCTCGAAAGGCCCCGGGCTGCTCGAGCAGGCCGTTGTCGATCCGGAGACCTACTATTCTATCTATTGCGCAAAGGACTCATCGATTGCGCGGCGCCGAACTTGGGTACGAGACCATTTTTCAATTGACGCCACGGTCGGAAATACTGAGACCGGGGCTTCGATGTCACTGAGTAATCTGTTGACGATCATCGCTGCGCATTTTAATGGTGTGGCACCGTCCAGTTATGACGAGCGAGCCTTAGACGAGGCTGGCCAGTTTTTTCGACGGCGCTACATGGAGAACGGAGGCATTGACTACGTTTCTGCGTATCTGTCGCCTCATCGAGAAGCCTATTGCGCTGCACTGACGCTCTATTTATGCGATAGCGGTGCGAACGTAAGCGTTGGACGAACGCTCAGCGCTGATTGCATACAGCCGAGCGATCTTCGTAACTTTGTCACCATTACCGGACACAAAGCTCGCGCAAATGGGAAGCCTATCTTTTGCGAGTTAGATTTGGCGTCACACGCTGTGAAGGCATTGATGTGGATTCGTGAGGCGGGGTCAAAAGTTAGGCAGTTGGCGAACGAAAAGGAGCAGGGGTTCCTCTTCGTCCGTAGAGATCGCACTAGGTATCAACTGCTCGCGCCACAGACCTATACCGACTGGTTCAAGGAGTTCGTGGCCGGGATTCCGTCACTGTGCGGCCTCGATTTAGTGCCAAGCATGCTTCGACCATCAGTTCTTTTGAAGGCTGCACTCGAGCGAAACGGACGTGTTCAAGCGGGCATAGCGATCGGTCAACATTCCGAGCAAGTAACCATTGGCTATCAAGTCAAGCTGCCGACGAGGCTTTTGTATGACGCCCATATCCAGAAGTTTCAGCGGTCTCTCGAAAGTATCGTGCTAAGCAATGTAGGGGGTGCGGCAGCTCGGATGGGAATATCTGTCGATGAATTTCGTGATCGGATCGATGTTGTTGGTGCTACCGGCTTTGGAACTTTCTGTGCAAATAAGCTGGGGCGACCGCGCAACGAAGGGAAGGTGTGTTCAAGCATCGATTGCTGGAACGACTGCCCTCAGATGGTTCTTGTGGCTGAAGTCGATGCCGTTATTACACTGCAACTCTGGCAGCGCGCTTTACGACTCGCACAGCCGGACTGGGAACGCGACCACCCAGATCGGTGGGATCGCGTTTGGCTCCCATGGCTTTGCTTGATTGATGTTGTCGAAGAAAAGATGAGTCGAGGGCCATTGGTGCGCATCTGGGCCGAGGCTTCCTTGCGTCGATCAGCCATTGAAGAGGCAGCAGACTTCGTTGCGCCGAGACCCTGGTAGAGAAATTATATGTCGTCATCATCCCCCATCAAGCGTGCCACCGATTCGTTCCTACGCCCCGGCGTCGAAAATCTGGATGAAAGGAGGTCTGCCCCTTGGCTGCTGTCTCCATACTCAGCCGATATTTGGATCCTCGCGGACGCCGCCGGCTCCGTCGATGAGCGCAAGGTCGACTTTCGCTATCGCATGGCCGATGGGCGGTGTTTGACCGAGTGCGATTCATTACACCGGACAGTCAAAGAGTTTGCCTGGTGGTCACACAAATATTCCATGGGCCGGAATTCAGCCGAATATCTAGCGGCTCGCGTGAAAGCTCTGCAGGGTGTTGCTCATGCACTGTCTATGGCCGGAATCCGGTCTTTCGCCGACATCGACGGTTCGGTGATTCGTGAGCTATCTGACCGATGTTCGTTCGGCTTGGATGGACTGATTCAGGGTTACGAGCGCATCAATCGATATCTCGAAGAACTTCAGCTTCGCCTTCAAGTTGAACCAATGGCCGACGGGGGGCTGCCGAGGTACGTCATGCCTGACGGGCAAATATTCAACTATGTGGACTTTGGAAAAGTCTTGGTGGCGTGCAACCTCCCCAAGACCGCGGTGCATCTTCCTCGTGTGCGGTGGTGCATCGAGAGAGCAGCACGGCAAGCGAATTTGTGGAAGAGCGATACCCCTTTGGCCGAGTGTCCATCGCCCACTCGATTGACCGCGAGCGCAATGGCGCGGTACCTGGTGCCCGTAGAACAACTCTTCGAGTGGCGACACAGGATCGAAGCCGACACCCCGACCTTTCCGCCGTTCGAAGAAGGGGCTCACTTGGCAGCCGAGGTCCGGGGTGGGCCGCTCACCAGGACGCCGACGCCGCCGCCCTCATTGGCGTTGAAACTCCTAGAGCAGGCAGCCATTTGGGTTGTCGATTACGCACCATTGATACTTTCGACGAATGCCGAAGCCTCGAAAATTCGTGTTGCGGATCTTCCGAAAAGGGCCAAGCATCGTGCTATGGACAAGATTGCCGAGGGGCTACCTAGCGACGGTCCGCCGGGGGGGCCGTGGCCAGTTCAGATGAGGGGGCGAGCCCGTGGCCCGTGTCCTGTCGCGTCGTTTGGCGGTGTGGTCCATCGACTAAGCGTGGCGTGCTGGATTGTCTTGGCGGGTTTCTCAGCGCGCCGCGTGAAGGAGCTTGTTTGCTTAGAGGTAGGTTGTATTCGCGGAGATGCAGTCCATGGATGGTGGCTTCACGTCTATATCGCTAAGACGCTGCAGGAGAAACAATGGATACCTGTGCCTGGAATTGTGGCCCTGGCTATCCAAGTGCTGACTGACCTAAGCGAGGTTGCGCGTAAGGCGAGCGGTTCTCCACGACTGTTTCAATGGCTATCTCCCTTTACGAATGACGTGGAACTCCCCCCGACGGCATTGCGTCCGAAGGTTCATCTGAACGATTTTGCTGAGCGTGTCGGAGCTAGTGCACACCTTGCTTCCGACGGCATAGTAGCGCATTGGCATTGGAGCTCTCACCAGTTGCGGCGATTTTTTGCGATCCTCTACTTCTATCGATTCGAAGGGGCTCAACTTGAGGTCATCTCTCACTACCTGCGCCATTTCAACTTGGAGATGACGCGTGTGTACTTAACTAAGGATCCCGAGGTCCAAGCGCTATGGCTCGATACAGAATGGGGCTACACCGGTGATCTGGTCCGCGAAATCGTGGCGGGTGGAAGGCGCAACACCGGAGGAATGGCCGAACGATTGTCGAAAGCGGCAAAGCGAATAGTTAAAGTACTTCGGTCACGGCTGCAGGTCGTGACTCCGGAGAGGGTGGGGACAGCCTTGAAGCTCTTACTGGAGAATAAAGGGGTTGTGCTGACCCCGAAGCCTTGGGTGACCTGTACTTGTCCGGCAACAGAACGCGCCGCCTTGACTGCACGGTGCCGCAAGGAGTCCAGGGCTAACTCCGGAGCAAAAGGACCGGATTTCGCACACGCAGGACCAGGCGTTTGCGCAAGATGTCCTTGGGCATACATCAATGAGTCGAGGAAACCCTTCATCGAGCGTGAGCTGAAACAGATGGAGAGGTCATTGGCGGCACTGGGGACCAACTCAATGTTGGCCGGGTTGCAAGAAGCGGCCATCGCAAACATTGCAGGCGTCACATTCTCTGAGAAGGCCGGAGTACTACAAGGGGCTGACAAAAAATGAGCGAAGTGAGCAAACTTATTGGGGCTCCCGACCGATCGCTAGCGGATCGGCGCGGACGGGTGGTTGACCGTGTGCAAAGGCGTTTGGAACTACTTCGTGGTTGGAACGTTGAGGGTATGCCTGCTGCTTACCTCGACAAGTTGCCGACGAGTTTGCGTGAAGTTGCGAAGTGGGAGGATCGCGAGCTTGGGATATGGCCTATAGCTTCGCCCAACGACTTTACAACTCGGCATCGCACTTGGGGCAAAAGCGTTCTAGAGATTGAGACTCTCATCAGTCAGATTGCTAGCAAATATATCCGAAAGCCAGGTGGGCGTCCCAATAACGTTGCAGGGACAACTTCAAAAGAGGTGAAGATCCTGCTTCGCCAACTCGAGGATGCGGTTTCGCGATGGCACACCGAACGCGAATCGTCGGCTGCGGCACGTGAGAAATGCGTATCGGCTGAAGGGCGTGTTGCTCGTTTGATGAGGGACTCAAGTGAGAAGGATGCGCTGATCTCCGAGCTTCGCAAGAGGATCATGTCGCTGGAAGCGCCGAGATCTATCCGGTGAACCTTGAGAACGTCCCCAATATCTGGGAACTCGATCTGGAAGGGCTTTCCACAAGCTTTCGCGCCGTGGTTTTTGCAGAGCGGGCCAAGCTCGTGGGTCATGAGCTCAGGAGCAATGAAGCCCACTGGAAACTGGCGTGTGCCAAAGGCTGCGTTCCGCGGTCTTATTTTATTGCGCGTATGGGATGCAGTAAGTCGACCCTTACGCAAAATAGGAACGTTCGAACAATCATTGATGAACTTGATCTTCAGGTACTTCGCCACCGTATTGGCGAATCCGATCAGGAGATAGCCAGATCTGCACTAAAAGATGCTGCTGCTAAAGGCGTTGCCGACCTCAGCATCAGCTTTTACGGGCAAAGCGCAAGGATTATCAAAACTAACCATTTATGCCGGATCCGTGACAAATCATACACGGGGATTCCAGCCCTACTTTGGCCCGAAGGGATCGATGAAGTTGCCTCGGATTGGTTCCGATACATGGTCGTCAGTGAGCGGTCTGGACTAGGAAGTGTAGATTTGTACGCTAACGCCCTTCGCTCTTTTCTTTCATATTGTCGTCAAAAGAGGACGTCGTGGATGGCGGTGGACGACGAGTTGCTGAAACAATGGCGCGACCATCTTGAGACGAGAGCAGGTCCGGAGCGAGTCAACTTTTGCCTGCGCACTGTCTTCCGGTTTTACGTATGGGCCGAACGTACAAATAGGACTAGGTACCATGTCGGAATCTACGAGAGAAATGACCTTCCGTCCGAGTTAGATGGCACGGCATTTCCTATCTCGGCCGTTAAAGTTGAGGGAAGACGCGGCAAGAAAATGTCTTGGACTACGCCGTGGACGGTACCCGTAGGTTCTCAACCTGAAGGGAGGCGAAACACGCCAACCGAGGAGCAGATCCGTGACGTGCATCTTGCTAGTGCCACACAAATCCACAGCGAGCGGAATTCGCTCATTCTCTCGTGGGCAGAAGAAGTTGGTGCAAGGCGATCGGAACTGCTTCAGGCGAAGATTTCTGCACTGCCTTCGTTCGAGCAACTTCATCAACTCATTGAAGAAGACCTACCTTGGACCATTGAGGTCATTAGAAAGGGTGGGAAGCGCTGGAAATTACTTATCCCGAACGACCTCTTAGTAAGAACGTGGGATTACATTGAGGGACCAAGGGCGGAGACTGTGACCGGCATGCGAGCTAATAACCCTTCGTATATCGAGCCCGACGAGGTCTTTATTTCTTCCACCACTGGGGCCGTGTTGCATCCCGACTCAGTCACATCGCTTTGCGGTGGACTATTCCGACAAGCTGGAATTCGCAAAGCGAATGTTCATCGTCTCCGAGCAAGGTTCGCTGTTCGAGTCATCGAGACGTTATTGGATGCGGTCTCCGACGAAGACTATGACTTTGTGACAAGCCAGACGTGGAGAGACACGATTCTCTTGAAGGCCTCGGAGCGGATGGGGCAGATGTCGGTCGCCTCGCTTCGCCCTTATCTGAATTTCGTATTGCACCGAAGGATTGAAACGTCGGACGCAACTCGCCTAGATGCCCGGAGAGCCAAGGTGCGTCAGCTTGAGCTTAGAGAGTTGGCGGCGCTCAGGAGAGTTGCTGTTCATTCCTCATTGGGAGAGGCCGCAGTTTCTATCTCTGAAGGCAATGTCGTCTCGGCAGCGCAAACTCTCCGTCGTTTGGCAGACGAACTTGAGCGGAGCTCTTGCCCCTAGTATCACGCCATTGCGCACACCGATGAAGTTGATTACGCGCACCAATTGGTCGTGATCAGCGCGCCGGCATCCTGATCAGCGTTGGCCCACGGGCCGGAATCGGCCAAGACCTGCCGTTCGCAAGGGAGCAGCCGGGCGACAATTGAAATTCCCGAACACTGCAGCGGCGCCTCGCAACTACGCCGCGCGGGGGTCGGAATGACTGCGCAGATGGCTATCACATCGGCTGTTTCCGTCTGCCGCATTCACCGCGATAGGTTCAGGGTTGCATCGGGATCAATCACCGCCCACCAACCGGCGCTGGGCTGTCCTTGCGCCCACGCGCCCTGATTTGATGGCCCCACGAACAGAAGTTACACTCATCCAAAGCCGGCAGCCTGCTTGATCGCCACGTTACGGTGGACTGACCGATGCCGGCCGGCGACATCATCTACTATGACACCACAACATCGGTCGGCTTGACCTGGCTTCAGCCTCGGGATCATAGTTATGCTGCCAAAACGCATCGGTGAATCATGGACTTAGAACCAGCATCCTGGCTTAAGGCCGTCCGAGCTGTGCCCACGATCGGCATACGATCGACCGCGACGTACGAGTCAAGCGCAGATCTACTTAACTTGATCCGCCCAACCCTTAGTCGCTGGGCTGCAGCAGCCGGGCCACTGAATTTTGTAGTTGAGCCATTTTCTGTGCGAATTGAGGATGTTAACGGATTCGCTACCACGGTATCGCATGACAACGTCACGGTGACATTTGTGTACAAGGCCGAGCTTGACAGTTCGGCGGATTTCGCCGAGGGCGAAGCGCCGGTCTTTCATTTCGCCAGTCCAGCGCGAACAATCGACAAAATCATGGATGATTGCGCTAAGAAGCTACTTGAGATGGTGAGTGAGCTACAAAAGACCAAACACCGCAAATGGGAACGGTTCGGCGTTGTCGCGACAGGAATGCTCAATCCCAACAACCCACCACCCGGTTTCGCCAGCTTTCTCCAGCACGTCGTGAAGCCATGGCAAACCTCTGAGTCCCGGAGAGCGGCGACTGAACTTAGTTCCGAGGGAAGGTTGGCGTTTCGAATTAACCTAGACAGGACCGAGGGCGCTTCCGAGCGATGCCATCACCTCCTAGAGTGGAGCTTGGAACTGGCGCGGCCCAAGATGACTTTCTTACTGGATTGGCAGCGCAATTTGAGCGAGCCGAAGGAGCTGTCGTCGGCGCGATTTAACGAGACGCTAGACGCATGCACCACTCGCGCCTATGAGTACTTTGGAACATTCGGGACGGGGGCGCTTGCTTATGAATGAGCAACATTTCAGGGTCGATCGAGTCGCCGAACAAAGCGCTGCATTTGATGTGTCGTTGCGCGCGCCACTTCAGGACACGCTGACAGCGGCGGCTAGTCTGGAAGTCGTTCGGCCGGCCAGCGAATCCAACAAGCCTTGGCTTGCAGCTGATTCGACGGTCACGCAGGACAAATCTTCGCTCTTGGGTCCTCCGCCAGCGGTTTCAAACGATGACTATCATCGCTGGCAAAATTTTTACCGAACACTGGCAGTCAAAGACTTAACCTCTGGCCTCGCGCCTGCCGAGCGCCAACAACTGTCGCTCGCCAAATGGCTCCTAGAAACCACCGAAGAAGCACGCCTGGGAAATGCTTTTTCCGTCATGGAAGCCGTTACACGCGCCCGCGAAGATCTGGCCAAATCGATAGAAGGCTTCGTGCTGGAGGCCCGTGCACTGGCCAGTAGCACCGGACGAGGTGGCGCGAAGGGTCGGCGCTGAGTATGGCGCAACCATCAAGTCAAGCACGGGATCTCAGCATCAATGTGACGGTCACGCGATCCATTGTCACTGCGGGACGTCCGTATTCTAGCTATCTGGAAAATTTGAGATTTGATTTCTGGTACTCGTGCGCGTACTGCTCCATTGCTGAGACTGAGGCTACTGGCATTGGATACCAGATCGACCATTACAAGCCGCAAGCAACAAAGGATCCCGACGTCGACGAATACGGCAACTTGATGCTTTCATGCCAGCCCTGCAACGTCGCCAAAGGTGACATCTGGCTTACTGAAGAACAGCAAGTCGCTGGACTTCGGTTCGTACGACCCGACGAAGACGACCTGACCCTTCACTATAAACTGATAGGCGCTGTTTTGGTTCCGCTCACTGCCGAGGGCGAATTTACCTACCGAATTCTGCGGCTGGATCGACCCGAGCTTATGGAGCTGCGGCGCTTCCGAAAGCAGCTAAAGAGCTCCGACGAGGCCATTATCGCGGGCCTCCAGCAGCTCACGAAATTCAGCATCGATAGCATTCCAGTGCAACTGCGAAAGCGCTTTGAGACGCTTCGAAAGCAGCTTTGCACCTCAGCAGAAATGGCGATCAACGGTGATGATGTCGGTGAACTAATTCGGACGCACAACAGATCCCCGCTACTGGACGCCCGGTCCAATGAGAAAGCGCTGATTCGGCAACAGAAAAATGTAAGGCGGGACTATTTGGAGTCAATCGGCGCCGTTGGCATTAAGTGAGTTGCGAGATCAGTTATCCTGTCGCCCCTTGTCAAATCCGCGACCGGCAGCAATGGGTCGCTATGCAGAGCTCTGCATAGCGACCCCTATGCGCAGATCGCAACTATGCGCAGGTAGCTGGATGGAGACGGCGCTAACGCAGGCGTGGGGCGTCGTACAACGA
>Ga0307375_10006325_pt1 | contig 10954 bp, 11 predicted proteins | sample TR1MG_FD_202531 | JGI IMG/M metagenome (GOLD analysis project Ga0307375, IMG submission 202531) | Soil microbial communities from Risofladan, Vaasa, Finland - TR-1 | ecosystem: Environmental > Terrestrial > Soil > Coastal area > Acid sulfate soil | place: Finland: Risofladan, Vaasa | collected...
AAAAATGCATTGAATTTCTAAATTCTATTCCTTATAGAGATCTATAAAAATTTGATATTATTCAAAGAGCACTTTGAAGAGCCACATTAATGCAATGCCGCCAATAAATAATAACGTTATTAAGGTAGTCTTTTTTAGGGAATATTCTTTGTTTAGCTCAGGTAATAGATCAGTAGCTGCGATGTAAAAGAACCCTCCAGCCGCAAAGGCAAGCAGATACGGAGATAGAGGTTCTATCACAGATATTATAAAGAATCCGGTAATTCCTCCAATAACCGCAATTAATGCGCACAGAAAGTTCAGGAATATTGCTCTTCTTCTAGTAAAACCTCCATATACTAATACACCAAAATCTCCGATTTCTTGGGGGATTTCATGAAATATAACTGCAATTGTCGTCGTGATGCCTAAGGGAACCGATGCGAGAAATGCTACCGCCAATATTAATCCATCAATAAAATTATGGACGCCATCCCCGATAAGATTTAACCACTTGAATGCATGAAATTCACAAATGTGTCCTTGCTCTACATTATGGCAATGATGGATAATTAAAATCTTTTCAAGTAAAAAGAAGAGAATAAAGCCAAAAATTATCGCTACATAAACATTCAAATCTCCCGACTCTTCAATTGCTTCAGGTAGCAAATGGAGAAAACCTCCACCTATTAAACCACCTGCAGATAGACTCACGAGAAAAATTACAATTTGATTTAAAAACTTATCATTTACTCCCAACGTAAGAATTCCAATGAATGATATTAAGCTCACTATAAAAGTAGCAAATATAATCAGCCATAATACACTCATTTGACTCAGACCAATCTATTCCTAATAAAAATTCAATAAGATTAAAAATCATTAATTATTATAAATTTTTGGGTATCCCCAAATTTTCAATATTCAATTATTATAGAGTTGCATATGATATGAGAAAAAATAGACAACTTTCGAATGTTTCTCAAATACTCAGCGTATATCTAAAGGAATTAATGCGATCAGCAATCTCAGATCGAATATCTACCTCTACCATTGCAAACAAGTTTAATGTCCACCCTTCTACTGTGACTGAACACTTCCAACGTTTATCTAACCTTAAATTGTTAGATTATGTTAAATATAAAGGAGCGCGTTTAACTGAAGAAGGTATCTATCAAGGACAATTACTTTTGTGGAAACACCGTATTTTAGAAGTATTTTTTATGCAATCACTTGATTTATCTAAAGAAGAGGCCTGTTCAGAGGCAGAAAAAATCGACTTCTTCATATCTCCTAAAGTAGTTAAGTTATTATGCAAAAAATTAAATCATCCACGCGTATGTCCGTGTGGGTTTGAAATAGTAGAGATTTATTGTGAAATGGGGAAAGAAGAAGGAATCTGAAACTTCTTTAATCATTATCTCATGAGAATGAAATCCCGATATTTAACGTATATTGGTACTTATTGTAGAAATAGTACGTAAATCTTAATAACGATATAATTTAATAAATAAACTATGTTTAACCATCGCTTAATCACTGTATTCCACGAACCCGAAGAATTTATTTCGACTGCAATCAAATTTATACAAAAATTTGCGAAAAATAAGAAGGTTTTTTGTGCATTATCAGGGGGAATCGATAGTTCAGCCACCTATCTCTTATTAAAAAAAGCACAGATTAACGTATTTCCCGTTTTTATTGATCATGGGCTTATGAGAATAATTCGTGGTATTGAGGAACGCGACCATATCAAGAGACTTTTTCCAGATATAAATATTTTAGATATTCGTCAGGATTTCCTTCCTCAAATTTTTGGCGAAGGGGATGCCGAAGCAAAACGGAAATTGTTTAAAAAAGCTTATTCCGAAACAATTAATAAAGTGATTCAAGAGCAAGAATGTGATCTGCTTGCGGATGGAACAATCCTTCCGGATATTGAGGAGAGCTTTGGAGTAAAAATTACTGATCTCAAGGAGACAATGTCTCTTGAAGAAGAACTTCATCTAAAAAATAAAAATCTCAGAGGCTTTGTAAAAAGTCAACATAATGTGGAAATTGAGTACGATATTGAAGCAACCCTTCAGCCGGTTGCCAGCCTCACCAAACCGGCAGTTCGCAAGGTTCTCGAATCCTTTAATATGCCTGAAGAACTGATTTTTCGAAAAGCGTTCCCCGGCCCTGCCCTCGCCGCGCGAATAGTCGGTCCGGTTACCTCTGAAAATCTGGCGTTTGAAAAACAAATTCATGATATTGTGGAATCACAAGTTGATGATTATTATATTAAAAAATTTGGCAGATCAATGATTATCAATGAAAGAGGCGAACAAGAGCCGTTCCAAGTTTTTGCAGCAACAATTGAAGATGTAATAAACACAAAAGTAACGGGCTTAGTCGATGGGAAAAGAACTTATGAAATTCCATTATGTATAAAAGGGAAATGGGATTATGACCGATTGACAGGACTTGCTCCCGCAATTAAAGAATTTGCCCGAGTATTTTTTGAGCTTGGCGCAAAACCCGATGGAAAATATGATGTAGTAATTAGAAGTATAAATAGTATAGATGCGAGAACCGCGAGTGTAACCAACCTCTCTACTGATTTATTATACCATTTAAAAGATCTATTGCTTACTATTCCTTTAACAAAAACTGTTTTCTTTGATGTTACGCCAAAACCACCTGCAACCATCGAATATGTATGAAAAACATATTATTTAAAAAGGTTAAATTGAATATGTCTTTCAATTATTATAGGAGGCTGAATACATGCAATCTGAAAAAAAAGGCTTGAAAGCGCTCTCCCTTACGTATATTATTTGTGCTATTTACCTCTTGATAGATTTATTGGTTTTTTTCTTTTTACGAAATTATGTTTTTTATATTATGCAAGTCGTACTTCTCTTTTTTAGCGCATATTTATATTTAAATTATGCATTTCGGAATGCCTCAAAAACATTCATTAAAGGCGGTTTTGTGTTTGGAATAACTAGTATTGTATTTTTTGTAATAAGTTTTACATGGGGGCATTTGGTATGGGATTCAAGTGTTTGGATGATGCTATGGATTCTTATTTCACTTACCACGATTATTATAAATTTCATAATGTTTAGTCAACGCCTTGAACTTTACCAACCTTCTATCCTCTCATTCCAACGCTTTAGTCAAACTGATGATAAAATTAATGTAGGTGTTTTTATTGCACTTGTTAGTTATACAACAGGCGCTTGGTTAACAACCATTTTTGTGGTAACTCCATATTTCTCATCATATTGGTTAATCTATTTTCTTTTTTTAATAATTGGGTTGTTTATAATAACCCCTGCAACAATTTTCTTTTATATATCCATGAAAAATGGGAATCTGTTCTATTTAGATATAACTTTAATACTTGTTATCATAAGTAGCCTATGTTTTATGGGGAACTATATGTGGTTTAAGGATTGGAGCGCATTAGAGACGCTCTCCCAACTTATGGCTATTTTACATTTTATCCCAATGCTTCTAGTTGGTCTTTCTTTTGTACGTGGATATCATCGATCAATTCTCTTACCAAAAGAGGGCAGTCCAATGTTGTTCAAACCTGTGTCTGAAATAATGGACTCCCCTGAAATTTCAGATTTGGTAAAAGCAAAATATTTGCGAATTCAAGCGAATAATCTACGAAAAATGCTAGCGGAGGATATGAAAATCTTCCCTGAAGTCCCGTTTGATAAATTTGCAGCTATGTTAAAAGTCGATAACGCCACGCTCCTTAATTGGTTACAAAAGATTTTTTCGGACATTCCAACCGCTAAAGAATTTTACTACATATGGGGGAATCCCGAACGGACCTTCCTGATAAGCCTCCAGACAATGTCTGGGATTGATAAACTGAAACTTATTATCTGGTGTATCTTTCTCGTTATAAGTGCTGTGATATTTATTGGGATTGCGATTTAAAAAAGAAGTATACCGAAAAAAATAAAAAAAAAAGAAAGAATTTATTTAATTTAAATTGCTAATTTAATATCTGCTTTGGTAATTGTCTTGCGTTTTGCGTGTTTTGCTAATGCTAAAGCCTTTTTGGTGATTTCGGTCGCGGTATCATTTAAAAATTCTTGAAGTGATAATACTGCAGTCAAGGCCACGATAGTTGCGTTTCCTTCATTTTTCATCAATCTTCGCAAAGCAGTTTTTGTTATGACTTGCTTCTCTTTTGCCATATTTCTCCCTTCTAAAATCTATTTTTTTAGAACTTTTTGGAGTAGATTTGTTGTCTAATCTACATTAAAAATAAACGTAAAAGAAGGTATAAAAAGCTAATGGTTTTTTGTCCAAGAAAGTTGGACGTAAATTTGATCTTGCATTGAATTTCGAATAGTCATTATACCTCATTGAATTTTTTGAGTAGTCATTATACCTCATTGAATTTTTGACAATCATATTAAGAAATCTTTTAGAAAAAGTATGCTAAAGTCAAGACTTTTTCAGGATCTTAAAGGGTTCGTATTTATACAGATTACTATCTCTCAAAAGCCGTTCCCATAAAACGCTGATAGTAGGAAAAAGATAGAATATTTACAACAATGAGAAACCATCTCCTAAAAGGAAATACCAAGAAAAACTCAATTATAAGATCTAAAAATTACTACTAAAATTGAAGAAAAGTAAATTAACATAAAAGGATTTTAAACAAGATAGAATTTAATTTAAAGGGATGAAGCATGACGGCGAAGTATGAATGGTGGCAGAAGACCGTGGTGTATCAAATTTATCCCCGCTCCTTTAAGGATTCGACTGGAAATGGGATCGGCGATTTACGAGGTGTGATAGAAAAGCTGGATTATTTAGAAAAGCTTGGGATTGAAACAATATGGTTTAGTCCTTTCTATCCCTCCCCCCAACAGGATCATGGCTATGATATTACTAACTTCGTAGATGTTGACCCTGAATACGGCACACTTGCGGATTTTGATGAATTATTAAAAAAAGCCCATGAACGCAGATTGAAAATTGTTTTAGATATGATTCTAAATCATACATCCGATAAACATCCTTGGTTTCTCCAATCCCGTTCTAGCCGGGATGATCCGAAACGTGATTGGTATATTTGGCGAGACGGACGTGGTAAAAAAGGGAAGAAACCACCGAATAATTGGAAAGCTATGACAGGAGGTTGTCCTTGGATATTTGATAAAAAGACGTCGCAATGGTACTTTTATCATTTTCTTCCGTTTCAACCGGATTTAAACATGCGGAATCCCGAAGTAAAAAAGGCAATGTTTGATGCTTGTCGCTTCTGGCTCGACCGAGGCGTAGATGGGTTCCGGCTAGATATTTTTCATGCTACCTTCGTCGATGCACAATTTCAAGATAATCCAAGGGTCTGGACTATTCTTCCAGGAGAAACACATAATAAAAGCTTATTTCAGGATCATATTTACGATCTTCACCAGCCAGAAAATTATGAATTTGCTATAGAACTCAGAAAGCTAATAGATTCTTATTCAACACCTCGATTCTTAGTGGGCGAAGTATTTGGGACTAAAGAACAGATTCGAAATTACTGTGGTCCGAATAATAATGGCCTAAATATGGTCTTTTTCTTTAAATTTTCCGGAATTCGAATGAACCCTAAAGGAATTTATTCAATCATTACCGAAAATGACACTTTATTTCCCTTTCCGTATACTCCCACCTATGTATATAGTAATCATGATCGAATACGAATGATCTCTCGATTTTCAGATGATCCAACAAAAGCGAAATTAATGGCTACATTACAGCTGACTTTACGTGGAGTACCCTTTATGTACAATGGGGAAGAAATTGGGATGCCACAGGAAAGTTTTTCCTTGAGGAAAAGTCAGGACCCAGTAGCTCATAAGTGGTGGTGGATGCCGATAACCCAATCGAAGAGGTTAGGATTCTCATTTTCACGGGATGGATGTCGAACTCCGCTGCAGTGGTCCGCTGCACCAAATGCTGGATTTTCCTCAAATGAATCAGCCACTCCTTGGTTAAAAATTTCAAAAACTTATACTAAAATCAATGTAGAGGCACAAGAAGCGGATCCTAATTCACTACTCAATTTCTATCGCCGCCTTTTAAAAATTAGACGAAGTAATATTGCGTTACAGGAAGGCGAGTTACAATTACTGTCTCCTACTAAGAAATCCTTAATATATTATCGCATTCATTCAACCCAAAAACTAGCAATTCTCCTAAACTTCACAAAGAAAAACATATCATTATCTATCTCATCTTTATTATCAAACCCAACGTTGATTTTTTCTACCTATTTAAAAAGTACTACATTAGATCAATATAGTACTACGCAAACTATCACATTACAACCCTTTGAAGGTCTAATACTGCGAACTAACTAGATTTATTAGAATTTATATTTGTTACAACTCACTTATAATATATTTGTAATACTGTAACAATATTTTCTTTTTTTTTTAATTCTGGTTTGTTTAATCATCAGAAATTCTCATTTCTAATAGAAAAAGTCAATATACTATCTACTTCAAAGTAATAAAATTATTATATGCGAGTTGAATTTAATCAATAGAGAAAATATTATTTGATACAGTGATTTAGAATGGTATTAAAAGAGCGTGGATACAGGCAAGTATCATTACCAATACCGTTGATTGAGCGCATCGAAAAGTACATAGGAAATCATAAAGAAGAGGGATTTACATCAATCCCAGAATTTATCCGACAAGCAATACGAGAAAAGATAGAACGTTCAGCGAAAGAAAAAGCATAGGGCGAGGGAATCAACCTTTTTTTCAGGTAAACTATCATTTTTATTCTCATACCATTATCTTAATTTTTCTTCAATAGAGGTGATTTAATTTCAAATTTTTATTTATGAGCATATTTCGGGAGGAGGGCTCTCTGAAACTGATGCGAAATCCTCTTTATTTCCTGAAGGATTCGCGATGCTAAGTGCTCTTGTGGAAGATTTCAAAAATATAGGGCACGATGTCGTAATTACTTTAGATTCACAATTAAAACCAATTCAAAATTATTTAAAAACAAATAAAATCATTGAAATAGATAAACAAACCGATTTGGATGATAAACTTGAACTTATTATCGCGAATTCTGATGCAGTTCTTTTAATTGCACCCGAAGTCGAAAATATTTTATATAATTTAGCAAAAAAAGTGGAACGATCTGGAAAATTATTATTAGGGTCCTCCTCTGAAGCAATTAGAATCACGACTGATAAAGCTATCACACATAAAAAAGCGATAGATGCGCATGTATTAGTCCCTAGTGCCATCCGTGTTGCCTTTTCAGAAAAACTCGAGTTCATTGATAAAATTTGTCAACAAATTGGATACCCCGTAGTTTTCAAACCAATCGATGGGGTTGGTGGGGCTGGAATCTGTATAATTGCCTCTTCGCATGATATTGAGGTTGGAATAGAGACAGTCCGAAAAGAAACACGTTTAGAAACTTATCAAGTTCAGAAATTTATTAATGGTTTGGATGTAAGTGTTTCTGCAATTGTTAGTTCGCAGGAAATTTTCCCTGTTAGTCTAAATGCCCAATTAATGAGGCTAGGTCCTCCCGGTGGGCATTCTGAATATAAAGGCGGCTATCTACCTATTTCACATGTATTAAAAGAAGAATCTTTTCAAAATTCTCAAAAAATTCTCAAACAAATTGGCGGATTCCAAGGGTATGTTGGTCTGGATTTCGTATTTTCATATGCCCCATTTCTAATTGAGATAAATCCCCGCATAACCACTTCCTATCTGGGATTAAGAGAAGTGTTATCCCCAAATCCCGCTCAATTAATTCTCGATGCCGTTCAAGGTCATCTCCCCAAAAAAGTTAGTTTTAATGGAGCTGCAATCTTTTCAAAGGTGGAATTTCCAAGTAATCTAAATGTTTTAGAAATCCCCCCCGAATTTCAGAGACACATAAAAATTAGCACCCCACCATTCCCCTTTAAAGGACACACAATTACTTTTATCGTAGCTTGGGCTGAATCAATTAAAAAAGCACAAGAAACGCATACTAATTTCATTAATCAAATTAAAAAATCGAATAAATAATTTTATTATCGTAATTCTTGTATTTTTGTTATAGTTACTGTCTCATTTTTATACTGAAGACCCCAATTGGATAACTTTTGTTTTAAAAAAATGCATCCTATGCATGGATATCCATATTTTTCTATAACCCGTTTTTCAGCTTCTTCAATAGAGTTCAAAGCCAACTGGATAAATTCCAAAAGTTCTAATTCTTGCGTTTCTTGGAAATAATTCTTCACCACATTGCTTGGATAATACAATATCTCTTTTTTTCCATTGCTCAATTCAATTGCGATAGTGGTGAGTGGCATAAACAGATCCTCAACAATAAAACTCTGATAACATAATATATAAATCCACTAATAAGTAAAACCTTCTTTTATAAGAATAATTTATTAGGAATCCTTAACTTTCTTTAATAGGCGAAAATAAATCGTAATTGAAGGTTTAAACGAAAATTGATACTATTTGAGATAGTTTTTATATTTATCGTATATTTCTCACTTATTCTCGCAATCCTGACAGGAATGGCAAAAAATCTTTCCCCAGATGAGGAGAATTTACTACGATTTGAACGCGCCGAATTAATAGCCCAAGCCGAATCGTTCCTTGTAGAAGATGATTATGAAATACTCCCTGAACTTTTCAATCAAATTGCTGAAATTTCCATGAAGTTAGGAGAAATAGACTTAGCAGAGGATTTTAAAAATCGTGCGAAAATGATAACTGAAATGTTAGTAGCTCAGGATACTTCCTTTGAATCCCAACCAGCCCCTTCACCCACAACATCATCTACTGCGACTGCGATGGACTCTTCTCTTAAAGTAGAAGAGAGTGAATTATCTGAAAAATTAAAGAAATTAAAAAATTTAGTTGAAGCGGTTTCGAATCCACGTATAGCACCTATGCCTGCAATCCCTACTGAACAGCCCAGAACTCCACTAACTACCCCCTTAACAAAGCCAACTCAAATGACTGGATTGGATGAAGCCCTTGAACCACAAGTTAATCCAGATCAAATATCTCCTTCATCTCTCGCATCTTCTACTGAATCTGGATCCCTTATCGAACAACGAATGACTGAAAAAGGCGTCCCTCTGGAATCAGGCATTGTACCTACAATCGTGAAAGACGAAAAAGATGTGCTTTATGAAATTCTTGTTGAGCGATTGCCTTTATTGCCCGATGCTGAGAAGCAGAAAGCTGTCGACAAACTCCTATCTTTTGAACCAGGAGCCTACCGTGATGCATGGCTGAAAGTATTTCTCATAAAGAATAAAAAATATGCCCGATAATATGGATTTATTTAAAATTAGGCGTCTTTTAAAAAACTATTTCCCAAGAATATAAATGCCTAATTCAATACAATGATTCTTAAGATCATTAACTAACTGTTAATTTGTATTTTCTCTTTCTATCGAAAGGAATAGAACCTAAAATAAATGAATACTTTTAATGAAGAAATAAGAAAATGAGGAAGATATGAATATGACAGCAACAGTTTTTTATACAGACGCGAGAGCTTTACATAATAACCAATCAATGGTTGCGAAGACCATTGCCTTATTTGATAAGGCAAAGTTTGATCAACTCTTTCAGCCCGGTGATTATGTAGCTGTTAAATTACATATGGGTGAATTTAATAACACTCAATACATCCGACCAGTCTACGTTCGTGCTATTGTGGATCGGATAAAAGCAGCCGGAGGAATTCCTTTTGTGGCAGATACTTGTACTCTTCCCTATCATCCATGGGCTGCTCGAACAAACCCGATTGACCATTTGAAGACAGTTGCGCGAAATGGATTTACAATGGCAAGCGTTGGTGCTCCTATCGTAATTGCAGATGGCTTTGGTACTGATGATGTTTTAGTAGATTTACCAGAAGGGCTTTTATTAAAAGAACAATACGTTGCTACTGGCTTTGCGCAAGCCGACGCAGTGATTGTGCTTTCTCACTTTAAAGGACACCCAATGGGAACTTTCGGGGGCGCAATAAAAAACATTGGGGTCGGTGGCGCTTCACAAAGAGGTAAACTGAATTTACATTTAGGACGCCATCCGAAATATGGGCTTCATCTTTTTGCATTTAATCCCTCCTTCTGTTCAGGTAAAAAATGTGAAAATGCCGCTCGATGCGAAGCAATCTGCCCTGTAAACGCTTTAAAAGTTACGGATACAAGTATTGAATGGGATAAGGAAAAATGTATTGGATGTACAGCTCACACCTTTGCCACTTTAGAATGTGGCGTTTTTACTTCGATCGAGCAGTTAGAATATCTTGAAGCTACCTCTGTGGCCATCGCTGATTCTGCCAAGGCTTTCGTAAAACTTGTTGGAAAAGAACACATTGGTTATATCAATTTTGCAATGGACATATCACCATGGTGCGATTGTATTTCTTGGTCCGATGCGCCAATTCTCCCAAATCTTGGCATCTTTGCCTCAAACGATCCAGTTGCCATAGATCGCTCTTGTATTGATCAAGCAACCGCGAGTCCAGGGATGCTCAACTCGGTAGCGGAGAGCAAAGACGTTTTAGATGCAGGATTACCGAAAATGAGCGCATGTGGAAGCTTCTTGGGCGTATCTGAAAACATCCAAATAAATACAGGTGTTGAAAACGGTCTAGGCGAACTCTCTTATAAGTTAAGTAATGTAGTTTCTCTATCAGGAAAACATATGCCAGCTTATAATTTGCTTATAGATTCTGGCTACGCAGGAGTCCATATGGCCAAACTATACAAGAAGAAATCTGTTTTACCCGAGCCCTCAGCAGCTGATGGAGGGTTTAAACGTTTAATAAAAATAGATATGTCAAAATTACGAAACAGGAGAGATTAAAATGGCAAAACAAGGATTTATGGAACAAATTGCAAGAATTAATTTATCAGATAGCTCAATTAAAATATTAAAACTTGACGAAGATTTTG
>Ga0307375_10006327_pt1 | contig 10953 bp, 6 predicted proteins | sample TR1MG_FD_202531 | JGI IMG/M metagenome (GOLD analysis project Ga0307375, IMG submission 202531) | Soil microbial communities from Risofladan, Vaasa, Finland - TR-1 | ecosystem: Environmental > Terrestrial > Soil > Coastal area > Acid sulfate soil | place: Finland: Risofladan, Vaasa | collected...
GTGCGGATCGGCGCGCAGCTGCGCGGCGTCGTCCACTTTCGGCGCGGTGAACGGGTGATGCAGGGCGACGTAACGCTGCGCCTCGGCGTCGTACTCGAACATCGGGAAATCGGTGACCCACAGCGGTGCCCAGCGGCTCTCCACCAGGCCGCGATCCTTGCCCACCTTCAGGCGCAGTGCACCCATGAAATCGGTGACCGTCTTCCACGCGCCCGCACCAAAGAACAGCATGTCGCCGGTCTGTGCGTCGGTGGCCTTGAGGATACCCTCCAGTGCCGCATCGTCGAGGAACTTCGCCACCGGCGAATGGATCCCCTCGCGCCCCTTCGCCAGATCGTCGATACGCAGCCACGCCAGCCCCTTGGCGCCGTAACGGCCGACGTACTCGGTCAGCACGTCGATCTCCTTGCGGCTGAGCGTGCTGCCGCCGGGCACGCGCAGCGCGGCGACGCGACCCTGCGCATCATTGGCCGGCCCGGAGAACACCTTGAATTCGACGTGCTTCACCGCCGCGGCGATGTCGACGAGCTCCAGCGCAATGCGCAGGTCGGGTTTGTCCGAACCGAAGCGGCGCATCGCCTCCATCCAGGTCATGCGCGGGAAAGCCGCGTCCAGTTCGACGTCCTGCACTTCCCTGAACACGTGACGGATCAGCTCCTCGACGAAGTCCTGCACGTTGCGCTCCTCGACGAACGCGAACTCCAGATCGAGCTGGGTGAATTCCGGCTGGCGGTCGGCGCGCAGGTCCTCGTCGCGGAAGCAACGCGCGATCTGGTAGTAGCGGTCGAAGCCGGCCATCATCAGGATCTGCTTGAAGAGCTGCGGCGACTGCGGCAGCGCATAGAACTGCCCCGGATGCACGCGGCTGGGCACCAGATAATCGCGCGCACCCTCCGGCGTGGCCTTGGTCAGGATCGGCGTCTCGATGTCCTGGAAACCACGTGCGTCGAGATACTGGCGCAGCACCTGCACCAGCCTGACGCGCTTGCGCATCATCTGCTGCATCTCGGGCCGGCGCAGGTCGAGGTAGCGGTAGGTGAGGCGCATCTCCTCGTTCGGATTCTCGTGCAGCGCGAACGGCAGATCCTTCGCGGCGTTGAGAATCTCCACCGTGTCGGCAACCAGTTCGACCGTGCCGGTCTTCAGCTTGTCGTTGGCCGCCAGGCGCTTGCGCAGCGTGCCGGTAACACGCAGGCAGTATTCGTTGCCGATCTCGCCGGCCGTCGCGAACGCCGCGGCGTTGTCCCGCTCGATCACCACCTGCGCCAGGCCTTCGTGATCGCGCAGATCGACGAAGGCCACGTGGCTCTGCAGGCGGATGGTATTGACCCAGCCGCACAGGGAAACGATCTGGCCGACCAGCGACTCATCGACAAGACCGCAGTAATGCGTGCGCATACGAAAAGGAACTCCGGGCCGCGGGGCGGCATGAGGTTTGCGGCCTGGCGGACTCTGGTCGGGCAGTCAGCAAACTTGACTCGACCGGCAAAGCCCGACAGCTGGCCGGGAAAGGACGCGAATGTTAGCACTGCCGCTGCAATCGGGGCGCCGGGCTGACGCGCCGTCGCCGCCATGCCGGCTTCGCAAGGCTGCCCCGGCACCGCCGACCAGCGGGCCACGATGCCAATCAGTCGCTGGCGGCAGCCGGCGCTCGCGCTGCTGTCGATCCCGCCGCCGCAGGAGCAGGCGTGGCGGTCGTGGCGGCGGGAGCAACCGCAGCACCACTGTCGGCACCGGAAGTATTGCCCCCCTCGCCCGCAAGATTGCGTTTCTTGTCGCCATCCTTCTTGAAGTCGGTCTCGTACCAGCCACTGCCGGCGAGGCGGAACGAGGGTGCGGTCACTTGTCGACGCAGCCCCGGCTTGCCGCATGCGGGGCAGTCGGACGGATCCGGGTCGGACAACTTCTGCAGGCGGTCAAAGGCATGGCCACAGGCGCGGCAGGTAAAGGCATAGATCGGCATGAACGGATTCTTCCCGGACGCATCTTCGGCGCCATCGATGCCGTCGAGTATGGCGTCTGCCTCCCGGATTTCAAGCAACGCCGACGTATCACCGGCAAGCCATGGCAACGGCTCGGGACCGGTCATCCGGGCCCGGATTGCTTCGGCAGCGACGAAAGCCACCCGCTCTCATCCCAACCCTGAAAGACCGTCAGAGGTACTGGCCGAGCCTTGCGAACGAGGTAGCGGGGGCCATTGCCGCGGCGGTGATTGTGCATCGCAAAAAATAACGGCACCCGTGTGAAACGGCCAGATTGTTTCGTCTGTATCAATTATTTGCACGTACTGGCCGGGCTCACATGACAACACCATGGCGACCACATGTCACCAAGTTGACGCGAAGCACCAATTCAAATAGGGTCAAATTGTCGCAGGGGTGAAGTCGATGAACACCCTGTGATCTTGCTGCTGGGACGCAGCTTTCAAATAGACCGATAACTAAATTTTGCGTCAGTCCATTGACTGAATTGGGGATAATTCATGAGTGATCAATTCTTGCGGCGCCCGCTGGCTGCCGCCCTGCTGGGCATGAGCCTGGCGCTGGCGGCAACCACGACACAGGCTCAAGACGCCACACCGCCACCCAACAAGAAGGACACCAAACAGCTGCAACAAGTGATCGTGACCGGCACCCGCGCCAGCGACCGTACCGTGGCCGAATCGCTCTCCCCGATCGACGTACTGACTCCGGCGGACATCAACGCCAGCGGCGGCACCGATCTGGGCAGCGCACTGAACAGCTTGCTGCCTTCGCTCGATTTTCCCCGCCCCGCCATCAACGATGGCAATGACGCGATCCGCCCAGCCACCTTGCGCGGCCTGTCGCCGGACGATGTACTGGTGCTGGTCGACGGCAAGCGCTACCACACCAGCGCGCTGGTGAACTATCTCAACACCTCGGTGGGCCGTGGCTCGGCACCGGTGGACCTTGCCACCATCCCGATCTCGGCGATCGACCATATCGAGGTGCTGCGCGACGGCGCGGCCGCCCAGTACGGCTCCGACGCCATCGCTGGCGTGATCAACGTGGTACTCAAGCACGGCGCCGCGAAAGGCAACAACGAAATCACCGCCAATGGCGGCATCATGGACAAGGGCGATGGCGCGCAGAATGGCGTGCAGGGTTCCGTGGGCATCAATCTCGGCGATGCCTCCAGCGGCAAGGCGCCCGGCTGGGCGCGGCTGGCGTGGAACTACCAGAGCGCGATGAACACCCAGCGCGCGGAAAACTCGGATATCTCCACCACCATTGCGCCCACCATCAGCACGATCCCGTATGAGCGCTATGGCGACCCGGCCGTGGTCACCAAACAGGCCATGATCAATTTCGGCTATACGCTGACGCCGAACATGGAGCTTTACGGCTACCTCAACGCCGGTCGGCGCGACGTCACCTCCAACGGCTACTGGCGCCGCTGGTTCCAGGACCGCAACGTGCAGGAGGTCTATCCCAACGGCTTCCTGCCGCAGATCATCAACCACAGCAATGACTATGCCGCCGTGCTGGGCGTGAAGGGCATGACCGCCGGCAACTGGCACTGGGATCTCTCGGCCGACTACGGCGAAAACATATTGACGTTCGATATCCAGAACAGCATCAACACCAACCTCTACCGCACAACGGGTTCTTCGCCGACCTATTTCCATGCCGGCGTGTTCCGCAACAAGCAGGGCGTGGTCAACCTCGATCTGAACAAGGAATTCAGCTGGGGCTTCCTGCCCAACCCGGTAACCCTGGCGTTCGGTGGCGAGTACCGCAACGAGCGATACGTCATGAATGCCGGCGAGCCGGCTTCGTATTTCTTCGACCCCAGCACCATCGTTCCCGGCTCGGCCACCCCGGACAACCCGTCGGGCACACCTTACCCGGGTGGTTCACAGGTGTATCCGGGCATTGCCCCGTCGGAAGCCGGCAGCTTCGGCCGCAACAGCTATGCGGCCTACGTGGACCTGGAGACCGACATCAGCGACAAGCTTTCGGCCGGCGTAGCCGCGCGCTATGAAAATTACAGCGATGCCGGCTCGACCCGTTCGGGCAAGATCTCCCTGCGTTACCAGCTTACCGACACCTTCGCCCTGCGCGGCACGGTGTCCAACGGCTTCCGTGCGCCCTCGCTGGCCCAGCAGAACTACCAGTCCGTGGTGACGCTGCTGCAGAGTGGCGTGCTGTCGCAGGTGGGTACTTTCCGCACATCCTCGCCGGTCGCCATTGCCCTCGGCGCCAAGCCATTGAGGCCGGAAAAATCCAGCAACTACAGCCTGGGTGCGGTATGGCAACCGACCAATGACTTCAGCGCCACGCTGGATATGTACCAGATCCGCATCTGGCATCAGGTCCTGTACACCGATCAGCTTGCCGTCACGCCGACGGTAGCCAACGGCGAAGTCGCCGGCGCCCAGTTCTTCGTCAATGCCGGCACCACGCGCACCCGTGGCGTGGACCTGATCGGCAACTACCGGATGGATCTTTCCAGTTTCGGCAAGCTGAATCTCACGGTCAGCGGCAACTACAACCAAATCAAGATCCTGGAAGTGAGCACGCCCGCGTTCGGTCGCGACAGCCAGGGTCTGCTTACCGACTCCACGCCGCGCACCAAGTTCGTGGTGGCCGGTGACTGGCTGTACCGCCATTTCGATCTGCATGCCAACGTGACGCGGTACGGAACCGTCACTCGACTGGGCGATCTGCCGGATGCTTCGCAGGATCAGACGTTCGCCGCCCGCTGGTTGCTGGACCTGGCCACGAGCTACAACTGGAACGACTGGACCTTCACCGTGGGTGCCGACAACGTCACCAACCAGTACCCGACCAAGGCCTCGTACAACAACCTATACGAAGACCGGCCGGATGGCCTGCAGTATTCCTCACTGTCCCCGTTCGGCTTCAACGGCCGCTACTGGTACGGCAAGGTCACTTACCGCTTCTGATCAACGAAACCCGCCGTTCCGGCAGCAGCCGGAACGACGGGTAGTTGAATCGCGACCACACAAAAACACTCATCCGCATCGCCTCGATAATCGAGGCGATGCTCAAGCCACGTCGAAGGCGAGGTGCCCGCCTTTAGCATCCACCAGGACGGTGGCGCCCGGCGCGAAACGCCCTTCCAGAATCTCCCTGGCCAGCGGATTCTCCAGCTGTTGCTGGATCGCCCGCTTCAACGGCCGTGCGCCGTAGACCGGGTCGAAGCCGGCATTGCCCAGCAGCGCCAGCGCGGCATCGCTGATTTGCAGCTTGAGCTGACGCTCGGCCAGACGCTTCTCCAGGTAAGCCAGCTGGATCTTCGCGATCGCGCGGATCTGGGTTTTGTCCAACGGCCGGAACACCACGATCTCGTCGAGCCGGTTGATGAACTCGGGCCGGAAATGCGCCTGCACCACGCCCAGCACCGAAGCCTTCATCTGCGTGTACTGCTCTTCGGCATCGCCGCCTTCGCTATTCTCCGACGCGTCCTGGATCATCTGCGAGCCGAGATTGGACGTCATCACGATCACCGTGTTGCGGAAATCCACCGTGCGGCCCTGGCCGTCGGTGAGGCGCCCGTCGTCAAGCACCTGCAGCAGCACGTTGAACACGTCCGCATGCGCCTTCTCCACCTCGTCCAGCAGGATCACGCTGTACGGCCGGCGGCGCACCGCCTCGGTGAGATAGCCGCCCTCCTCGTAGCCGACGTAGCCCGGCGGCGCGCCGATCAACCGGCTCACCGAGTGTTTCTCCATGAATTCGCTCATGTCGATGCGCACCATCGCGTCGGTGGTGTCGAACATGAATTCGGCCAGCGCCTTGCACAGCTCGGTCTTGCCCACGCCGGTGGGACCGAGAAACAGGAACGAGCCGCTGGGCCGGTTCGGATCGGACAGCCCGGCACGGGCGCGGCGGATCGCATCGGAAACGGCCTTGACTGCCTCGTCCTGGCCGACCACCCGGCGATGCAGGTCGTCTTCCATATGCAGCAGTTTCTCGCGCTCGCCCTCGAGCATCTTGGCGACCGGAATGCCGGTCCAGCGGGCCACCACTTCGGCGATTTCCTCGGCCGTGACCTTGTCCTGCAGCAGCTTGAAATCCTGCTGTTCGGCCGCCTGCGCCGCGGCGAGCTGCTTCTCCAGTTCCGGCAACTTGCCGTACTGCAGCTCGCTCATCTTCGCGTAATCCTGGTGGCGCTGGGCCGACTCCATATCCAGCCGCGCCTGCTCGATCTGCTCCTTGACCCGGGTCGTGCCCTGCAGCACGGCTTTCTCCGACTTCCATATCTCATTCAGATCGGAGAACTCGCGCTCGAGCTTCTCGATGTCGGTTTCCAGATCGGCGAGACGCTGCTTCGACTCGCTGTCCTTCTCCTTCTTCAACATCTCGCGCTGGATCTTCAGCTGGATCAGCCGACGCTCGAGGCGATCGAGCTCCTCCGGCTTGGAGTCGATCTCCATGCGGATGCGCGAGGCAGCCTCGTCCATCAGGTCGATCGCCTTGTCCGGCAGCTGGCGGTCGGGGATGTAGCGATGCGACAGCGTGGCCGCCGCGACGATCGCCGGGTCGGTGATCTCCACGCCGTGGTGCACGGCATACCGTTCCTTGAGCCCGCGCAGGATCGCGATGGTGTCCTCGACGCTGGGTTCGCCCACGAAGATCTTCTGGAAACGACGTTCCAGCGCGGCATCCTTCTCGATGTACTTGCGGTATTCGTCCAGCGTGGTGGCGCCGATGCAGTGCAGCTCGCCGCGCGCCAGCGCCGGTTTGAGCATGTTGCCGGCATCCATTGCACCGTCGGCCTTGCCGGCGCCGACCATGGTGTGCAACTCGTCGATGAACAAAATCACCCGGCCTTCCTGCTTGGACAGGTCGCTGAGCACGGCCTTCAGCCGTTCCTCGAACTCGCCGCGGAACTTCGCCCCGGCGATCAGCGCGCCCATGTCCAGCGCCAGCACGCGGCGATCGCGCAGACCCTCGGGCACCTCGCCCTTGATGATGCGCTGGGCCAGCCCCTCGACGATCGCGGTCTTGCCCACGCCCGGCTCGCCGATCAGCACCGGGTTGTTCTTGGTGCGCCGCTGCAGCACCTGGATGGTGCGACGGATCTCCTCGTCGCGACCGATCACCGGATCGAGCTTGCCTTTTTCGGCACGCTCGGTGAGATCGATGCAGTACTTCTCCAGTGCCTGGCGCTGTTCCTCGGCATTCTCGCTCTGCACCTTCTCGCCACCGCGCAGTCTCTCGATCGCCGCCTCCAGATTCGGCCTGGTCGCCCCGGCAGCCTTCAGCGCCGCGCCCAGCTCGCCCTTGTCGTCGAGCGCCGCCAGCACGAACAACTCGCTGGCGATGAACTGGTCGCCGCGCTGCTGCGCCAGCTTGTCGGTGAGGTTGAGCAGCCGGTTGAGGTCGTTGCCGAGGTTGATGTTGCCTTCCTGCCCGCTGACCTTGGGCAGCCGTTCCAGGATCGCGTTGACGCGCTGCTGCAGTGCCGGCACGTTGACCTGCGCCTGGGTCAGCATCGGCGCGGTCGAGCCGCCCTGCTGGTTGAACAGGGCCGCCATCACGTGTGCCGGTTCGAGCATGTTGTGGTCGCGGCCCACGGCCAGCGACTGCGCGTCGGCCAGTGCCTGCTGGAAACGCGAGGTGAGTTTGTCCATCCGCATGAGTCACTCTCCGTCTGATAGGAAGGCATCGGCCAGCCAGAGCCCGACAGGCTGCCCGACCTTGCCACTGTCTGCCAAATGCGGACAGGGACACATGATTCAAGTCAATGACGGACGCATCCGATCGCGGCTGCGGCCTGCGCTCAGGTCTTTGCCAGCCAGATCAGGCTGGCAAACCGACCACTGCTCAAGCCGTCCCGGCGATGCGAGTAGAAGCGCGGATCGGTCAGCGTATCGAAGCCGCCACCATGAACGCGGGTAATGCCTGCGGCAGCAAGTCGCTGCCGCGCGAGTGCGGCCAGATCGCACCACCAGTGCCCGGACCGGGTCGGCGTGAAGCAGTCTGCCGCCGCGGGGTCGTGCTCGACGAACGCCGCGCGCACTTCCTCCCCCACCTCGTAGGAGCGGGCACCGATGCACGGACCGAGCCAGGCCAGCTGTCGCTCCGGTGGCACCTGAAGCTGCTCCGCGGTCGCCTCCAGCACACCGGCGGCCAGCCCACGCCACCCGGCATGCGCGGCGCCGATCGCGCTGCCGTCGTCGGCGCAGAACAAGACCGGCAGGCAGTCGGCGGTGAGAATCGCCAGTACGGTACCGGGCAGGCGGGAGACTGCCGCATCCGCCTGCGGCTCATTCATGCTTGGCAGCGGCCCCAGCTCAGCCACGCTGCGGCCATGCACCTGTTTCAACCAGCGCGGTACCGCCGGCAAATCCAGAGCCTGTTGCAGCACGCTGCGATTGCTGCTGACCGCATCAGGCTGATCGCCATTACGCAGCCCGAGGTTGAAGCGGCCGAACGGCGGCAGCGAAACACCAGGCCCGTCGCGCGTGGTGACGGCCGTACGTACCCTTCCCGGCGCCGGCCAATCGGGGAATATCCATGGTTCGGTCATCGACGGCCCGCCCGGTTCAGAGGCTGTGAAAAATTCGACCGCCGTAGCGAGAACGTCGCCGGGCGTTCGTGACAAGGTGCGTTGTGGGCAAATCCGGAAAAGATTGGAGAACTAGTGACCTGGATTTGCCCGCAGCGCGCCACCGGCACGGGCGTCCGGCGGCGGTCGCAGTAGGCGGGCGATTTTTTCACAGCCTCTCAGTAGTCGTCCGCGCCATGGACGAGCAGATCCTGACGCAGCGCCTCGATCAAGACTTGCTGATCGGCCGGCCGTTCGGCGCTGAACGACAATGCTTCCCCACTGACCGGGTGGATGAATGAAAGCCGCTCCGCATGCAGCGCCTGCCGGCGGAACCCGCGCAGCGCGGCAATCAGTTCTGGCGTGGCGCCCCTGGGCAGTTTCAGGCCGCCGCCGTACAACGGATCGCCCAGCAGCGGATGCTTGATGTGCGCCATGTGCACGCGGATCTGATGGGTCCGCCCGGTTTCCAGCTGGCATTGCACCAGACTGTGGGCCCGGAAGCGTTCGCGCAGCCGGTAATGGGTGACCGCGTGCTTGCCGTCCTCTTCGTCGCGCACCGCCTGGCGCAGACGATCGCCCATCGATCGGCCGATCGGCGCATCCACCGTGCCGCCGGCCACCATCGTGCCCAGCACCACCGCCTCGTACTGTCGCTCCACCTCGTGGCGCGACAGCAGATCGACCAACGCGGTGTACGCCGGCAGGGTCCTTGCTACCACCATCAGGCCGGAGGTGTCCTTGTCGAGCCGATGCACGATGCCGGCACGCGGCAGCTCGGCCAGCTTCGGATCGTGATGCAGCAGCGCATTGAGCAGGGTGCCGGCCGGGTTGCCGGCCCCCGGATGCACCACCAGCCCGGCCGGTTTGTTCAGTACCAGCAGGTGTGCATCCTCATGCACGATCTGAAGCGCGATCGCCTCGGGCGCACTGCTCACCTCCGCCGCCAGTTCGACCTGCAACCGCACCAGCTCGCCGCCGCGCAGCAGCTGGCGGGGCGGCACCTGCATGCCATCCAGCGTCACCGCGCCGGACTTGATCCAGCCAGTGAGCCGCGAGCGCGAGTAATCCGGGAACATCTCGGCCAGCGACTGGTCGAACCTGCGTCCTGCCGCCGTCAGCGGCACTGCCGCCTCCTGCCGGATGACGGTCATGCCTTCCCCCACGGGCGGTCACCGGTTTCGGCTATCATGCCTTTTCGATCAAACATCCGAATTCATTCCCATGCGCGTACCCAAGTTGCCGATGCTCAAATTGCCTGCACTGAGGGCGTTCGCCCTGTTCGCGCTCATCGTGTCGATGAGTGCCTGCTCGATATTCGGCTCCAAACGCAACAGCCTCGACACCATGCCGGTGGATGCGCTGTACAACAAGGCCCATGCCTCACTGGAATACGGCGACTATGCCGCTGCCACCAAGCAGTACCAGCGTCTGATCGCACGTTTTCCATCCGGTGAATACAATCAACAGGCCCAGCTCGACCTGGCGTATTCGCAGTTCAAGGACAACCAGCCGGACGACGCCTACTCGACCGTCAACCGCTTCATCAAGACCTATCCGGCCAACAAGCATGTTGATTATGCCTACTACTTGCGTGGTCTGATCAATTTTGAACGCACCAGCGGCATGATAGAGCGCTTCATCTACCGCGAAAGTTCCGAGACGCGCCGCGACCAGAGTTACAGCCTGCAGGCGTTCGACGACTTCTCCGAACTGTCGCGCCGCTTTCCCGATAGCGCCTACACGGCCGATGCGCGCCAGCGCATGATCTATCTGCGCAACAATCTGGCGCAGTACGAGATCAACGTGGCCGAGTTCTACCTGCGCAACAAGATCTACGTTGGCGCGGCGGACCGCGCCCAGTATGTGATCGAGCACTATCAGCAGGCGCCGCAGACCGGCGACGCCCTGGCCATCCTCACCCGCAGCTACCTGGCGCTGGACCACAAGGAACTGGCTGCCCAGACCCGAAAGGTGCTGGCGCTGAACTACCCGGACCACCCCTACCTGACCGATCCGAAGTGGCCGCGCTCGCCGTCCCTCCTGCGCAAGCTGATCCCGTTCTCCGGCCATCACTGATTCGTTCCGCCACCCGTGGGAGCCCTCCAGCGGGCTCGTCCCGTCATGTTCAATGCCAGCCTGACGTGATGGGATAACGCCGCTCGCGCCCGAACGCCCGGGTGGTTACGCGCGGCCCCGGCGCCGACTGTCGCCGCTTGAACTCGTTCTGCAGTACCAGCCGCACCACCCGGCGCACGGTATCGGCAGGAAAACCCTGTGCTGCGATCTCCGCCTGCGACTGCTCGGCCTCGATGAAGCGGGCAAGGATGGCATCCAATTCGTCATACGCCGGCAGCGAATCCTGGTCGGTCTGGTTGTCGCGCAACTCGGCCGATGGCGCCCGCTCGATCA